>OMAW01001026.1_pt1 | contig 12168 bp, 8 predicted proteins | sample 1644731 | NCBI WGS metagenome assembly OMAW01 (sample SAMEA103958133, study PRJEB25191) | human gut metagenome | biome: human-associated habitat [ENVO:00009003]; feature: intestine environment [ENVO:2100002]; material: feces | place: Germany | collected 2013/2015 | reverse complement strand
GTCTTTCTGTGGAGAACTGCTATAGCCAATTATAGGCTTCATATTAAAGCGCACTATATCTTCGACCCACTGCTCAACAAGATGTTGATATGGACACACTATCACAACAGCCAATTTATCCATAAGGTCTTCTGACAATTTGGAAATAGCGCCCAACCCAGTAAAGGTTTTTCCTGTACCGGTTGCCATATCAAAAATTCCATGATAGTTTTCACCAACCCACGCAGATATTGCTTCCTTCTGATAGTCATGCAATGATACATCACTTGGAATGCGCGGACCGATTGACTGAGTTACTACCGTCCCCTCTAAATTGTGGTGTTGATTTGGAAACTGTTCGTCATCAATATTAAAGTTTGGATTAGTACGCTTATACTTGTCAATCAGCGCTTTTGATACGCTTGGGAATTCAAGCACTCGGATATTAGGCTCACAATCGTTCCAAATTGAATAGAAAGCGGCTTCTTTCAATCTGACACGCTCCGCCTCATTGCCATCGCCCCAACTTCTAAAAACATCGATAGTTTCGTAGTTGATTGACATTGCGGTTGCAGATTCGTTCATAGAGCCTGAAAAAGCAATGGTGTTTCCGACAGAGTCCTCTATTAGGCCCATCTTCTCATGGTACATTCCAATTCCATGCTTATCTTCCGTATATGCAATGCGTATATCCATAACACCATCAGCAATCAAAGACGCCAATAGATTTAATCTTTGCATAGAGTAATAGTCAAGGCGTTCATCGCTTATTTGCCGAAGAACTGCATTTTCAATCACTGCATTTCTTTCTGCATATCCTTTTTTAATTGCATCAATATCCTCATCGGATAGATACGGCGAAGCGACAATTTGAATTTTCCCGCCACTTGAAGCCATCTTAGCTATTCCTTTTGAAATTTCAACGAGTGATGATGAGGAAAAAAAGCCGACTGCTCGTTTATACACTGTTGCTTCTTTCAATAGTGGCAAATAGAAATCCTGCACGACATTGTCTATAAGAGATCGATATTCATTTTTTACCGGAACATCTTGCAAACTCATCCGATGACCTCCTTATATGTTTTCTTCAATATCGTCAAGTGCATCTCTTAATTCAGAAAAATCTTCTTTCTGAGTAAAATGGTTTACGCTGAATCGGATTGTTCCAGCAGGGAAGGTGCCTAAAAACCTGTGTGCAAGCGGAGCGCAATGAAGCCCAGTTCGCACAGAAATATTTCGCTCACTGAAAAGTTGCCCTGCGGTATCGCTACTTACTCCGTCAATTACGCACGATACGATACCTACATACCTTTGCGCCGGCTCATTCCCGATAACACTTATGAAATCGTATTTCTCAAGCAATTTTAGCAAGGCTTCTCGTTTCCTCTGCTCTTCCAGATACAAGGATGATATAGATTGATCTTGAATCCATTTGATGGCCGCATTAAGCCCCGCAACACCAGAGGTGTTCATCGTTCCCATCTCAAAGCGTTCAGGCAGACTCTGAGGCATATCTTGATTTGCGGACTCAAAGCCTGTGCCACCAAACAATATCGCTGGCAAATTAATGTCAGTTTTCATTGCAAATCCTGAAATTCCTGTTGGCCCTAAAAGGGTTTTGTGTCCAGCAAATACGGCGAAATCAAATAATTCCAGCCCAATATTGCATTCAACTAACCCTGCCGTCTGTGACATATCTAACACTGTCTTCGCATCGTAGCGTTTCGCCAATTGAAATATTTCTTCAACCGGAGCTACAAGTCCTATCACATTGCTGGCGTGACTTATTACTACAACCTCAGGTTTATCTTCATCAAACTGGTACTTAATTCGTTCTAAATCATACTGTAATTTCGGGGTAACGAATAGTTGCTTAACAGAGATTTTCCCCTGCTTTTCAAAATGATACAGTGTTCTTGTAACGGCATTGTGCTCAAACGGACTAATATAAAATGTTTTTGCACCTGCGTTAATAAGTCCTTGGAGAATAATATTCAAGGAAATTGTTGCGGTGGGTTCAAAAATAATCTGCTTGGCGGGACACGACAAAAGGTTTGCCATTCTATTTCGGGTATCATTCAATAATTCTCTTGCTGACAAAGCAATTCCATAGTTGCCCCTACCTACACTTCCTCCAGCAGAGCGATAAAATCTATCCATTTGCTCATATACACAATCCGGTTTGGGAAATGTCGTTGCAGCGTTGTCAAAATAAGCCACCGCTATCTATCCTCCTTAACACAGTTTTTCAAGAATATCAACCAGTATCTGGCGCTTCTCTTGCTCGGGAATTGCTTGTCCCATAGCATCCAAGGCTTTTGAAATCTGATTATGTAGCAGCATTCCTCGCTTGCTCGTTTCGACTCGCTCAAAGCTCTTTGTTGTTCGATTTCCATCCTTTCCGACGAAAGTCACTTGGTAATCGCTGACTTCTGATTCGGACTGATTTCCGGTTTTACTTTTATATGATTCTGCTGAAGCTTTGAACTGGTTGAGCTTGTCGATAAAACTGGAACTAGTATTACTATCCCAATCTTCCAGTCTAAGCCCTGTTACAATCTTAGCAAGCCTTGAAATGAACATATCCTCGTCGTTAGTAATCGTTTTGAACAGTCCAAGGCACTTGCTTGTTCCGTCGGTGAATAGATGATCAAATGCACCTTGATCAAGAGAGTCACACCAGTCTTTAATTACAGATGCAAGTGATGCTCGTGCATCGGCCCTATCGCTTGGATGTGGCATAAAGACGGCCTTAACCTTTGCGGATAGCGATTGCTTAAGACGATCTATCATACCATCAAAACAATCTTTTGCCGCCTGAATATTCTCGCACATCCCCGGCGTAAATTCATCATACCCAAATGTTTGCGGCAACTTTTCAAAAAGCAAATTATAGCTACTAGTATTCTGCCTAAGTAGCTTCATCATCCCAAGATACCGTTCGTCTACTCTTTTTCCACTCGGAAGGGTCTTGCTTTCCTTAGCAAACTTAGGAAGTGACAGCATCCAGCGCTTCATCGCATTTACAATGAAGTCGTATGTATTAGCTGTCTTTTCCGCTTCAATAACATAAGCAGAAAACACTTCCGCCATAGTTGAAATGAAATCTTCTTTTTGAGGATCCCAGTCAATATACGCCAGTGTAAAAGCAGACGGATTCGCGTTGATCTGAAGCAATGTGTCCGCTGTCATTGCAAGCTGTCCATATTTATCTGCTATAATCAACTGTTGACGATACTCGTGCATTGCGGCGGCAAGATAGATGGGAATTAGCCCTTTTCGCAGGCCAATGTGGTATTCCGGAAGCGATAGCATATCATACAGCACATCGAATCCGATTGCGCCATTTCTTCTGGCTCCAAGAATAAACTGCTCAATTGTACCCATCATGTTTGCTAATTTGGTATCTTGTGGGTGCAGGTTAATAACTGGCATTCCGGCCGACTCATCCCATATACCTGTTCTAATCAGTGTGCTACGCATTATGGACACTTCTTGCCCTGTCCCACTTAAGCCAAGATTAGGCTCTAACTGATTCCGCAAAAGGGCAGAGACGATTTTGCTCCTGCTGTTATTTGCGATACTCGTTATCTCATTCCTATTCACTGCTTCATTAATAATAACAGGTGTCATGGAAAACTCCGCATCGCAAATATCCGACATCAGCTCTGTTAAGGCAGCTTTACGATTTATATTCTTTTTTGCTCCATCAAAGTAGTAGTTCGACTTATACTCATCCGGATGCGAATATGCAGATAGGAACGCGCCTATTACCTCACGAAGATCCTCGTAGACAACATCGTATTCCTCAAAAAGAATTGGATCATCAGAAGATTCCTCTCTGAGGGCACAGACCGCTTCGTATTCCTGCACAATTCGATTTATTGCAAAGAAATGCTTGGGAAGAATGAAAATCTGTCTTGGGCAGTCTTTACTTGTTTTCAAAACTATGTCTTGTAAAGTGGGTATAGACTCCTCCGAATGGGGAATGATAGCAAAAATCACGCCGTCCGCAACTATACTTTCGCTTTTAATCAGCCAGTTTGTTTCGGGTGTAACTTCGGTCTCATCGACAAAAACAAATGCAAAAAAGCGAGTCATTTCCCGGTCGTCATTATATCTCGACGGATACATATAATTATCAAAATTCGCCGTGTTTAATGCTTCTTTAATTGCGGTGCGACCAGAATGTGATTCAACATAGTCATCAATTTTTGCCCTAATATCAACCCCGGATGTTTGCTTAAGGCGAAGATAGTCATTGCTTCGCTTTAGGTATATGACATACTCTTTTTCAATAAGATTGTCGATAGCGGCATTAATATCCTTTACAGAGAATGAGGACGAGTACACTCCTACAATTTCGTCTTTCGTAGGTTTAAGTCGTTCAAACTGTTCCAATACATAAATTAAGGAAAGTGTCTTTACAATTTTGGCCTCAAGTGAATGTACCGCTAAAGACGATAAGATTGCACTGGTTAGAAGATAGATGTCATGGATTTCCCCGCCGAATGTTTCCTTTTTGAATAATGGTTCAAAATAGTCATAGATTTCATCAGGAGTTATGAGATTAAAGCTATCATCATCATAGACATCAATAAAGCTCCTAAGCGTTGAAGTCCCTTCAGCCGACAAAAAGGTAAACAAAGTACGCTCGTTCTGAGCTACACGCTCAGATAGGCGCGGCAAAATGAAGGTAGAAACTGGATGAAGTGGATAGCAGCCCATTATGGCTGTTTCTAATTCGGTACTGTTAGCAGAAAACAAGGGGTGATTTTTGTAGCGACCCAAGAGTTCCTCAAGGTCCTTCTGATGGTTCTTCTGAAATCTAGCCCACTTCGTTGGTTCCTTTTGGATTACAGATGCAATAATCTCATAGGTCTGAGAGAAGTTGTTATTCAAATGGATATGCTTAAAGCGCTCTGAAACACCACGCCATCCATCGACTTTTTGCTTTGGAAGCGTATCAATGTAATTTGAAATTTCTTTATGAGAAATGAGCATTAAATGCAACTGCATCGAACCGCTACGATTGCACTTTTCGGCAAAGTCCTGAAGAGTTTTTGTATCGCTTACAGATGCCTCTTTTATGTTTGCTTCAAGATATTTGCTGAATTCGTCATACACGACATACAAGCCTGTGTACCCATATTCTTTTAAGCTTTTAGCAACGCTCTCATATAGGTCAACAACATCAAATCCCAAAAATGGATTGAATGTGCTGCCTGCCGTAAGAGAAGGATAAATACGCTCAAATGCTTCGTATGCAGAAATATTAAAGCTTGCAAGTTCATCAAGAAAAACACCGACAGGCTTATCAATTGCATTGCAAAACAGCTTGTAGGTCTGAGGAAATTCAGACTTCCATCTATCGATTACAGCAATAGCAGCACGGTAATTAGTTTCCGGCATTATATCTAAGAGACCATTATCTGAAAGGGTTCTTTGGAGCGCTATAATAAAAGCTTGGGTAAGGCTTGTACTGCTTCCCGTAATGACAACAGGAAGTATTTTCTCCGAGCTGTCGTAGTAATTATGGACAGACTGAAGCAGCCGAGGATTCTCAGAAATCTTCGGCATGGTTTTTTCAAACAAAGAAAGGTCCTTTTTTAAGAGCATCGAAAGGATCATCAAAACAATGTGCGACTTTCCTTTTCCATATGCGCCAATCAGTATTCGTGAACGCTCTGTAGAGGTTACTGCCGTGCTATCCAGCACATCAGACAGGAGCTGGAGCGCAGATTGCGTTGGTATAAAATTCTTGAGTTTAGCATCGTTGTTCAAGTCGTATCCGATATTAACCGAATACTGAAATCCCGAAGCAACGGAAATCATTTCGCTCATCATCTCATCTCCTGATCGTTTATGCTTCGATAATACGCCTCTACGCATTTTTGAAATGAAGGTTTATGTAGAAGCTGAATAACATCAAGGCCGGCTGTACGATTGATCTTAATTTCTCCGATTTTTTCGATTTGATAAAGTACATCAAGTAAAGTTATTGCATCCAAATTGAACACCCGCCCAATATTACAAGGCGCAGTCAGTAGCTCATTCAAACTGACTTCTTCTTTGGCTTCGGCTTGATCAGCAATAACAGCCAACGCTACCCACGGATTAATTGACTTTGCCGAAGGGATGGCTTTGCGGTAAGTTTTTCGTTCCTTGCTAAGCATGTCAATCAAACTAAGCTCTCCAAACGGGCAATCAATGTTGCCTTCAGGCGAAATATGGTTCGGATTCACCTTATATCGTGGCAGGTATGTGTTGATGATGCAGGAAAAATCATCATTTAGTGATCTGATTGCTATTGCATCGCTCTCGTCGGACATTTGAATAAACCTTTGCAAAGCTGCAACAAAATCATCACGGCTGAATTCGCTCATATTGAACTCATTAAAGAAGAAGTACCATGATGTTGCATCTGTGCGATTGCTGGCAAGACGATACTGAAGCAAATATAATGTGCCTTTTTCTTCGATGTATCGGTCGTTGGTAAAAACGATTTCTCCGAGAGGTGTAAAGCTTTGCGTTCTCCTTCCGCTTGACGGTTCTTCTGTCAAGCCTACAGCTTGGAGCCAATAACGCAATGCTTTCACCATGTTTGCGCCAATTCCCAAGACATCCATCGGGTTTTCATTTTTAGAAATAAAAACATCGTCTTTTGCATGAACATACTTCATGCCCTTGCTAAGCCAGCCTTTTCGTATAAAAAATGTGTCATGGGCACGGAATTTCATTACCATGCGAACTCCTCCACTACTTACTTTGTTCTTAAGTATTTATCCATCATGCAGCCTCCATCAAGATACTTTGCGGTCATGCACGCTTTACAATGGACACACTTTTGAGGGTCGATATAGTACCCTGCATTGCTTATAGAAATTGCTCCTGCTCTACAAACAGACTCGCATTTTAAGCATTTTCTACAAGCGTTAAACTTTCTGATCTGATAGCCAACCATACGCTGCAAATCATCGTGATCTGCAACATTGAGCGTTCTTACCTTTACAGAATACTCGAAGCCATCTTGTGTAAATGGCTGCAAGGATAGAATTGGCACATTGCTTTTAATGTCCAGCACCAACACCTCATGCAAAAGCTTTCTGCCCAATTCAGGCGCTACACGCCCAAATGGTACAAACATCCCAGTCAATTCCTCATCAAAAGGGCGATTCAAGCGATATATCTTAGCGTGTTCCTCGGCTGTGCAGTTCGTAAAGCGAATTTTAACATCGCCAGCTGCAGGAAGTCCATTTCCGCCTTGGCGGGCCTTCCACTTTCCTTCATCCACATATACTTCCGGATCAGGTTTTCCAATCTTCGCTGCAAAGCTAATAAGAAAATCGCGCCACTTTGTTGATTTTTCTGGCATATAAATCCGGGATAAGAACTGCGCTCGCTGATTGTTATTAGGACAGCACCAACAACCGACTCGATCATAGCCAAGACGGTAAGCATCGTTAAAATCAATCTTCTCAGATAGAATATAGAGCCAAATATCGATATCTTTCCAAAAAAAGATTGGCGATGCTACCGTTTGCTGCTTAATCTTAACTGCATCAGCACTATCTTCGATACGGTTATATTTACTACGACTAACAGACTCCGCTTTTCTAATTCCGTAAAAAGTAAGGATTTGCTGACTGTCATATAGGCTGTTAATCACGCGCGTAATCGGTCCTGTCTTAAACATAGAGCAACACCAACGCATCATGCGAGCAGGTGGGCCTATGTCTTCGCAAACATCATAGAAATCCTGCTCATCATTTTTGGCAATTTGAAATATTGCGTTAGGGTGATTTTTCCTAAAGCGTTCGGCATACTCCGTTGTACTTGGAAATTCAAGCGTTGTATCACCATAGATATGAACAATTGACGGGTCACTCAACGCCTTAACAGCAAGATCTGCTGACACAGTTGAGTCTTTACCGCCAGAAAAGGATACGACTATATTTTCAGCTGGAAATTTTGATGCGGCCTTCTTAATGAATTGGAACGCTTCATCTTTTAGATACTCTAATCTGCTACGATTTGCCAAGGTAAATAGCTGGATATATTTGTTGAATCCATCATAACTATTTGCAGCTGAAAAGCTATGCAACTTTTCGATAATCGAGTTGATATTTGCACATTCATACTTGCTGTTTGGCATAGCAATAGATTTACCGTTTATGTAATATCTGTTATTGCTTGCCCAAAGAGATTCGTTAACAAGACTATTGGGTTCCTTTTCAAGCAACAACTCAACTAAAAGACGCTCCTCAGGGAAAACCGGGCGCAAATCGGCAGAAAGGTATTCTGTCTTGCCGCCACACACAGGGCAGCATCCTTTATCTGCTTGAATAATCGTATTGATTATCGGTATTTTGCATGAATCGCACCAATATACTTCAACGGGGAGATCTTCCACAGTGGTTCCTCCGCAAACCGGGCATATATCAGCATTGGTTTCAATATTACATTGTTTACACCACATATATAATCCCCCTTTCTCGTACAATAAAGAACTTCACACGCAAATCTATATAGTTATATTTTAGCACCCTTATAGTCCAATAAAATGGACTTTAATCATAAAACTCCATAATGTCATCGGGAGTGCAGTCAAGAGCTTTACAAATACTACCGACCACATCTGTCGTTATGTTCTCATCTCTTGCAAGCTTTAGCATTTGATAGCGGGTTAGGCGGGCAGCTTCCTGTAAGTCTTTTTTCTTCATCTTCTTATCAATCAGGATTTTCCAAAGCTTATTGTATCTGACTGCCATAATCATTCTCCTTTGGCGCGTGATGAATCAGTCCAAGTCATAAACTGATAGATAGATTACAGTATAACACATCTTATCTGAATTTTCAATCCAAAGTGCGGGATTTCGGATATAAATGTTGCAAAAAAGTCGAATCCCAATAGATTCGATGCTTAATTGCGGTGTTCATCTTCTGTGTATAGGTTTATGATTGTTTTTCCGTTCGCTTTTGCATAGTCAAAGGCAATCCCGGTTCCGCTTTTGGGCTGATAGCTTGTTATTGCTTTTTTCGACTCTTTTCGACTCGCCGGAAGGTATTCGTTATTAAAGTAAAAGACGCAAAAGTCACTTGCCTGAATCATAGCTTGATTGCGTTCCACATAAGCAGCTTTCCCGGCAGCAGCAACTCCGTCAGGGCAAATACTGTCCTCATATCCATCTAATAGGAACTGCATCGTATAAGCGTCTGCATCAGGATAATCCGTCCGATAGTGTATTCTGCGAATTTTGGGGTAAACTTCTCTTAGTTCTGAAACCACCTCGTAGCAGAGAGTATTAAATTCGGAATGATCTCCAAACAGAAAGGTTGCTACGCCCTGCTCAAGCAGATAGCAAATATTGTCCCGCAATCGACTTGCAAGCTCCTTCTTATGCTTAATTTTCCTATGCCCGATAAAACAACAGGTCATACAAACACCACCAAGAATAACAGTAGAGCAAATGAGCACATTATTGTTCATCTGCACTTATTATTATATTTTTGCTCTATATATAAGTCAATAGCTTCACACCGAGAACAGAAAGCCAGGAGAGAATAACATATAATTATTATGGATTCGAGGTGGAGCAAATGAGCAAAGAAATTGACTTCAAAAATAGAGATAGATTTATTCAACTGGGAATCACAATTTCAGTTCTTCGTAAAATGCGAGGAATGTCGCAGGAGCAGCTTGCGGCAGAGGCGATGATGAGCCGTTCGCATCTTAGCGCAATCGAAGCACCGAATATCGTCAGACCCTTTTCCGTAGAGGTTCTATTTAATATCGCTGACGCGCTGAAAGTTGAGCCGGGTGATTTGCTGAACACCTCAATTATCCCGGATCAAATTCTAAACAAAAAAGAAAAATAGGTGGCTATGGGACAATAAAGCCCATAGCCACCTATTTTAATATTTCGGCACCCCGTATCCGAGGATTTCGTAGTGACCTACGCTGTACTGGTTTACCCGACAGCTATCACCGGAGTTTCCCTCAACGGTATAAACAATACCGTTTTCGACTTTTTGGACAATACCGGTGTGGTCGGATTGTCCGTCCTGCGGACCCGACGAACCCTTGTTATCCCAATCAAAGAAAATAATCATTCCGGGGACAGGCTCGGCAGAACCGTCGATCCACTGTCCACGATCTTTGAACCACTGGACACCGTTCACGCAGCCTGCATATTTGGGTACAACACCGGTGTCGATATAGCCGCACTGATCAGCACACCAGCTGACGAAGCAGGCGCACCACTCCACACGGCTGCCGAAGCCGTACCATGACCAATAGGGCTCTCCGCCCACATTGCCCACCTGAGAAAGCGCCACGGCAACGATTTGGTCATCCACTCCGTAGATTCCGTAAAGCACCGCTGCCCACATGCTGCTGTCCTGTGCAAGCAGTTCTGCAAGCTGCTGCTTTTGATCCTCATTGAAGCCGTACTGCGCAGCCATCTCATCTGAGGTTTTATGGCTGACGGTGATATAGAGCGTCGTAATCGTCTCCTGCACCTCTTCCTCAAGGATATTGCCGTTGCCGTCATCGGATGTTTCAATCACTGTTTCCGTCTGGGTGGACGTGCTGGACGAGATCTCATTCATCTGCCAGAAGATGTCCTTTAACAGCTCTAGCTTCTCATCATCCATGGTGGCCACTTCCTGGGCGTTGTCCGAATCGGTGGTGGTTTTGACGGCGTAAACCGCCAATACCTCTTTCCACACAGCGCGGGAACCGGACATCTCCAACACATCATAGCTGTGGGACGTCTTGATCTCATCCAGGTTCTCCTGGTAATCTGTATTGATCTCCTGTACAGCAGTCTGCATGGTCTGCCCGGTGCCGGAATCCTCGCCGGAAAAGAAAATCCCAAAGCAGGAGCCGATAATCATACCGATGAGGCAGATTACAATAATTACCAGCACGGCGATCCAGCCCCCGGCAGCGATGGCGGCAATCAGCGCCTTGGTGGCTGCAATGATGGCTTTCACCGCCGCAACCGTAGCCTTGACCGCTGCCTTTGCCGCAACTACCGCAGTTCGAGCCGCTATGCGGGCGGCATGAGCTGCAGCCCTGGCCGCCCGCGCCGTGGCCTGGGCAGTCCGCTGGGCAGCTTTAGCCGCCTGTTGGCTGGTCTTGATACTGGCCTTGGCAGTCTTTTCCGCCGTCTTAATGGATTTGCTGGTGGTTTTTATGGTTCCCTTGGCCGTGGAAGAAGCCTGCTTGATGTTTTTTCGGCCCCTGTCCACTGTCTTAATGCCTTTCTTGCCGCGGTCCAGGGTCTTGATGGCCCCGCGCTCCTGACGGACCGCCTTGGCCGGCTCGGAAACCGTATCGGCTGCCTGACGGCCACTCCAGCGTGTGGCGGGCTGCCCAGCCTGCTGAGCCGCCTGTTTCTCCGCTTGTTTTTTCGGCTGTTCGGCTGCGGCTTTCCGCTTTTGGATTTTCTCCTTGAGCTGGGAGATATTCTCCTTAGTCGTCTGAACCCCTCTGCGGCCCTGTTTATCAAACTGGTGAACCGCTTCATGGGTGACGTTATCCACCCCAGCGGAAAGGCGGTCGGACGCATATTCACCAGGAGAGCTTTCCTCCGCATACAGGCTGTGGTCGGCCTTATCCTTGGTGCGGATATATGCCTCCTTCATCCGTTCAGAAGCAACCGCCGCTTTATCAATCGCTTTAATGCCTTTTTTCGCAGAAACTCTTGTTTTTATACCCTTGCCCATGGGCTTCACCTCCTTCCCCGGGCGGGGCCGCCCTTATTCCTCCAGCAGCTTGGCGACAACCACCATCCGCCCGTTGGTTCGGGAATACTCGCAGGTGGAAAGGGTAATGAGCCTGTCGCCGTATCCAGCGGTCACACCTGTATCATACAAAGCAAGCTCCTTGCACTTCCCGATATAGGAATTAAAATCTTCCTCATTCTCCGCATCAACAAAGTCGTAGTATCGGAAGCCCTCGGAGCTATACGCCACAGTCTTAAATACAGCGACGATTTCATACTCTGTCTGCTCTGTGAGGGTATCAAACTGAATAGTCTTGTGTTCCTCATAGAAGCTCTTGGACTTGTAATCCTCCAACGCTCCAAACATCTTGCCACCCTTGATGTGATGACCGTAGATAACCAGATTGTCACTTTCGGCAATATCACAATTCTCCTGCACATAAGGCGTACCTAAGTC
>OMAW01001015.1_pt1 | contig 12286 bp, 9 predicted proteins | sample 1644731 | NCBI WGS metagenome assembly OMAW01 (sample SAMEA103958133, study PRJEB25191) | human gut metagenome | biome: human-associated habitat [ENVO:00009003]; feature: intestine environment [ENVO:2100002]; material: feces | place: Germany | collected 2013/2015 | reverse complement strand
GGGTCTCCAGCGCGGCCAGTGCGGCGGCGTTGCCCTCCTCGGCAGCTCTTGCGGCGGCGTCGGACTCGGACTTCTCGCGGGCGTCACACTCCGCGATGATCTTCTGCTTCTGCTCGTCCAGAGCAGCCAGCCGGGCAGAGCGCTCGAGCCTGGCCTTCTCGCTTTCGCGGCGCTGGGCGGCATCCATCTCCAAAATGGCCTGCATCAGGTCGTTGACATCTTTCATGCAATGCACCTCACTCTTTGGGAGCTTTACCTGGGTTGGGTTCCCTGCCTCCCTCTGCGAGGGGGCCAAGGGGCTTTTCTCTATATAAATAGGTACACCCAACTTTCAGGTTCAGCCGTATTATAGCACTATTACCAAATATAGCAAGTGGTTTTTGTGCAGTTTTATTGGTACAAAATCAGGTTTGTGTTTTTTCTGTCGATGTATTAGATGTATTATGAAATCGTTATCACTTCTTTTTCATAGCGGCCAGACCCTTGCCAAACACGAACCGCACCAGCGGGCCCGCGCCGCACAGCTGCCACAAAAATGCCGTGGGATAGTTCATCGCCGTGGTCTGCACCCACATGGCGAAAAAGTTCGCGTTGTGGCTGTCCTTGAAGAACAGCGTGGCGAAAAAGCTCATCAACGGGCACATCATCCACGCGGACAGACAGGAGATAGCGGCCACCAGGAACACCTGCTTGTCCTTGCCTGGGGTGAACCAGCCCGTGGCGATGCGCATGGCCGTGGGGCCGACCAGGAACGTGTCCAGCAAAAAGCCAATGACGCCCATGATGGGCAGCTCACTGAGGGCAGCGGCGAAGATGAAATTCTGCATCCCGCCCACATCCAGTGCGATATTGTAGCAGACCATTCCGTAGACCATGACGCAGACCATCATGACGGTGTAGACGATTTCCTGTTTCTTTGTTTGCGGCATTGTAATTACTCCTCATATATACGTTATTTTCTCCAAAACAAAAACAGCCGCAGGGTGTCGCTCAACTCGTTGCGACGCCCTACGGCTGTTGTCTCACTGCGTTGGAAAGTGAAGTCAGTATACCGCAAAAATTGCGCTCATGTAATACTCCTGCACAAATTTCTGCACTTTGTATAAAATCTTTCTCCGTTTTGCAGCGTCAATTTGGTACAAAACGCCGCATGTGTTGCTGCAAACTTTACAGCGGCGGCGCGGCGCGCTATAATGGCGGTGTTTATACGTAATAGAGAGGTCGGAAAGTCATGTCAAAATTATTCCCGCATCACCGCGGCCAGATGTCGGAGGCATTCCGCACGGTCATGTTCTTATCGGCGTCGGGCGGCCTGCAGGACGCCTACACCTACATTGGGCGCGGCAAGGTGTTTGCCAACGCCCAGACCGGCAACATCGTGCTGATGAGCCAGAGCCTGTTTGATGGCGATTTATCGCGGTTTGCCCACTATTTTATCCCCGTTCTGTCCTTTGCACTGGGTGTGGCCGCGGCGGAGTGCATCCGCCTGCGCTGGCGGCAGGCCCGCCGCATCCACTGGCGTCAGCTCGTCGTGCTGGCCGAGATCGTGCTGCTGTTCGCGGTGGGCTTCTTCCCTGCCGGGTGGGATATTGGCGCAAACGCGCTGGTCTCGTTTTCCTGCGCCATGCAGGTGCAGGCGTTCCGCAAGGTGCATGGCTACCCGTTTGCCAGTACCATGTGCATCGGCAACCTGCGCAGCGGCATGGACGCGCTGGTCGCATTCGGACACAGCCACGATAAAAACGCGCTGTGGAAGTCCCTGCACTACTTTGCTATTATCTTTATCTTTGCGCTGGGTGCGGGCATCGGCACACAGTGCGTCGGCATCTTCGGCGAGAGGACGATCTGGCTTTCCTGCGCACTGCTGCTGGTGAGCCTGTGCTTTATGTTTATCAAAGAGGATCTGCCGGAGATCGAGGAGGAGCTGAAAAAATAACGCATCTTCCCTGCCGGAATGGCTGTAGGGGCCGGACATATCCGCCCGGGAACACCGTGGCCGCCGCCAGGCCCCGCGGAGGGGTCATGACCCCTCCCTGCGATTTCCATTTCTCATAATTGCCCTATTACAATTATAATTTTGATAAAACGACAGCCCCACCCGTTTTTCTGCGGGTGAGGCTGTCGCTTTATACGTGTTTTCGTGCTTTTTTATTTTTCCAATCGTTGACCATGCCGTGCAGCCGCTCGCCCATAAAGATAAGCCCGGCCAGAGTCGGGGCGCTCAGGGCCAGCAGAACGACCAGCACCAGCGTGCTGCCCAGATCCAGCCGCACCAGCGGCAGCCAGCGCGCCAGCAGGAACACCCCGCCGACGCCCGCCACGGTCATACTGCCCCAGATGGCCCAGTGCAGCGGCGTGAACGGGATGCAGACACCCCACAAAATCTGCAAGCCCACGCACAAAATCACCAACGTGCAGATCGTACCGACCATGTCGGACGGGATGTCGAACGCATAGCCGAACCCCTGTGCGCAGAACACAAGCAGGAAATCCGTCAGCCCGCCGGGCAGTGCCTTGCGCAGCACGTTCCGCATGAATTTACCGTGGACAAGCTCGTGGTTCGGCTCAAGCGCCAGAAAGAACGCCGGTGCGCCGATGGTGGCAAACGTGACGAGCGACAGCTGCAGCGGCTGGAACGGGTAGGCCAGCGGCAGGGCCAGCGCGACGATGCTGAGCAAAAACGAGAAGATGTTCTTGACCAGAAACAGCGACGCCGAGCGCTGGATGTTGTTGATGACCCGCCGCCCCTCGGCCACAACGCCGGGCAGCGCGGCAAAGTCCGAATCCAGCAGCACAAGCTGCGCGACCTGGCTGGCCGCCTGCGCGCCCGATGCCATCGCGATGCCGCAGTCGGCATCTTTTAACGCCAGTACGTCATTTACGCCATCTCCGGTCATGGCTACCGTGTGGCCCTTTGCCTGCAAAGCATGGACGAGCTGGCGCTTCTGCTCGGGCGTGACGCGGCCAAAGACCGTGCATTTTTCGGCAGCCTCGGCCAGCGCCGCCTCACTTTGCAGCGTGGCGGCATCGACCCAGTGCTCGGCCCCGGCAATGCCCGTGTTGGCGGCCACATGGCTGACAGCCTGCGGGTCGTCGCCCGAAATGACCTTGATCTTCACGCCCTGCTTCGCAAAGAAGCGGAACGTCTTGGGCGCACTCTCGCGGATGCGGTTCTGCAACGGCAGCAGAGCCAAAAATTCCAGCTGTGCGGGGTCGAGCGCCGCGGGCGGATCCGGCAGTGTGCCGTTATATTTTGCCAGCAGCAGCACGCGGCGGCCCTGGGCCAGCAGCGGGGTCAGCCTGTCGGCAAGTTCCCCCGCCCTGCTGCCCGCCAGCACGTCGGGCGCACCGACGACGTAGCACCCCTGCGCACCAAAGTCTTTGGCACTGTATTTGTACGCCGTGTTGAACGGGATGGTGCGCACGGCAGCCCATGCCGTGCCGCCCTGCCCGAAGCGGGCTGTCAGGGCGCGGGCCGTGTCGTTATCTGGCTGCCCTCCTGCGTAGAACGCCGATAAAATCTCGGTGATGGGTGTATTTTCCGCCAGCGGCAGCGGGTCGTCCGCCTGCATGGTGCTCTCGGTGATCGTGCCGGTCTTGTCCACGCAGAGGGTGTCCACCCGGGCCAGCGTTTCAATGCAGTTCATGTCGCGGGTCAGCACCTTGCGGCGGGCCAGCCGCATCATGCTCACGGCCAGCGCAACGCTCGTCAGCAGGTACAGTCCCTCCGGGATCATACCGATGAGTGCTGCCACCGTGGCGTCGACAGTCTCCTTCATGGACAGCTCCAGTACCCAATGCTGCTTCCAGATCAGCACCGCGCCGATTGGGATCAGCGCCACACCGATGAATTTTATCAGCCTGTCCAGACTGCGCATCATCTCGCCGCGCGCGACCCTGTGACCGTCGGCCTGCGCCTCAGCGGTCAGGCGGCTGGCGTAGCTCTCGGCCCCGACACGGGTCAGCCGCGCCACGCAGCGGCCCGCCATCAGAAAGCTGCCGGATTTCAGCTCCGCGCCGCACTCCTTGGGAATGGCCCGCGCCTCGCCCGTGATGAGGGATTCGTTCGCCTGGGCGCTGCCGTCCAGCACGACGGCGTCCGCTGCGATCTGGTCACCCGCGCCGAACTCGACAACATCGTCCTGCACAAGGTCGTCGGACAGCACCTCGCACCACCGGCCGTCGCGCAGGCAGCGGAGCTTCTGCGCTGAGACAAGCGTCAGCTTGTCGATGGTACGCTTGGCGCGAAGCTGCTGCACAATGCCGATGAGGGTATTCCAGAACACGATGCCCAGAAATCCCATATTCAGCCAGGAATGCACGAGCGCCAGCATGACGGCCAGCACCAGAAACACAAGGTTGAAGTAGGTACAGACGTTATCCCGCACGATCTCGCCGGTGGTTTTGGTCTGTGATTTGGGCGGCTGGTTCGTCTGCCCCGCCGCGCGGCGCGCTTCGACCTCAGCAGCGGTCAGGCCGGTGATGGATGGCATAGTAAGGGGTGCTCCTTTCGGGGGTGGATCAAATGGCGGCAGGGGCCGGACATATCCGGCCCGGGCGTGTATGGTATATGGGCGGTTATGGGAAGGCCGCGGGCCGGGCATGCCCGGCCCCTACAGGGCGGCGGAATTGTTTTAAAACGGCTTGTAGGGAGCGGTCTTGACCGCTCCGGGAAGGTTACGGGCGACGGAAACCGCACCAGGCGGCATATATACATTCCGCGCAACTATGCGGCAGCCGCACAGCTCCGCGGAGGGGTCAAGACCCCTCCCTACAGTACAGACGATTTACGGCAGCCTATTATAACGCCCGCTGCTTATATTTTCCTCAGTATACCCACCAATTATGAACAAAACAAGTGCCCGGCTGCGTTTTGGGGCAGCCGGGCAGTTTTGTACATTATTGAATTTCCAGCGGCTCAAACGCCTCCGCCGGGTCGGCATCGACAGCCTCAAGATTCCTCGTCAGCTGGTCGAGCACCTTATAAAATGTCGCTAAATCGTCTGGGTCTATCCCCTCGTCGGCGCGGCGCTCTACGTCGGCCACAACAGCCCCCACGCGGGCGGCGCGGTCATGGCCTTCGTTGGTCAGCAGGTAGAGGGCATTGTACTTGCCGCTCTCGGCGCGCTTTTCCACCAGGCCGCTGCGCACCAGTTCTGCCAGCACGCGGGAGATCATGGCCGGGTCCAGACCGCACCGTTCTGTCAGCTCCGAGAAGTGCAGGCCCTCCGACGCGGCGGCCAGCCGGCAGAGCACCAGTGTGTGCCCGGCCTTCAGCTCAATGCGGCTCATGCCGCTCGCCTTGATGCGCTGGATGACCTTTTGCAGCCGGGCCAGTGAGATGGACAGCCGGATAAAACGGTCATTCATATCAATCTTCCTTCAGTTCGCCGCGGGAGGCCGCCTTCAGGTAAGCAAAGATGAAGCCGTCCAGGTCGCCGTCCATGACAGCCTGTACGTTGCTGCTCTCGTAGCCAGTGCGGTTGTCCTTGACCAGCGTGTAGGGCATAAAGACGTAGCTGCGGATCTGGTGGCCCCAGGCGATCTCATTCTGGACGCCCTTGATGTCCTCGATCTTGTCCATGTGCTGCTGCTTTGCGATCTGATACAGCTTCGCTTTCAGCATTTCCATCGCGTAGTCACGGTTCTGGAACTGGCTGCGCTGGGTCTGGCAGCTGACCACGACGCCGGTGGGCTTGTGGATCAGGCGGACGGCGGAGGACGTCTTGTTGATGTGCTGGCCGCCTGCGCCGGAGGAGCGGTAGACCTGCATCTCGATGTCGGCGGGGTTGATTTCAATGTTGATGTTGTTGTCCAGCTCGGGCATGACCTCAAGGCTGGAGAAGCTGGTCTGGCGGCGGGCGTTGGCGTCAAACGGGCTGATGCGCACCAGACGGTGGACGCCGTGCTCGCTCTTGAGCATGCCGTAGGCGTTGGGGCCCTTGACCATCATCGACGCGGACTTGATGCCGGCCTCGTCGCCGTCCAGCACGTCGAGCACCTCGACGCTGTAGCCGTGGGCCTCGGCCCAGCGGGTGTACATGCGGTAGAGCATCTCGGCCCAGTCCTGGGCCTCGGTGCCGCCGGTACCGGCGTGGAAGGTCAGGATGGCGTTGTTGTGGTCGTACTCGCCGTTGAGCATCGTCATGAGCTGCAGCTCGTCGATGGACTTCTCGACGCCGTTGACGGCCTCCTCACCCTCGGCGGCCAGGGACGGGTCGTTCTCCTCCTCGATCATGAGCAGCAGCGTCTCGGCCTCCTCATACTGGGTGGACAGCTTGCCGAAGCGCTCGAGCTTGTTCTTGACCTCGCCCATCTCGCTGATGACCTTCTGGCTGCGGGCCTGGTCATCGTAGAAGCCGGGCATCGTCATCTGGTGCTCCAGCTCGGCCAGGCGCTTTTCGCTGGCCTCGATGGACAATGCGTCGCGCAGGTCATCCACGGCGGTCTTCATGCCGCCGAGCTTTGCTTTCAGTTCGTCAATCGTAATCATATATCGTTTCCCTCGTCACACATAAGTTGGCATAAAATTACATAGTACCATTATAAGCGAATTGGCGGGCGTTGTAAAGAGGGGCAGCGGCAGATTCATAATATTTGTGGGGAGGGATTTACCCCTCCCGGGCCGTGTACAGCGGCGCAAACAGCCCGGGTCGTCGAGGACGCCGACCCCTACGGTGTAGGGGCGGATTCCATATCCGCCCGGGGACGCTGTGGCCGCTGCCAGGTCCCGCGGGAGGGACAAATCCCTCCACTACAGACTTCCCCGCGGGCATCCGCCCACGTAAGACCGCGGGCCGGGCATGCCCGGCCCCTACAACTCCGCTGTAAAAGCCCGTTTTTCCGTTTATCTTGTAAAGTTTTTATGTTTTCTTTGCATTTATCCATTTGATGCGGTATAATGGCCTTATGTTACGGAAAGGATACCACACATGACACGTTACACAGGAAACCATTGCCCTGTCTGTGAACAGGCATTTACCGACGAGGATGACATCGTCGTCTGCCCCGACTGCGGCACGCCCTACCACCGGGCCTGCTGGCAGAAGGTCGGGGCCTGTATGCACAAGTCGGAGCACGCCGCCGGGTTTGAATGGCAGCCCGAGTTCGGTCCCGAGGCCGAAAAAGCCGCGCACGAGGCCACCTGCCCGAACTGCGGCACCCACAACCAGCCGGGCGCGGCACAGTGCAGCCACTGCGGCTGTCCCCTGCCGAAGGACGACGGCCCCCGACCCGACCCGAAGGACGAGGACGCGCAGGTGCCGATCTACGCCCGCGACCCGTCCACCGTGCATAAGCCCGACAACAGCCGCACGACCCCCGGCCCCCGCATCGACACCTACACCGACGACGACAACGGCGGCATCTGCCGCCGCGAGATCGGCCCCGAGGATACCATCGACGGCATCAAGGCCAAGGACTGGGCCGCCTACGTGGGCCGCAGCCCGATGTATTACCTGATGCAGTTTTTCCGCATGAGCATCACGAAGCAGAAGGTCACAGTCTGCCTGTCGGCATTCCTGTTCGGGCCTGCCTATCTGCTTTACCGCAAGATGTGGAAGGAGGGTCTGCTGACAGCCCTGCTGTCCCTCGTTTTGAGCGTGCCGTCGCTCATCGCCATTGTGGCGACCTTCAACCCGTCGCTGTTCGGCAGTATGCCGCTGCATTGGGTGCCCGTGGCCGCCGACGTCTGTGCCATTGCGGACTGGATCGTCAGGATTTTGCTGGGGCTTTTCTCGGTCTGGCTGTACCGCAACACCTCAAAGAAAAATATTGATAAAATCTACAGCGAATACCCCGAGGGCGACGCCCGCACCGATGCCCTGCTGCAAAAGGGCGGCACCAGCATCTGGGCGGCGCTGCTCTACTTTGGCATCGTGCTGCTGCTCTCCTCGCTGGTCATCAATCTGGCCGGGCCGGGCTTTGTTCAGTACGCCATGGCCATGGCCGGGTATTAAGGCAACACCGCACAATTCCCGCCTGACGGCTTAAGCACCGCTCCGGCGGCTGCGGCACTTAGAATTATGCGGTATTGCCTTAAGTTGCTACCACACCCCAACGCAGGGTGTTTAATTTAGGAGGAAACTATGAAAACTGCACTGGTGATTATGGCCGCCGGTATCGGCTCCCGCTTCGGCGGCGGCATCAAACAGCTGGCTGCCGTCGGTCCCAACGGCGAGATCATCATGGACTATTCCATTCATGACGCCATCGAGGCCGGTTTTGACAAGATCGTCTTTATCATCCGCCACGACATTGAGGAGGCGTTTAAAGAGGCCATCGGTGACCGCATTGAGAAGATCTGCGCCGGGCTGGGCGTTGAGATCGACTATGCGTTCCAGGCGCTCGAGAACGTGCCGGAGGGCTTCTCCGTGCCCGAGGGCCGCTCCAAGCCCTGGGGCACCGGCCAGGCCGTGCTGGCCTGCAAGGGCATTATTAAGGAGCCGTTCGCCGTCATCAACGCCGACGACTACTACGGCAAGGAGGCGTTCGTCCGGCTGCACGACTTCCTGCAGGGCTACACACCCGACAAGCCGGGCGACCTTGCCATGGCGGGCTTTGTGCTGAAAAACACCCTGAGCGACAACGGCGCGGTCACCCGCGGCATCTGCCAGATGAACGACGCCCACTACCTGACCGGCGTGCTGGAGACCAGCGGCATTGAAAAGACCGCCGGCGGCGCAGCCGCAGGCGGCAAAAGCATCGACATCGACAGCCTTGTTTCGATGAACATGTGGGCGCTGACCCCCGAGTTCGTGGATCTGCTGGAATCCGGCTTTGTGGAGTTCTTCGAGAAGGCCGCCCCCGCCAACCCGCTGAAGGCCGAGTACCTGCTGCCCATCTACATTGATGAACTGCTGCACGCCGACAAGGTCAGCGTCAAGGTGCTGCCCACCCACGACAAGTGGTTCGGTGTCACCTACGCCGAGGACAAGCAGACTGTCATTGACAGCTTTGCCCGGCTCGTCGCCGACGGTGTGTACAAGAAGGATCTGTTCAGCGATCTGAAGAAGTAAAACAGCCAAAAACGCCCCGCTGCGGCAGGTCCTGACGGACAGCACAGCGGGGCTTCGCTTTTGGTTGAAAATTGCAAAAGACTGGCACACAACGCTATGGAAAGCGGAGGCAAAACGCGGTATGGTTACTGTAACAGAAGCAGAATCACACCGCATACACCGTTACAGGAGGGCAATCATGGCAAAGAATGAATTTGACATCACATCCCTGACCCCGGAGCAGCGCGACGCACGCCTGGCACTGGACGTGGAGCGTCTGCTGCGTTTTGGCCGCAAGCACAAGCTCATCAAAGATCTGGACATTCTGGTGGCGCGCAACACCCTGCTGGATCTGCTGGCCCTGGCCGCCCCCAGCGAGGCCAAGCCCCCGAAGGAGGACCCCGAGACCCCCGCTGCCCTGCTGGACGAGATGGTCGAACTGGCCGCGCAGAAGGAGCTGTTAGACGGCGCGGTCAACCAGTACCGCATCAACTTTGAGACCCGCCTGATGGGCGCCCTGATGCCCCGCGAGAGCGAGGTCTGCAAGAAGTTCCGCAAGCTCTACGTCAAGCAGGGCGCCAAGGCCGCTACCGACTGGTTCTATCAGCTCTGCGTCGACACGAACTACATCCGCACCGCGCAGATCGCCAAGAACATCCAGTGGAACACCGCCACCCCCTACGGCGAGCTGGAGATCACCATCAACCTGACGAAGCCCGAAAAGGACCCCAAGACGATTGCCCTCGAGCGCCTGCAGCCCAAATCCGGCTACCCCGCCTGCATGCTCTGCAAGGAGAACATCGGCTACGCGGGCCGCATCAACTTCCCGGCGCGCCAGACCCACCGCATTGTGCCCATCACGCTGGCGGGTGAGCAGTTCTATCTGCAGTACAGCCCCTACGCCTACTTCCATGAGCACTGCATCATGCTGCACGAGCAGCACAAGCCCATGGAGATGAACAAGCAGACGCTGGCGGAAATTTTCGATTTCGTCGGACAGTTCCCCCACTACACCTGCGGCTCCAACGCCGACCTGCCCATCGTCGGCGGCAGCATCCTGAGCCACAGCCACTTCCAGGGCGGGCGGTATGTTTTCCCGATGCAGAAGGCTGACATCGCCGTGCCGATGACCGACATCCGCTACCCCGGCGTCAAGGCGGGCATCCTGAACTGGCCTGTCTCCGCCGTGCGTCTGGTGGGCCGCAGCAGCCAGCAGATGCAGAATGTTGCCAACAACATCCTGTCCGCCTGGCGCAGCTACACCGACGAGAGCGTCGGCATCCTGGCCGAGACCGACGGCACGCCCCACAACACCGTGACGCCGATCCTGCACTACGACGAGACCGAGGGCTACATCCTTGACCTGGCCCTGCGCAACAACCGCACGAGCGAGGAGTACCCCGACGGCATCTTCCACCCGCACAGGGAATACCACAACATTAAAAAGGAAAACATCGGCCTGATCGAGGTCATGGGTCTGGCCATCCTGCCCGCCCGCCTGAAGGATCAGGGCGCGCAGATCGCGGAAATTCTGGCCGGGCAGCGCCCGAACACCAGCCGCGAGGCGGGCGACACGCTGGCCGTCCATGCCGACTGGATCGACGAGCTGATTGCAAAGTACGGCACCCACATGAAGCCGCAGGACGCCAACAAGGCCGTCAAGGCCGAGATCGGCACCGTGTTCAGCCATGTTTTGGAGAACGCCGGTGTCTTTAAGCAGGACGCCGCCGGTCAGACCGCGTTTGTCAGGTTCATGCAGAGCGTGGGCTTTAAGAAGGCGTAAAATCGCACAAGAAGAAGCAGGGACACCGACCCGCAAGGGCCGGTGTCCCTGTTTTTGCTGCCCTGTAGGGGCCGGGCATGCCCGGCCCCTACCGCGCTTCGTTCTCCGGATACCCGCACTCCCACAGCACGCCCCAATCCAGCTCCTCATCTATCCCGGCTTCATACCGTGCCAGATTTACATCAATGACCCGCTGCTTCACATTCATGCAGCAGAGCAGTGTAAAGCTGACTGCTGCCGCAAAAATGGCGAGCTTCGCCGCCGGGATCGGCTTGAACACCCGCACCAGCGCCAGCACCGCACAGACAGCCAGCACAAACAGGCACCATGCCGCTGTGAACCGCCGGGGCGTCAGGGCGTAGAGCGTCACATAGACAGCCAGCTTGCCCGCTGCCAGCGCAGCAAAAGCCACGCCGAACCCGCAGAACACGGCGGCCAACGCTTTGGGCAGCGGCGCACGGCCAAAGAACTGTATGCCCGCCAGCACCGAAAAGTCGAGCAGCAGGATTTTCAGCAGCTCCCAAAAGCCGTTCACCGCAAAAGCGGCGGTGTCCGGTGCGTCCAGCCCCAGCGGCGCAGCGGCGAGCCACTCCCCTGCCTGCACGGCAAAGAACAACGCATAGACGCCGCACAGCGCCATTACAGCCGCCACCGCCGTGGTGCGCGGCACAATGCGGCAGTTTTCCAGCACAGCGGCACACTGCTGCGCCGTGGTGGGCGGGGCTTCGCGGCGTAGGGAGCCGCCCACCAGCCCGTACAGCCACGCCCCCACCGGGAGTGAGGGCAGGATATACATCAACTGGTCAATGAATCTCATATTGTTCAGCAGCCTGCTCCACCAGTCGGACACCTGCTGCCCCAGCGCGGCAAAGTTGGCATCGGCCGCTGCCAGCAGGCCCCATGCCACACCGCACAGCGCCAGCGTCACCGCTGCGGTAACGATGAGGTGCAGAACTTTTCGTGTCCCCGTGCGGTCCTGCAGATGGGTGCGCAGCGCAGCAAAGACGGTACGCGCCCGCAGAAAGAAATTCCCGAACGGCAGGAGGACGAATCCGGCCAGCGCGTCCAGCGGGGCCAGACTGCCGCTCTGCCCCTGCGCCAGCATCCCGCACCGTGCCAGCACATACCAGACGGCGAACAGATGCCATACCATCCACTGCCAGTCTCCCAGCGGCCCCGGCTGGTAGCCGTACAGCGGATACGCCGCAGCCAGCGCCATCCAGCATGCGGCCCAGAGCGGCGTTTCCTTAGCGGCGGTGCGGTGCGCGGCACGGGCGGCACAGTCCACATACACAATGAACAGCGCCGCAAAAACCGGCATTCCCCAACCCGGATATGACTGCGGAAACATCACCCCGCGCAGATAAAAATACGCCAGCGGGTACATTAAAACAGCATACAGCATACCATCACCTCAACGTAGGGGCCGGACAAGTCCGGCCCGGCAGTGTAAAGGCAATACCGCATAATTCTAAGTGCCGATACGGCGAGCGAGGTGCGGCAGCTG
>OMAW01001013.1_pt1 | contig 12317 bp, 9 predicted proteins | sample 1644731 | NCBI WGS metagenome assembly OMAW01 (sample SAMEA103958133, study PRJEB25191) | human gut metagenome | biome: human-associated habitat [ENVO:00009003]; feature: intestine environment [ENVO:2100002]; material: feces | place: Germany | collected 2013/2015 | reverse complement strand
ATTCTCTCACGTGAGAGAATGGCCCCCTTGCCTTGTGCAGCGCCTTTGGCGCTGCAATCCCCGCGGCCGAAGTGCCGCATAGCGCTTCGCACCCGCGCGAAAAGGAATCGCAACTTCTTTACAATCTCTTAACACTCTGCCCATTCCATTTTCAAATGACCTGCGGTATATTGAAAATAGCAAACTGCATAGGAGTGAGCTTCTTGAAGCACATTTTTATCATCAACCCCGCGGCGGGGAAAAAGGACAGCCGCCAGCGCGTCTACACGATGGCCGAGGCGCTGAAAAGAAATCACAATTTGGACGTTGAGTGCATGCTCACCAAGTCGCGCGGGCACGCGACGGCTTTGACGCGCGCGATCGCGGAGACGGGCGACTATGTCCGCTTTTACGCCTGCGGCGGCGACGGCACGGTCAACGAGATCGCCAACGGCATCGCGGGCTTTCCCAACGCCGCGATGACCTGCATCCCCATCGGCACGGGCAACGATTTCCTTAAAAACTTCGGTAAGGACGCCGAGCCGCTGTTTCTTGACGCGGAAAACCTGTGGAACGGTGACGTGACACCGCTCGACCTCATCGACTGCAACGGCAAATACTGCCTGACGATCGCCTGCACAGGCATCGACGCGCGCATCGCCGAGAGCGTACACGAGTTCGGCGCGTCGCCGATGCTCTCGGGCCGCGGAAGCTATTTAGCCAGCGTCGCGGTCAACTTCCTCTTCCACAAGATCGGGCGCAGATGGCGCGTCACGCTCGACGACGAGGTGATTGAGGACACATTTGCCCTCGTTTCGATGTGCAACGGCCGCTACTACGGCGGCGGTTCCACCCCCGTGCCGGAGGCCCGCATGACCGACGGCGTCTTACATACGGTGCTCGTCAAGAACGTCAGCAAGGCACGCTTTGCGACGCTTTTCGGCGGCTACAGCGCGGGCGACTACAAGAAGCTGCCGCAGGACATCATCCGCGTCTCGACAGCGAAGGTCGTGCGCATCGAGGCGCTTGAGGGCGACCTCACGACCTGCCTTGACGGCGAGAGCATGCACTCCCAGTGCGTGACGCTCAAACTCGCGGACAAGAAGGTCAACTTTTTCGCGCCCAAGGGCTGCGATCCGGATGCGACGGCGCGGTAACGCGGCAGCTCAATAACGAAATAAATGACAAAAGAGGTCGAATGCTGCGGCATTCGACCTCTTTCGCCTCTCCGGTGGAAAAGCGGACGCAAGCGGGCGGAGGAGATTTTGAATAAGCTGTGAATTTTTGAAAAAATCCCCAAATACCCCTTGCAAATGCCTTGACAGTGCGCTATGATAGCACCGTTGGTTAGCACTCATCAAGTTTGAGTGCTAACCCGCCTGAAACCGTTAAAATTTTTAAAATATACAAGGAGGCACCAAGCCATGAAACTCACACCGCTTGCTGACCGCGTCATCCTCAAGATGGTCGAGGTCGAAGAGACCACCAAGGGCGGCATCATCCTGACCGCCAGCGCCAAGGAGAAGCCCTCCGTTGCCGAAGTCATTTCCGTCGGCCCCGGCGGCATGGTGGACGGTCACGATGTCGTGATGACCGTCAAGCCCGGTGACAAGGTCATCACCAGCAAGTATGCCGGCACCGAGGTCAAGCTCGATGACGAAGAGTACGTCGTCGTCCGCCAGAGCGATATCCTGGCCATCGTCGAGTAAAAAAGTCAAGAGGGGGCAGGCCCCCTCTTGAGAACACCCCGACAGCCCTCAGCAGCGCACTCGCGTTGCTCGCACGTTTGAGGGCTGCAAAGTGTTTTTTCTGACGCGCATGTCGTCAGAAAAAACGATCTAAATTATTTTCGCGTTCCGCGAAATTTCTAATGGAGGTACACTCTTATGGCTAAACAGATTAAGTCCGGCGAAGAGGCGCGCAAGGCGCTTGAGGCCGGTGTTAACATTCTTGCTGATACCGTCAAGGTCACCCTCGGCCCCAAGGGCCGCAACGTCGTGCTCGACAAGAAGTTCGGCGCTCCGCTGATCACCAACGACGGCGTGACCATCGCCAAGGAGATCGAGCTCGACGATCCGTTCGAGAACATGGGCGCGCAGCTCGTGCGCGAAGTTTCCACCAAGACGAACGACGTCGCGGGCGACGGCACCACGACCGCAACGCTGCTGGCGCAGGCCATGGTGCGCGAGGGCTTGAAGAACCTCGCCGCCGGTGCAAACCCCGTCGTGATGAAGAAGGGCATGGCCAAAGCCGTTGAGACTGCTGTCTCCGCCATCAAGGCCAACTCCCAGAAGGTCAACGGCACGGACGACATTGCCCGCGTCGGTACCGTCTCCAGCGGTGACGAATTCATCGGCAATCTGATCGCCGAGGCCATGGAGAAGGTCAGCGCCGACGGCGTCATCACCATCGAGGAGTCCAAGACCGCCGAGACCTACAGCGAGGTCGTCGAGGGCATGATGTTCGACCGCGGCTACATCACCCCGTACATGGTCACCGATACCGAGAAGATGGAAGCCGTCATCGACGACGCTTACCTGCTGATCACCGATAAGAAGATCTCCGTCATCTCCGACATTCTCCCGATCCTCGAGCAGCTCGTTCAGAGCGGCAAGAAGCTCGTCATCATCGCCGAGGACGTCGAGGGTGAGGCTCTCTCCACCCTGATCGTCAACCGCCTGCGCGGCACGCTGAACGTTGTGTGCGTCAAGGCGCCCGGCTTCGGCGATCGCCGCAAGGAAATGCTGCAGGATATCGCCATCCTGACCGGCGGCCAAGTCATCTCCGAGGAGCTTGGCTACGAGCTCAAGAACACCACGATCGACATGCTCGGCCGTGCCCGCCAGATCAAGGTCACCAAGGAGAACACCACCATCGTCGGCGGTGCCGGTGACAAGCAGGCTATCGCAGACCGTGTTGCCCAGATCCGCAGCCAGATCGCCGTTGCGACCTCTGACTTTGACCGCGAGAAGCTGCAGGAGCGCCTGGCCAAGATGGCCGGCGGCGTTGCCGTCATCAAGGTCGGTGCCGCTACCGAGGTCGAGATGAAGGACAAGAAGCTGCGCATCGAGGATGCCCTGAACGCGACCAAGGCCGCTGTTGAGGAAGGCATCGTCGCTGGCGGCGGCACGGCTACCATCAACGCCATCCCCGCTGTCGACAAGCTGGTCGGCGAGTTGGAGGGCGACGAGCGCACCGGTGCGAAGATCGTCCGCAAAGCGCTGGAGGCTCCTCTGCGCCAGATCGCTGCCAACGCTGGCCTCGAGGGCAGCGTCGTTATCGACAACATCCTGAAGGCCAACAAGCCCAACTACGGCTTTGATGCCCAGAAGGAGGAGTACGTCGAGGATATGATCGAGGCCGGTATCGTCGACCCGACCAAGGTCACCCGTTCCGCTCTGGAGAACGCTGCCAGCGTCGCCGCGATGGTCCTGACCACCGAGAGCCTTGTCGCTGACCTGCCGGAACCCCCGGCTCCGGCTGCTCCGGCCCCTGACATGGGCGGCATGTACTAAGAGACGCCGCAAAGCCTTGGAATTGCTTGATTTTTTGAGCGTGCAAAAGCGGATTTACGCCAAACTTACGCCACTTACGCCAAAAATTCAAGCGCATTATAGGGTAACAGAAATCGGCACCTGCCTCAAAAGCAGGTGCCGATTTTTATGTTATCCGGCAGCATGGTGATTGCAAAAAGTAGGATCGACGAGACGAAAATCCTTCAAAAAGCATTTGAAATTTCCATCCAAATCCGCTATAATAAATGTACAGCGTGTGGCGTTTCTGCGTAAATCCAGTTGGAGAAACAGCCACGCGCCTTTTTGCGGAATCGGGTGAGAAATGGCAAGATGAGCGAAAACTTCATAGGCAAATCGTGTGGCAGAAATGCGTAAGTCCGGATGTTCTGGGACTTACGCATTTTTTTTTTGAAAGAAAGGTGATTTTTTTGGAAACCGGAAATCAGTTTTTGGGAACAGAGCGTATTGATAAGCTGATGCGTCAGTATGCAGTTCCCTGTATCATCTCATTGTTAGTAGGTGCATTATACAATATTGTTGATCAGATCTTTATTGCAAACGCCAGCTACCTCGGCTCTTACGGAAACGCAGCTAATACCGTTGTTTTTCCGCTGACGGTTGTTGCACTGGCTATTGCTGTTATGGTCGGTGACGGCTGCTGTGCCTTTGTCAGCATGGCGCTTGGCCGGAATGAAACAGCCCGGGCAAAGCGCAGTGTCGGCAATGCGGTGGTTTTGATCATTGTAGGAAGTCTTATCCTGACCGCCGTATATCTGATCTTTGCAAACAGCATCATCGCCATGTTCGGCGGCACGGTGAATGAGGAGACCTTCCGCCACTCGCAGGAATACTTCTTCTATATCACGCTGGGCATCCCGTTCTATATGTTCGGGCAGGCCATGAACCCCATCATCCGTGCCGACGGCAACCCCAAGTTCGCCATGATCTCCACATTGGCAGGCGCTGCTATCAACATTATCCTCGACCCCATTTTCATCTTTGTATTAAAATGGGGTATGATGGGTGCGGCAGTGGCCACGGTCATCGGTCAGGTGGCAACGGCGTTTCTTGCTGTGTGGTATCTGCTGCACATGAAGATCATCAAGCCTGCGTCCGGCGATTATGCACTGCGGGGAACTGTCTGCGGACGAATGCTGACGCTGGGTATCACCAGTTTTCTTTCGCAGATCAGTCTGGTGGCGGCCATGGCGGCCATCAACAATATGCTCCGCAAATACGGCGCTCTGGACGCTGTGTTCGGACAGGAGCAATACGCGCAGATCCCCATGGCTGTGGTCGGCATTGTGATGAAGTTCTTCCAGATCGTCATTTCCATCGTGGTCGGCATGGCGGCAGGCTGCATCCCCATCGTGGGCTATAACATGGGTGCGGAGAAGAAACTGCGTGTTCGGGAGCTGTTCACCAAGCTGCTGATTGCCGAAGCACTGGTGGGTGCGGTGGCGCTGGTGATGGCAGAGGGGTTCCCTCGGCAGCTCATCGCCATTTTCGGTGCAGCCAATGAGAGCAGCTACTATACGGACTTTGCTATTAAGGCGTTCCGCACCTATCTCTGCATGATGGTGCTGGCCTGCGTCAACAAGGCGTGCTTTATCTTCTTGCAGGCAGTCGGCAAGGCGCTGACATCCACGCTGCTGTCCATGTTCCGTGAGGTGGTGTTCGGTGTGGGCTTTGCCCTGTTGCTGCCTGTGTTCTTTGGTTTGGACGGCGTACTGTATTCCATGCCGGTGTCGGATATTCTGACCTTTATCATCTCGGCGATCATCATCGTGAAAACCTATCGGGAATTGAATGTGGAAGGAGTGCAGAAAGTATGAAAAACAGAGTCATTACCATCAGCCGCGAATTTGGCAGCGGCGGACGCACCATCGGCAAAAAGGTGGCGGAAAAGCTGGGTATTCCGTGCTATGACGCAGAGATCATTCAGGAAATGGCAAAGGAAACAGGTTTTGCGCCGGACTATGTAAAAGAAGCAGGAGAGTACGCACCGGGGAGCTTCCTATCGGCAGCTTTTTCCAACCGAATGTTCGGCCCCACCAACGAGGATATTTTGTGGGAGCATCAGTACAAGGTCATCACGGAGCTGGCGGAAAAGGGTCCCTGCGTCATTGTTGGCCGCTGTGCCGACTATATTCTGCGGGACAAGGCAGACTGCCTGAAAGTCTTTATCCACGCGGATATGAAGTTCCGTGCGGAGCGCATCGTCAAGGTGTACGGCGAACGGGAGCGGTCCCCGGAGGAGCGCCTGCGGGATAAGGATAAACGCCGGGCCGCCTATCACCGCTTCTACACCAACATGAAGTGGGGACACGCTCAAAATTATCACCTGACGTTAGACAGCGGCGTCATCGGTATCGACAAGTGCGTGGACATCATCGCGGAACTGTATTGAAAACTTTCCAGAAAAGACGTTTGAAATTCGTTTTGAAAATCGTTAAAATATAAGGCAATACCGCATAATTCCAGCCGGAGCGGTGCTTGAGCCGTTAGGCGGGAATTGTGCGGTGTTGCCTTAAGGTCGAAGTCTCCGCAAAAGAGGCTTCGGCCTTTTTGTATAAACCGGCAAAGTGTGCTATAATAGACAGAAATAACGCAGCGGGGGAGCCGCCATGAAAAAATACGCAAAATATCCGGCACTGGCCGTTACGCTGGCGATTATGGCAGTGATCTTTGTCTTGTCCTCGCAGCCGGCGGAGCTGTCCACCAAGGTCAGCCGCGCCGTTACCGAGACCGTGCAGGCCGGCAGGATAAAAGCCATCACGCCGCTGTGGTTCAGCACCACAAACCTGAACGCCAACGTCCGCAAGTGGGCGCACATCTATATCTACTGTGCCCTCGGCGTCAGCATGGCCGTGACCGTGCAGCTGTGGCTGCACCGCGTTACGCTGCGGCAAAAGGCACTGCTGGCATCGGCGCTGTGTATGCTGTACGCGGCCGGTGATGAGTTCCACCAGTATTTTGTGCCGGGCCGTGCCGCGCAGTTGAGCGACGTTGCGATTGACGCCATGGGTTTTCTGCCCTGCGTGGCGGCGGTGTATCTGGTGCTTTGGGCTGTCAGGAGGCTGCGCAATTAACAGGACTCAACCCAAAATTATATGGGTAATAGAGGTATTTTAGGTTGACCCGACGCCCATACTCCCACCGGGGGGATGTGCCTTGTCTCTGCGTCGGTTGTATGGGCTTTGCGCTGTGCTGGTGCTGCTGGCAGGCGTCGTGCTCTGCCGCACCTACTGGGTGGGGCAGCAGACGGCCTATGCCGCCAGTGCGGGCGGGCAGAGCGTTCAGACGCTTACCCTGCCGCGCGCCCGGGGCGATTTCTATGACCGCACGGGCCGCAGGCTGACCGGCCTTTCCCCGCAGTATTACGCACTCTGCCTGCCCGGAGACGCCGGGTACACGGCGCTGTTTCCGTATGTCCCGTATGCGGAGCAGAGCCTTTTGTATGAGCGCCGCAACCTTGCAAGTCCCTTTTTGATACAGGTGGACCGCGACCTGACCACGCAGGGCATCACGACCTGCACTGTGCCGCAGCATTTCGGCGGCAGCACCGCCGCGCACCTGCTGGGCTATCTGGACAGCGAGGGCCGCGGTGTGTCCGGCTTGGAAAAAGCCTACGACGACCTGTTGACCGCCTCCGGAGACGCGCGCATTGTGACCTGCTTTATGACCGCGCAGGGACGCCTGCTGACGGACACAAGCCCGCTTGTGGCGGTGGAAACACCCGGCACGGGGCAGGGCGTGCGGCTGACGCTGGACGCCGACCTGCAGCGCGCCTGTGAGGGGCTGGCCACGGTGTATCTTCCGCGCGGCTGCATCGTCGTGATGGACACGGCCACCGGCGAGGTGCTTGCCTCGGTCAGTATGCCGTCGTTTGACCCGCAGAATGTCGCCGCCAGCATTGCCGCCAACGATACCTCGCTGCTCAACCGGCCTCTCCGCGCATTCAGTGCCGGGTCGGTGTTCAAGGTCGTGCTGGCTGCAGCCGCCTACGAGAGCGGCCTTGACTGGTACACCCACGACTGCACGGGTGAGGTCGAGGTTGCCGGGCAGACCTACCGCTGTGCACTGGGTCGCGCCCACGGCGTGGTCAACCTGCGCGGCGCGCTGGAACAAAGCTGCAACACCTATTTCATCGAGCTGGGTCGCCTGCTGGGGGCACAGCGCATTCGCAAAATGGCAGAGACACTCGGCTTCGGCACGGCCGCGCAGCTTGCGCCCGGCCTGCAAGGCGCATCGGGCACACTGCCCGATGCCGCCGCGCTTGAAAACCCAGGCGAGCTGGCGACGTTCAGCTTTGGTCAGGGGGCGCTGACCGTGACGCCGCTGCAAATTACAGCCATGATGAACACCGTCGCAAACGGCGGCGTGTACAGGACACCGGCCTTTGTACAGGGAATTGTTGACGCCGACGGCACGCTGACCGGGCAGACCCGGGCGGCTGACACCCGCACGGTCTTTGATGCGGCCACGGCACGGGTGCTGCGCAGCATGCTGGCCTCCGTCGTGTCGGAGGGTATCGGCAGCGAGGCACAGCCCAAAACCGGCACGGCAGGCGGCAAGACCGGCACAGCGCAGACCGGCCAGTACGACGAGAACGGCGAGGAGCTGCTCAACTACTGGTTCAGCGGCTTTTACCCGGCGGACGACCCGCGGTATACCATTACCGTTTTGCAGGACGGCATTTTAAAGCCCGAAACCTCCAGTGCCGCGATATTTGCAAAGGTTACCGAAATTCTGGCTGTGTGGGAGAACTCCTAAGCCTTCCCCCTCGGGGGAAGGTGGCCCCGCAGGGCCGGATGAGGGCAGACCTTGCCGCCGCAGCACTTTACCGGGCAGCAACGGCATATCCGCCCCTCATCAGTCAGTGGTCGGGGCCACTGACAGCTTCCCCCGAGGGGGAAGCCAATCTCTCCGTCAACCAATTTCCTCCAAGGTATTGCACTTTTGCGGCAAAAAAGCTACAATAAATAGTATCTGTAGACCGCAAGCAACCGATGCTGAAAGGGACAAACCGATGCAGCATATTTTTATCATAAACCCAACGGCGGGCAAGGTGGACGCCAGCGTGGCGCTCATCCCGCAGATCCACGCCGCTGCCAGCCGCGCAGGGCTTCATCCTACCATTGAGGTGACCCGCCGCGCCGGGCAGGCCCGCGACCTAGCCGCCCAATACGCCGCCGGCGGGGAAGAAGTATACCTCTACGCCTGCGGCGGCGACGGCACGCTGAACGAAATATTGCAGGGTACCGTCGGCCACCCGAACGCCGCCATCGGCTGTGTGCCCTGCGGCAGCGGCAATGACTATGTGCGCAACTTTGGCACGCAGGCGCAGTTCCTGGACCTTGACGCACAGCTGGCCGCACAGCCGTTCGCAGCGGACGTCATCCGCACGCCCCAGGGCTGCGGCATCGACATCTATGCCGCGGGCATCAACGCCCAGGTCGCCAACGGCATCCCCAAATGGCGGCGCGTGCCCTTCTGCGGCGGCACAACGGCCTACACACTGTCGATTCTCGAGGCCGTGTGCAGCACCTTCAGGCACCGTCTGCGCATCACCGCCGATGACCGCCAATTGGAGGACACCTTCATGATGCTGGCGGTCTGCAACGGCCAGCAGTACGGCGGCGGCTACTGCGCCGCGCCCCATGCCAGCATGACCGACGGTCTGCTGGATGTGGTGCTGCTGCGGCCCGTGCCGCGTTTAAAGCTGCCGGGGCTGCTGGGCAGCTACAAAAAAGGGGAGCACCTTTCGGAGGGTGACACCGTCACCGAAAAATTCGCCCCGTACATGACGTTTTTCCGTACAGGCAGCATTGACATAGAGGTGCTGGACGGCAACCCGCTCATCACAACGCTGGACGGCGAATGCTCGCCCCAGCTGCGGATGCACGCGGAGATCGCGCACAGTGCGGTGCGCATCCTGCTGCCGCCGGAGCTTGCCGCAAACGCAAACAAGACGCCTGTTCTGCAGGCTATGGGAGAGTAAGAATGTCTGAAAAAGTAAAGATCAAGATCGCCCGCAATGTGGTGCATCTGCCGGCCATCGCCCTGCGCGGGCTGGTGGTTTTCCCCAACAATGTGGTCCATTTTGAGGTGGGCCGCACCAAGTCCATTGCCGCCATCGAGGCCGCTATGCACGCCAACAGCAGCGTCTTTCTCGTCGCCCAGCGCGAGATGGACGAGGAAGAACCGGCCCTTCGCGACCTGTATGCCTACGGTGTCATTGCCGAAATCAAGCAGGTGCTGCGCGTCTCCGACGACCTCGTGAAGGTCCTCGTCGAGGGCAAGACCCGTGCCCGTCTGCTGGAACTGGACGTCGGCGAAAAGTATCTGCAGGCCACGGTGCGCCCCGTGGCGGTGCGCGGCATCCCTGCCGACAAGCGCAACCAGGTCGAAGCTCTCGTCCGCAGCCTGAAGGACTGCTTTGAGGAGTACCTGTCCTACAGCCCGCAAATTTCCAAGGATGTCGTCTATAACATCGTTTCCTCCGATTCGCCGCTGTATTTGAGCGAGTATATGCCCGCCAACCTCTTGTTCAAGTATGAGGATAAGCAGGTTATCCTGAACGAATCGACCCTGCTGGGCCGCCTCGAAAAGCTGCTGACCCTGCTGCGGCAGGAATGCCAGATCATGGACATCGAGCGCGACCTGGACGACAAGGTCAACGCCCGCATGGACAAGGGCCAGCGCGAATACTACCTGCGTGAGCAGATGAATGTCATCAGCGAGGAGCTCGGCGATGCCGAGGACACCCGCGCCGAGGCCGATACATACCGCGGGAAAGTCAAGGCACTGAACCTTGATGAAGAATCCACCGAAAAGCTGCTGAAAGAGTGTGACCGTCTGGCCCGTATGCAGGGCAGCAGCGCCGAGAGCGGCGTTATCCGCAGCTATCTGGATGCCTGCCTGGCCCTGCCGTGGCACACCGCCACCGAGGACGACCTTGACCAGGCCCACGCCCGCAAGGTGCTGGACCGTGAGCACTACGGTCTGCAGAAGGTCAAGGAACGCATTCTCGAGCTGCTGGCTGTGCGCAAGCTGAACCAGGACGTCAAGGGGCAGATCATCTGCCTTGTCGGCCCTCCAGGCGTCGGCAAAACGAGCATTGCGCACTCCATTGCCGAGTGCATGGACCGCAAATTTGCCCGCATGAGCCTGGGCGGCGTCCACGATGAAGCCGAGATCCGCGGCCACCGCCGCACCTACATCGGCGCGATGCCGGGCCGCATCATCAGCGCCATCACGACGGCCAAGTCCACGAACCCGGTCATCCTGCTCGACGAGATCGACAAGCTGGCGGGCGACTACAAGGGAGACCCGTCCAGCGCACTGCTCGAGGTGCTGGACCCCGAGCAGAACCGCACCTTTAAGGATAACTACCTCGATATTCCGTTTGATTTGAGCGAGGTGCTCTTTATCACGACGGCGAACGATGCCTCCACGATCCCTGGCCCGCTCTATGACCGCATGGATGTCATCGAGCTGCCCAGCTACACCCGCACCGAAAAATTCAACATCGCCAAGCGCCATCTGCTGCCCAAGCAGCTGAAAAACAACGGCCTGGAGGGGCGCGTGACCCTGACGGGCAGCGCACTGTATGCCATCATCGACGGCTACACCCGCGAGGCCGGCGTGCGCAATCTGGAACGCACCATCACGTCGGTGCTGCGCAAATGTGCCCAGAAGATCGCGGCAGGGGAGGCCGAGAAGATCAGCGTTTCCGCAGCGATGGTCAAGGAGCTGCTCGGCCCCGAGAAGGTCAAGCCGACGTTTATCTCCCGCAAGGACGCCGTGGGCATTGCCAACGGTCTGGCGTGGACGAGTGTCGGCGGCGAGATGCTGCCTGTTGAGGTCGCCGTCATCCCGAACGGCACCGGCAAAATCGAGATCACCGGCAGCCTCGGTGATGTCATGAAGGAGAGTGCCCAGCTCGCCGTGACCTACGCCAAGGTCCACGCCGAGGAATACGGCATCACGCCCGACAAGTTCAAGAACACCGACCTGCACATCCATGCCCCCGAGGGCGCTGTGCCGAAGGACGGCCCCTCCGCGGGTGTCACACTGACGACGGCGCTGATTTCGGCGCTGTCCGGTATCCCGGTCAACCACGACCTGGCCATGACCGGAGAGATCACGCTGCACGGCAACGTGCTGCCCATCGGCGGTCTGAAGGAAAAGAGTATGGCGGCCTTCCGCGAGGGCATCTCGACGGTGCTCATCCCCAGGGACAACGCCAGCGACCTGTATGAGGTGGACGCCGAGGTCAAGGAGAAGGTGCGCTTCATCCCCGTGGGCACGCTGTCCGAGGTGCTGAAGCACGCCCTTGTGCGCCCGGGCCGCACCCCCGCCCGCGCTGTCCGCGGTGTGCCGCAGGCAACCTCTCTCATCGCCAACGACAAGCCCGCCGAGGGACATAAGGAGCCCGCCGCGGTGATGTAATTCGCCTTGAACGCCGCTCTGTAGGGACGGAGGCCCGCACCCGCCCGCGGCTCGATGACGAGCATCGCCCCCTACAGCTACACCCGTGGGGGCGGATTCCATATCCGCCACGGAGCAGAACGGCAGCCGCCAAGTCCGCAGGTCGATGACAAGCATCGCCCCCTACAGCAACCCCCGTAGGGGCGGATTCCATATCCGCCCGCACTACGCCGTGCCGCGCATACAGGGGGCAGCGTCCTCGACGTCCCGCAATACACAGCACACCTAAAACACATAAAGGAACACCCATGAACTACAACAACAGCGAATTCCTCGCGTCCTACGGTCTGTCCCGCCAGCTGCCGGACAGTGACCGCCCTGAAATCG
>OMAW01001002.1_pt1 | contig 12420 bp, 4 predicted proteins | sample 1644731 | NCBI WGS metagenome assembly OMAW01 (sample SAMEA103958133, study PRJEB25191) | human gut metagenome | biome: human-associated habitat [ENVO:00009003]; feature: intestine environment [ENVO:2100002]; material: feces | place: Germany | collected 2013/2015 | reverse complement strand
GGTGTGTGCGCTGAAAAGCATATTGGCTCAGTTCCAGGAGGAAATTTGGAATCGCTTTGCCATTCCCTTGGTTCGTCTGGACAGTCTTGGTGTGGCAAAGATTCAGAACGAGATTCCGCTTAATAAGAATCCGTTCGACTACTACGACAAGACCATCATCTCTATTGATACGCTGAAGAATAATGGTCGTTTCCGTGCTTGGCTCGAAAAAACACATTGGGATATAATTGTGATTGACGAATGCCATAAGGTAGCTAATGATAGCAGTCTTCGTGGTGATTTGGCACAGTTCTTGGCACAGAAGTGCGACTCGATGATTCTCACCTCTGCCACTCCCCATAATGGTAGTGCCGAATCATTTGCCAATCTGATGAGGATGCTCGAACCCATTTCTATCCCCCGTAACGGAGAATATACCAAGGAAGATATTCTGCCTTACTATGTGCGTCGTTTCAAGCATGATATTGCCGATGCGCATATTCGCAGTCAATTCCAAGAGCGCGAAATCCGTAAGATTGAGGTTACATTGACTGATGAGGAAGAGCAAATCTTGAGCAAGGAGCATACCAAGTTCCGCTCACTAAAAGATGAATTCAAGAATGATGCACTCTTCGCTTTGACTGTATTCAAGAGTTTCATGTCATCACCCATCGCTGCGTTGAGCACACTTGAAGAGCGCTGTAAGAAAGATGATAGTGAAGAATTGTCTGAACTGACAGCACAAGTTCGCCGTCTTGTGAAGAACTATGAAGACAGCCGCTATGATGCTTTCAAGAAAGTATTAACCGAACTTTGGAATAAGAATCCCAAAGAACGTATTGTCATCTTTACCGAGCGTATTGCTACCATGAAGTATCTGGAGGAGCGTATCATGCGTGAGTTTAAGCTCAACAAAGAACAAGTGGTACGCTTTGACGGTTCACTTTCTGATACCGAACAGGAAGAGATGGTAGGTAACTTCGCCAAAGAGGATAGTAAGATTCGCGTCTTCATCTCCAGTGATAGTGGTTCACAAGGTGTCAACCTTCATTACTATTGCCACATCATGTTCAACTATGACATACCTTGGAGTTTGATTACTTTGGAGCAACGTAATGGTCGTATCGACCGCTATGGTCAGAAGCAGTGCCCCATTATCTATTACTTGGTGAATAAGACCAACGATGAAGGGCTTCGTTCTGACTTCACTATTATTGATAAGCTGCTTCATAAGGAACAGGAAGTGCATGACACCCTTGGCGATGCCATGAGTGTGATGGAACTCTACAAAGCTCAAGATGAAGAGAAAGCAATCGGTGATGCCTTGATGACCGGAGATACTGAGGTCGTGGAACAAACAGCTTCTCGTCGCCGCCAACGTGGAGGATTCAAGCGTGCTGATGCTGTGGTATCTACTCCTGCTGTAGAACGCTTGAATGATAAGATCTTCGAGAAACGTTTCTCGCTCTATGCAGACGACATGAGTTATTACCGTGACCTTTTTGCCGAACTTGAGGCTACGGGTAGTATTCATCATGGCGATGTGACCATGCTGGAAGAAGCGACTGTGCCCTATGTGGAGGTAAAGAATAACGAGGAGCTTCGTGATGTGCTGTATGACATACCTCGTGAAGCATTCCCCGCTGACAATATCTTCCGTTTGACTATGGATAAAGCATGGCTGAGCCGCTCAATTGCAGAATCAAGAAAAAGCACGAACAGCGAATGGAGTAAATTCCTGCCTCTATACGATATTCATCCCATCATCAGCTACCTGCTTACCAAGTTCACAGCCTCATTGCCCAAGTCGCAAGCTATGGCCGTACGCAATTTGGGATTACCACAAGGTATGAGCTACTACTTGTTCTATGGTAGCCATGGCAATGGATTAGGTCAAAACCTCGTGAGCAAATTCTTTGTCGTACCCTTGAATAAGGACGGAGCCTTGCGCGAACGCCCCATGTCGTTCTACGATTTCACTCAGAAGTACTCTATCATTAGCAAACTCATGCAAGGCGCTTCAGAAGAAGATATTAAGACATTGCAGGCAAATCTTCCAAATGCAATTGATGAAGGTTTGGTGAAATATATGTATGAAGTTCAAGGGAAAGTGAGTGCTGAAATGGAAGAACAACTGAAGGTTTACAAACACAAGCTACAGATCTGGGCTGATACGGCCAATACCCTTTTTGCAGATGATACAGACATCACTATTACCCGAAATAATATGTACAAGAAAGAGAAAGAAGAAGTACAGAAGATTACTGATCAGTCCAGTCAGTTCTATCAAGACCTCTTCTCACTCGACAATGCTGAACCATATATGCGCCTTTTGGCCATATTCCATAATATATAATACCCCATGGCAGACAATATAACATATCGATTTATACAAAACATAGGCGACTACTTTCCTTCGGGGTATTTTACCGAGAACTTTGTAGATAAGGTGCAGAAATGTGCCGGTCGTACTGCAGACGAAATGAAAGAACTAAATAAGCCTTTCACAGCCCTACGTGCCCAATATGAAGACTATAAAAATTTCATCATCAACGACCATCCTCGCGTGAAGGATGTCATTCGTCGTACTCATGAGTGGCATACGGCGCTTCTAAAGGTTTTGGGCTATGACACGGACCATGCCTATCAAGAGCCTTATGTGGTCAGCGACAATGGTGAAGTCATCGAAATGATTCCTGTACGTCACATCTTGCGAAGTGGCGACAAGATTAGTATGCTCATTATGGAAATGCAGCATCTGATTTCGGTGGATGAGCAATCACCTGCCGGACTCTTTGAGCAGCAGTACGAGAGTGAGCCTGATAAGAATACCCGTCAGCAACGCTATTATGCAGGACAGTGGGCAGATGTGATTCCTGCTCAATACCTGAACAAAGAGAAATATCACTTTTCTCCGGCCATCATCAATAAGGCCGTCACCCAAATTTTCTTGATGCCCGAAGAACGTCGTCCGCATTTTATCTTGATGTTGGCGGGCAACATGGTGTTCCTCTTTGACAAGGACAAATGGGCACGCGGTTCTTACTTGCAGTTCTCAATTGATGACCTCTATACCCAAGGACAGATTAAATCTTCACGCAATCATTACGCCCTGTTCCAACTGCTGGTGAACAAAGAAGCCTTGGCTGCCGACGGACAGACTGTATTGATGGATAGCTTGATTGAAGAAAGCTATAAGAATGCTTATGAGGTAACTAAAGATTTGAAGGAAGGTGTAATTTTGGCTGTTGAAACCTTGGCCAACGAAGCCCTTTACTACATGAAGCATATCACCCACCGTCCTTTTGGCAAGAAACATATCGAGGCTGATGGCACGATTGCTTATGATGAAACCGATGACGACTTCGAGGCAGAAGTTAAGGACGATTGCTTGACCATCGTCTATCGTCTACTCTTTATTCTATTTGCCGAGAGTCGCCCAGAGTTGGAGATTCTCCCCACGGGTGATGAGGTTTATAAGCGTGGCTACAGTTTCGAAGCTTTACGCGATTTGGAACAAGTACGTTTGATCAGCGATGAGACACGCAACAGCTACTTTTTTGACGATAGTATCAAGCATCTGTTTGCAATCCTTTCCAAAGGCTTCCACAAGGATGATGAAGCGAACAACAAGTCGTTCCGCGTACGCCCTATCGACTCACCGATATTCAACGATAATCGTTTGAAGCAGCTCCACGATGTACGCATCCGCAATGTGAAGTGGCAGGAGATTATCCGTGCTCTTTCGCTCTCTCATAGCAAAAAATATTGTGGTCGTATCTCGTATGCAAGCTTGGGCGTCAACCAGTTGGGCTCAGTCTATGAGTCTTTGTTGGCCTATCGTGGTTTCTATGCCGAAGAAGATTATATCGAAGTATGCAAAGCAGGTGCGCCTGAAGATGGCACTTATTTGGTTCCCTATTCTCGCATGGAAGCTTTCGACATCCGAGAGGTGATTTGCGATGATGAGACAGGTGAACCTCGTCGTCTGCCAAGGGGTACTTTCGTTTATCGATTGAATGGTCGTGATCGTCAGAAGTCGGCCAGCTACTATACACCTGAAGTACTCACACGCAGCACCATCAAATATACCATCAAGGCCATCGTGGATGAAGTGCGTGAAGGTAAGCGCAAGCCGATGGATTTGCTCGACTTGAAGATATTGGAACCTGCTGTTGGTGCAGCGGCTTTCCTTAATGAAGTAATCAACCAGTTGGCGGAAGCCTACATGACATATGTAGAGAAGAAACCGGCTCCCGATCGTTATCGAGATGAGCTGCAGAAGGTGAAAGCCTATATCGCCACGCACAACGTGTATGGTGTGGACTTGAATCCTACGGCCATCGAGCTGGGTAAACTGTCGCTTTGGCTCAATGTGATTCATAAAGATATGGAGACACCTTTCTTTGCAAACCGTCTAACTGTGGGTAATGCCGTGATTGGTGCTTGGCTCAAGGTGTATGATCGCAATGAGATACAAGCCAAGAAAGGTTCACGCAAGTTGGAAGCCAACGAATGGTGGACCAAGGCACCGCATAAGGTAAAGTTTGGTCGCACCCGTGTAAATCGTTCCGTTAATAAAGAAGTGTATCATTTCCTTTTGCCTGATAAAGCCATGCTGGCAGCTCTCGGATTGAAGGATATGAAGAAAGAACATGCCACAGAAGCGAAGGTGATGGCCGACCGCTTAAAGGATTGGACAGCTCCCATTGGTGAGGATCAGTTCAGAACGCTTCAGCGTCTTTCTGCTAAGATAGACTTGCTGCTTCGTGAAGCAATGGAAACGCAGGTGAACATTGAACACCTCACCAACAACCGTCGCGACATCTGGCCGCATGAGATTCCTCAAGACAATAAGCTTTTCCGTGCTTATGACCAAGCCGAGAAGTATGCTGAGAAGGAACGTATTTTCGATACTCGTTACCGTCACGACAATGCTTACTATAAGCTGAAACTCGTGATGGACTATTGGTGTGCCCTTTGGTTTTGGGAATATCAAGATGCTGCCGCACTTCCTACTCGTGAGGAGTATTGGCGCGAAATTGAGAACTTGCTTGATGTAAGCAATGACAAACTTGACCGTAACACCCAGCGTGCTATGGCGGGAGCAAACATGGTGTGCGAAGAACCTGAATTCGAATACGGAAGTAAGCGCATGACGGAAGAACAGGCTCAGATTGTGACTAAGAGTAAGGAGGAGATGCTGGAAAGCACCACCTCGCAAACTACGCTCTTTGCCGATGAAGAACCCGAACGCTTCAAGATAGCCAAGCGTTTGGCGGGTCGCTATCACTTCTTCCACCCTATGCTGGAGTTTATTGAAGTGTTCTGGCTTCGTGATGGTTTTGACATTATTTGCGGTAATCCGCCTTGGCTGAAGCTTCAATTTGACGATAAGGCTGTATTGAGCGAACGCTACCCTGAAGTGATGATACATAAAGTGTCAGCGCCCGATGCTCGTGCCATGCAAACCCGCTTCATGGAAGACGAATCTATGCGTCGTATCTATGAAGATGAGCAAATGGAAGTGCAGTGTTCCAGTGTATTTATGAATGCATTTGCCAACTATCCGTTGCTCATAGGCCAACAAACGAACCTCTATAAGTGCGTATTGACCAACACATTCGATTTGGTTTCTGCCGAAAATGGATATATTGGCATTCTATGTCCGGAGAGTATCTATGATGATCCGAAGGGACAACCTCTTCGCCGTGAATTGTACAAGCGTCTCCGTTACCACTTCCAGTACCAAAATGAACTTCGGCTTTTTGCCGAGGTTGATCACCATACGGTGTATGGTGATCAACTTCTCGGCCCGCGCCGAAGTTCATCACCGCGCTTCGCTTCGCTCAGCAATATTTTCCATCCCAACACAGTGGACGCTTGCTTTGCACACGATGGGCACGGAGATTGTGGTGGCATTAAGGATAAAGAGGGCAATTGGAATACAGTTGCCCACAAGAATCGCATTGTTCATTTTGGTGAGGAAGAGCTACGCGTACTTGCCAAAACATTTGAGAACTCGGATGATTGGGAGGCTACTAAGCTAGTAGGTATTCATAATAAGGAGATTATTGATGTATTACGGTCTTTAAGCGATTTTTCTAATCATGTATCTGACATAGAACATATAACATCAGTTTGTCATGATGAAACTTATGGTATTGATAAAGGAATCATAGTAAGAAATACATGTTTTCCTAATTGGGATAATTATGAAATGATCTATAATGGGCCACAATTCTACATCAATAATCCATTATACAAGACACCAAGATCATCATGTGTTCTTAATAGTGATTATGATCCAATTGACTTAGAAAAGATAAGTGACGACTATTCATCACGAACAAACTATTTACCAGGGTTGGAGTTAAACGAATACAAAAATCTTATTAATGGATTTAAAATAGGTCAAAATAAAGATGGAAATTCAACATTTGAATGTTGGATGGATTATTACAAGGTTGGATTTCGTAAAATGCTTAGTCAAGCAGGAGAACGAACGTTGATATGTGCACTCTTGCCTCGCAAGAGTGCACATATCAACGGAGTAATTTCCGTTGCGTTCCGCAACGGAAATTACTCCGTGGATATGACGGCATTATGTTCATCTTTAGTTTTAGACTTCTATATGAAAACAGTAGGAGCTTCTAACTTAATGCCCATGAGAATGCAAATGTTACCTCTCGGCGTTCCATTTCAATATATCAAACCGTTGCGTGCCCGCACCCTACGTCTCAACTGCGTAACCAACCGTTACGCTGATCTTTGGCAAGAAGTTTGGGATGCCTCCTACAAGCAAGAACAATGGAGCATCAAGGACAAACGTCTGGCTCCATGGAACACATTGACCGAAGAGTGGAACCACAACACCCCCTTGCGTAACTACTTCGAGCGCCGCATGGCCTTAGTAGAGATAGACGTATTGGCAGCAATGGCCCTCGGATTGACCCTCGACGAACTCATCATGATGTACGAAATTCAGTTCCCCGTACTCCAGCAGAATGAGAACGACACTTGGTACGACCGCCACGGTCGCATCGTCTTCACATGCTCAAAGGGCTTAATTGGCGTTGGCGTAGATCGTCCCACATGGAATCGCATCCGTGAGATGCACCCTGGTGAGACATATACTTATACCCTCACCAGTGAACTCTATGCCGGCCAGACCATCACATACGAAGCCCCCTTTACCAAGTGCGACCGAGTAGAAGACTACCGCACCGCATGGGAGTACTTTGAAAATGTATATAACAAATAGAAATGATTATGCAACACATCGAGTTAGACATCAAAATTGGCAATACACATTATCCTATGATAAAAGTTATGCAAGAGAAGTTCCTTATGGGTGGTCAAGATAGTGGTATCAAAGAACATGAAGAAGAAATTTCAAAATCTTTCTTCATGGGTAAATATCCTGTAACTCAAGAGGTATCGCAAGATGTAATGCATGAACAACCAAATAATAAGTATTTAGGTAGATTAAAACCTGTTGATGAAGTATCATACGAAGAATGTACTACATTTATTTGTAAGCTAAAAGAAATCACAAGACTACCTTTTGATCTTCCAACCGAGACGCAATGGGAATTTGCGGCAAAAGGAGGTATTCTTTCAAAAGGATATAATCTATCAGGGAGTAATAGTCCCGAAGATGTAATGGGCAAAAATGAAATTGATGATGGATATCAAACGGTTACGTATGATGTAGGTTTATTCAAACCAAACGAAATTGGATTATACGACATGACAAATAATCTTTCAGAATGGTGCAAAACCGACAAATCTCCTATACTTAAGGGAGGTTTGCTAGGATATGAAGGAGGAATAATTTGGGAGCATTGCTCGTGTGCACAACAATTAACGGATTATGCGGCCGATTCATATACTCCCAATAAAGGTTTACGCTTAGTTGTCAATCTATAAAAAATGAATAATTATATGACAGAAGCATATTACAATCTCTTATATGATGTACTACGTTCCTATGATCGTTGTACTCCATCAAAGATCTATCGATTAAGAAAAGATCAAGTATTTGTCTTTGGTACTGATGCCAAAGGCTCACAACGTTATGGTGCTGCAGGATTGGCTGCTAAGGAATTTGGCGCAGAAGTTGGCGTTACCGATGGTCCTACAGGAGATTCTTATGCCATGCCAACAATGGGATGTTCTTTAGATGTATTGGGAAATGCCATCTTACGATTTGAACAATATGCACGGTCAAATAGAGGAAAAACATTTTTAGTAACACCTATTGGATGTGGACATGCAAGATTCAAAGCAGAAGAAGTAGCACCATTTTTTAGAGGCTGTATAGCCCTTGGTAATATTATGCTTCCCGAAGAATTTATAAGTTTCTTTAGAAAGGAATGTATTGATAAGTTGCATCTTAAGGGAAACTGTAACGATGCAGAGGACACGGACATCTATTTGTTGTATGACGAGTCTGTACACCCAGTGCTTAAATACCTTGAGACGTACAATATTCCTTTCTCGAAAGAAGGTGGATTTTCTCTCGTAGATGAAAGTGATAACGTGATTGCAGAAGCAGAGTTGGGTATCGAATCAGAAAAGATCGTATTCGCCCCATTTGACAAAAATAGTGAAAAGGCTTTTGTAAGCGCTGGTTACTCCATATTGTCAGTTGAAGAATACTTAACTTCAAAAACGCAAGATTGAATATGCCAAGATTAAATAAAATAAGTAGGGAGCTAAACATCAGTCTTGAAACTTTGTGCGAATTCCTTTCAAGCAAAGGTTTTGAGGTGGAAGTCAATCCAAATACTAAAATTACGGATGTACAAGCAGAAATAGCTATTGAGCATTTTGCAAATAGTACGTCCTCAAATCCTCGCGTGATAGCACCACTTGAGGATTTTGATTGGTCTGCATTCGAAGCAGCTGCACAACGTGTTGAAGAGGAAGAGAATACGTCATCCATCTTCAATCAGCATGATATAGTTAGCGCTGTAATAATCTCTATTAATCGAAGAGAAGTTGTGGTCAATCTCGGCTATAAAACTGATGCCGTTATTCCTGCGAGTGAACTTAGATACAACCCAGATATCAAAGTTGGCGACACTGTCGATGTCTATATAGAAAGCATGGAAAATGCTCGCGGTCAAATTGTTGCATCACACAGAAAAGCAAGATTAAGTAAATCGTGGGATAAAATAAATGCTGTCTTTGAAAACAACGAAACAATCAAGGTATATGTTAAATGCCGCACAAAAGGTGGCATGATTGTTGACGCTTTCGGAATGGAAGCGTTCTTACCTGGTTCTCAAATGGATATTGTCAAGGTTTTTGATTTAGACAGCTACATAGGCAAGACTCTTGATGTAAAAGTTATTAAGATAAACGAAGAATACAAGAATGTAGTTGTCAGTCACAGAGAGGTTGTCTCTGAGAATTTGCAGAAGAGGACTGCAGATAAATCTCTATTAAAAGATATTTGGCAAAAACATACTGAGGTACAAGAGCAGATTCTACGCCATAGAACAGAACCAATCTCAATCATACCATCTTTATCTTCCATTGTCAATGAAAAACTCCATGTTAGAATAGATACTTCTGATAATACAAATTATCTAAAGTCGAGGATTATGGAGTCACTTGACATCTCTGATGAAGACTGCCATTTTGAGGAAGGTTTCGTCTATGCTCCATACAATAATTGGAGCAAATTGGATGAGCGTGAAAAATCAAGAATCAGCACCCAAGCAAACAAGGAGTATGTATCGTTTTCATACTACCCTGTTATTGACGGAAAGATAACAGACAGCAAAGCACAGTTCACTGGTGTCAAAGAGTTACTCGATAGAATGGAAATCGAATACGACTTTGACAAAAAACGCCGTCTTCAAATATCAATAAACGAACTTCAGCGCTTAAAAGAAAGCGAAGAGTTCCAAAGCTTGCAGGTATCACTCCCTGACGAAACATCTGCTATTATACAGACATATCCTAGTATTCTTTATTATCTGGAAAGACTATTCCCAAATCATAATTTCAAGAACGTAGAGGTATTCAAAGATACAAGACATTCGTTAGGAGGTGTTGCAATCAACAAACAGTTTGTTGTGGAGGGCGGTTATCTGAAAGAGGATACGCTTAAACAATTAGAGGATTTATTTGAACCAAGAATGTGTCGTATTGAGTTTGATTTCCATATTAACGAAGATGCCACAGGAAAATACGATTGGAAAGTCAACCGCATGGGGCTTCCTGTCACTAAAGATGGTTCGATCTTGTTCTGGAAGCAAGTAAAGCAATCAATATCTGACATTTTTGAAGAAGAGTACACAGACAACGAAGATGATAATCAAAACGAACATTTTCTGTCCGATGAGAATGATTTCTTTAATAGAAAAGATACTACGGATATTCAATTCGAATATACACTTGACTGCCAGATAATCAACAGAATATTTGGTAAGGGTTCATATACCGTCACCCAGCGATTCTTCTACAAGTACAAAGAAAATAGAAGTTGGGCAACAGTAGAAGAATTAGACCGCTTCAATGACCAAATACATAATGAGCTGAAGAACAAGGTCGCTATTGAGAAGAATGGTTCTTCTATTGGTATTGACTTTAATTGGAAAGAAAAAAGCCTTCCTGAAATTCTCACACAATTAAGTAACGATTTTCAGTTCGTTGATTTTGGATTGTTCAAGAAAGGACACAAATGTAATTTTGACATAAAGTATAAGAAAACTGAATTAACGAGTATCATGGAAGACCTTCATGATGCTTTTGAAAAGCTGAATGTCGAACTTGTAAAAAAAGGTACTGAAATTTCTTTCTACAGAGAGTTTGATACACTAGAGGAGTTGATAGCTTTCAAGCCACAACTTCAGTATAAACTTAGCTCATACGATCAAAACCGCTACAAGTGCGTTATCAATGATACACCTGTAGGTTGCGTAAAGTTGTTATACTATTTTAACAAGAAGAGCCGAGACGAAGAACGCATTGAGGCTATTAGAGAACTGAAGGGCGCAGACTTTTCTATCGGTGACTTGTCAATCGGAAAATTAATTAGAATTTCCAATTATCCTGAAGTCGTGATTGACATTTCGGGAGACCGCTTTGAAATTACAAAACAGTTGATTGAGGATGGTAATGTATCTTCAATCACTCCTGATTTGTCTGGTGATCTCGAAAAGCTTGCTCGCTTGAAAGAGTCTCTGACCAGAATTGTGCAAGGTAGAGACGTAGAAAATGTTTCTCTTGGTGATTTTATCTTCGACGCATCAAAGGCAGGACGCATCAAAGATTACGAAGAGTCACTAAAGTTAGAGATGCAAGAAATCAGTAAGCATATTCTGAACAAAAAAATTGATAGTAATAAGCCACAAAAAATGGCAATTGCGAAAGCTTTATTGGCACCAGACCTTGCCCTTATTCAAGGCCCTCCAGGAACTGGTAAATCTACGGCTATCGCAGAAATGATATGGCAACATACACGAAAGTTCCCTGATAAGAGAATACTTCTCACATCAGAGACGAACCTTGCCGTAGATAATGCTATAGATCGTGTTGTGAATCAATATCACAACCTTATCAAACCGATACGTATCGGTGACGAATCTCGTCTTGAATCCGAAGGTTTGCAATTTTCATACTCTGCCATGTATCGATGGGCAAAAGGCGAAGACTGGAATGCAAAAAAGAAAAACGCATCAATTGATGATGACGATGATGATGACGACGATGATGAGGATGAGCACGAGCATCACCACGACCATGACGAGCACGAACATCATCACGAGCATGGCGAGGACTGCACCTGTGGCTGTCATGACCATGATCATGAGCACGGACATCATCATGCTGATGATGTATTTACAAGCTGGGGCAAGGAGACACCTCACAAGTTTGAGCGCGCTAAGCTCGAAGAAATCCTTAAGCAGTTTGTGGAAGATGACAAGATTCTTCGTTCAAAGGGCATGGTAGAGGGCACAGACGGCAAGTGGATTTACTTTGATATGGTTCCGGGCGAGTACGAGATTCGTGATGGCGAGCCTGACTATACAGGACGTATCGTTGTTATCGGAACAGATATCCACGAGCATGAGCTTGAAGAGCTCTTCGGACTTGCTTAAATGTATTTAACATAGTTACACAATAATCAGAAAGGAACTAACAAAATGGCTGAAGAGATTCCAGTATATTTATTTACCGGATTCATGGACAGTGGCAAGACTTCACTGATTAAGGATACCATTTTCGAGAATGATTTCGCTAATGGCTCAAAGGGGCTTATCATTATGTGCGAGGATGGTGATGTGGAGTATGATATGGATAAGCTAAAGGCTGCCAATATCCAGGTTGCAGAGATCGACTCGGAGGATGAGTTCACAGCTGCAAAGCTGAATGAGCTCAACATGCAGTATTTGCCTGAACAGGTGTTTATCGAGTACAACG
>OMAW01001000.1_pt1 | contig 12452 bp, 8 predicted proteins | sample 1644731 | NCBI WGS metagenome assembly OMAW01 (sample SAMEA103958133, study PRJEB25191) | human gut metagenome | biome: human-associated habitat [ENVO:00009003]; feature: intestine environment [ENVO:2100002]; material: feces | place: Germany | collected 2013/2015 | reverse complement strand
TTGCGGCGCAGCGGCGGGATGCCGAACACCTTGCACATCTCTTCAAAGGTGATCTCGGGGTACTCGTACTTGATCCACATGGCCTTGGCTGCATCGATGGGAGAGCCGCCGCCCATGGCAATGATCCAGTCGGGCTCAAACTTCAGCATGGCCTCGGCACCGCGCATGACGGTCTCCACGGAAGGATCGGGTTCGATGCCCTCGAACAGCTCCACTTCCATGCCGGCTTCCTTCAGGTACTCCACGGCACGATCCAGGAAGCCGAAACGCTTCATGGAGCCGCCGCCGACACAGATCATTGCCTTTTTTCCGGTGAAGGACTTCAGCGCTTCCAGAGCGCCCTTGCCATGGTACAGATCACGGGGCAGAGTAAAACGAGCCATAATACAAAACCTCCAAAAATAGTACGGCACACGCAGCGCTGTACCGCAGTTCATTATTATGTTAATTATATAACAATTTGGAGGCAGCTTCAATTGACGTAGCGGAAGAAAAAGTCGTTCTATTTTGGGCGGTTTCCACAAGCAGTAGGATGCAACAAGCCCCCTGCCCTGAAAAAGCGCAAAAAAACACCCCGAAGTCCTAAGACTTCGAGGTGCTTGCCTTTGGAGCTGCTATCCAGATTCGAACTGGAGACCTCATCCTTACCAAGGATGCGCTCTACCAACTGAGCTATAGCAGCACACTCACAGCTCGATTATTTTAACATAAGGCGCCGTGAATTGCAAGAGGTTTTGGCAAAAAAGTTTTGTTTTTTGCAAAAAAGGAGCCGCCGCAGTGCCGCGGCAGCTCCTTTGGATGGGTTTGCTCGGGATTCTTACTCAATGAGGCCGTTCAGCAGGGCCAGGCACTTGCGGCTGTGCAGCTTGCGGATGGCCTTGGCCTCGATCTGGCGGACACGCTCACGGGTGACACCGAAGTCGCGGCCGACCTCTTCCAGCGTGCGGGGACGGCCATCGTCCAGACCAAAGCGCAGGCGGATGACCTTTTCCTCGCGGGGGGTCAGGCTCTTGAGTGCCAGATTGATCTGCTGTGCCACCATGGCGCGGTCAGCTGCCTTGCCGGGAGCTTCGGCGTTCTCATCGGCGACGAAATCGCCCAGAGAGGAATCCTCTTCCTCACCCACGGGGCTTTCCAGACTTGCCGGCTCCTGTGCCATGCGCTGGATCTCGCGCACGCGCTCCACGCTCATGTCCATGGCCTTTGCCAGCTCTTCCGGGGTGGGCTCATGGCCATTCTGGTAGACCAGCTGGTTGGTGGCCTGACGCATCCGGTTGATGGTCTCGACCATGTGCACCGGGATGCGGATGGTGCGGGCCTGATCCGCAATGGCGCGGGTGATGGCCTGACGGATCCACCAGGTAGCATAGGTGGAGAAGCGGAAGCCGCGGTCACAGTCGAACTTCTCGGCAGCCTTGATAAGGCCCAGGTTACCTTCGTTGATCAGGTCGGGAAGGCTCAGTCCCTGGTTCTGGTATTGCTTGGCTACGGAGACCACGAAGCGCAGATTGGCTTTGGTCAGTTTCTCCAGGGCTTCCTGGTCTCCCTTCTTGATTCGTTGGGCGAGTTCCACCTCCTCTTCGACCGTGATGAGCTCCTCCTTGCCGATCTCCTGCAAGTACTTGTCCAGCGAAGCGCTCTCGCGGTTGGTGATGGACTTTGTAATCTTTAATTGACGCATGTTCTTATTTAACTTCCTAAAAAATTAGCTTCTCAAACAAAACCCGCCCGGGTCGTCCTGCTATTCCACAAGCACGTAGCTTGCAGCACGGCCGTTGGGATAGATACCGTCGATCGAACGCACCTTGTCGGTCATGCGCTCCATGTCGGAGAGCGAGTAGACCGGACGGTCGTTGATGTGGGTAATCACAAATCCCTGCTTAACGCGGGCGCGGGCCAGAATTCCGTCGGCCTTGATGCCGACCACCTGCACGCCGCCCTTGATATCGAGCTCACGGCAGAGTTTGGCGCCCGCATCGGCGAACTTACCTCCGAGAACCTCGACCATATCGACGTCTTCTTTGGTAATTAATTCCGTTTTACCTGCTTTATTACGCAATGTAACGTCAATTTGTTTCACCTTGCCGTCTCTTTTTACCGATAATTTAACCTTATCGTTGGGTCGGCGGCGACCGATCTGCTCGGAGAGCGTCGCATTGTCGTTGATCTTCACGCCGTCGATGTCCAGGATGACGTCGCCCTTGCGGATACCGGCCTCCGAAGCCGAACCGCCTTCGACGACGCTGCTGACATAGGCGCCGCCCAGTTCCTTGATGCCGGTCTCCTCACCCATGTTGTCGATGAAGTCCTGGTCGACGATGCCATAGCGGATTCCCAGCAGCGCACGCTGCACGATGCCGTACTCCTTCAGGTCGACGACCACCTTGCGGACGATCGACTCGGGGATGGCGAACGAATAACCCACGTAGCTGCCCGTCTGCGATTTGATCAGCGTGTTGATACCCACCAGTTCGCCGTGCGTATTGACCAGCGCACCGCCCGAATTGCCCGGGTTCACCGCGGCATCGGTCTGGATGAAAGCCTCGATGCTGAAATCGTTGGGAATCACGCCCAGGTTACGCGCCTTGGCGCTCACGATGCCGGCCGTGATGGTCGATTGCAGGTCGAAAGGCGAACCGATCGCCAGCACCCACTCGCCCAGGCGCAGTGCGTCCGACGAACCGAACGGCACGGTCGGCAGGTCGGCGGCCTCGATTTTCAGCAGCGCAAGGTCGGTCGCCGAGTCCTTGCCGATGAGCTTGGCCTCGAACGTGCGGCCGTCGTTGAGCTTCACTTTGAGCTTCGAGGCCCCGTCCACGACGTGGTTGTTGGTGACGACATAGCCGTCCTCGGAGATGATGACACCCGAACCGCCGGCACGCTGCTCGCGGAACTGCGGCCCTTCGTCATACCCCTGCGGGATACCGAAGAACTCCAGGAACGGGTCGTAACCCCGGCGCCGGGGCATCTCCACCTGCTGCACGGCCTCGATGTTGACGACGGCTTTCACCGCGTTCTCGGCGGCGTACGTCAGGTCGGGGTACTGCTCGGCCTGGTATGACGTAAAATGTGTTCCCAGCGCGGGCGTACGTTCCACCTCACGCTCGATATATTGCACCGAACCCTCGCGGGGCGCGGTAACTTTCCAAGCCGTAAATCCGCCTGCTGCGGCCGACACGGCAACTACTCCTAAAATTAAAAATGCCTTTTTCATAATCACTAATTGGTTCAATAAATTAATCAGAGGCAACTTCCGCCATAGGCTATTAATTTTTTATTTCGTAGGACAAACGAACTAAAACGTCCGGTTAGTATGCGGATATAGGCAAAAATCGGGACATCCGCGCCGAATGTCCCGATCTGCCGTGTCCCGGAGCGTTACAGCCCGAACTCTTTACGGATGCAATCCACCGCGTCGAGCTTCTCCCATCCGAAATACTCGATCTCGCGTTCCACTTCGCGGCCGTTCTCCCAGACCTTCTCGACCTGCTTATAAGGACGGTTGCCGAAATGCCCGTAGGAAGCCGTAGCCTCGAAGATCGGGTTCTTCAGCCCGAAGCGTTTCACGATCGCGGCGGGGCGCAGGTCGAAAAGCCTGCCAATGCGGCGGGCGATTTCGCCGTCGGTCATCCCCTCCAGCGCCGCGGGGCGGGGCGAACGGTACGTGTCGACGTAGATCGACAGCGGCTGGGCGATGCCGATGGCGTAGGACAACTCGACGAGCACTTCGTCGGCGACGCCTGCCGCCACCAGGTTCTTGGCGATATGCCGGGCAGCATAGGCCGCCGAGCGGTCTACCTTCGACGAATCCTTGCCCGAGAAAGCGCCGCCGCCGTGTGCGCCGCGGCCGCCGTAGGTATCGACGATGATCTTGCGCCCCGTGAGGCCGGTATCGCCGTGGGGGCCGCCGATCACGAATTTGCCCGTGGGATTCACGTGCAGGATGTAATCGTCGCCGATCAGACCGGCCAGCTTGTCGCCGGCCCGCTCCAGGCGCGCCTTGACGCGCGGGATGAGGATCGTGCGCACATCCTCGCGGATGCGCTCCTGCATCCGCTCCTCGGCCTCTTTCTCCGTGAGGCCGTTGCCGGGCAGTATAAACTCGTCGTGCTGCGTCGACACCACGATGGTGTGCACGCGCAGCGGTTTGTTCGTCCGCTCGTCGTACTCGATCGTCACCTGCGACTTCGAGTCGGGGCGCAGGTAAGTCATCACCTCGCCTTCACGGCGGATGACGGCCAGCTCCTTGAGGATGACGTGCGAGAGGATCAGCGTCGCAGGCATCATCTCGCGGGTCTCGTTGCAGGCATAACCGAACATGATGCCCTGGTCGCCGGCGCCCTGGTCTTCCTCGGCGGCACGCACGACGCCCTGGTTGATGTCGGACGACTGCTCGTGGATGGCCGACAGGATACCGCACGAATTGCAGTCGAACTGATACTCGCTCTTCGTGTAGCCGATGCGGTTGATGACGCGGCGCGCCACGCCCTGCACGTCGACATACGCATCCGAGCGCACCTCACCCGCCACGACCACCAGTCCGGTGGTGCACAGCGTTTCGCAGGCGACCTTCGAATTGGCATCACGACGCAGGAATTCGTCGAGGATGGCGTCGGAAATCTGGTCTGAAACTTTATCGGGGTGCCCCTCGGACACCGACTCCGATGTAAACAAAAAGCCCATTTTCATACATTTTTAATGGTTAAACGTATAAAATGGGAAAAATTGGCTGTTGGAATAAAAAATAAGCTGTTTTAGCAATTTTTTACTGTGGTTGCAATCAGTCAAATCTTTCCACATTTTCCCGCTTGACAGACGGGACTGCAAAGATACGCAGGATTTTCACAATATGCAAAAAAAACATACCTTTGCATCCGACAATTCTTAACACTCCGTATATGAAAAGATTTTTCCTCGCCGCACTGCTCCTGTGCGCCGCCGTGGCCTTCACAGGCTGCGACAGCGATGACGACGAGCTGTACGACACCCTCTCGGGGAGAGTCTGGGCGGGCGACCTGGGATTCTACCAGGACGGGCGCATCCCCCTGGAAAGCTATGTCTATTTCGGGGCGGACGGCTTCGGCACCGACGAGCTCCGCTACGCCGACACGGGGCGTTACCTCGACACGCTCAACATCCAGTGGGACGCCTACGACGACAAAATCTACATCAGCTACGGGCGGGCCGATTACCCGCGCGAACTGCGCAACGTATACATCCGCCGGGGCAGGCTGACAGGCGAACTTTTCATCGACGGGCAATACTACGACCGGGTCACACTCTACATGCAATAGGGCATTGCCCGGCAAAACCCGGACAGGCACCGATTCCGGGCTGCGCCCGACAGAAACGATCCAGGCAGGTTCCGGACTGCGGAATTCCGGTGTGACGACCGCCTTGCAAACAAGGCCCCGAATATGATTTCGGGGCCTTGTCCATTGTGTAATTCGGGCTCTCCGCACATTCGGGCGCGGGGAACCCGGGCGATTATTTACCGAGCAGCTTCTTGACCTCCGCAGCCACCGTGGCACCATTATAGCCGAACTTCTCGTCGAGCACCGTATAGGGCGCCGACCAGCCGAAGTGGTCGAGGCCGTGGATCATACCCTTCTCGCCCACAAGACCCATCAGGTTCACCGGAAGTCCCGATGTCAGACCGTAGCGGACAACGCCGGCAGGCAGGATGCCCTCCTGATAGGATTTGGGCTGGTCACGGAACAAGCCCTCGCTCGGGACATTCACCACGCGCACCGAAATACCTTCGGCAGCCAGCAGTTCGGCCCCTTCGACAAGCGTAGCGACCTCCGAACCGGTAGCCACCATGACGACCTCGGGTTTGGCCGAATCCATCACCACGTAACCGCCCTTCGAAACCTGCGCGGCCTCTTCGCGGCGGCTCGTACCCAATGCCGGCAGCGTTTTGATGTTCTGGCGCGAGAGCACGAGCGCCACGGGGCGGTGCTCCTCGACGGCCAGTTTCCAGGCCATGACCGTCTCATCGCCGTCAGCAGGACGCAGCACAAGCATCGAACGCTCGTCGTGATGGTTCTTCAGATGCTCCATCAGGCGTATCTGCGCCTCATGTTCGACGGGCTGGTGCGTCGGGCCATCCTCGCCCACGCGGAACGAGTCGTGTGTCCAGACATAGATCACGTGCAGGCGCATCAGCGCCGAAAGGCGCACGGCGGGTTTCATGTAGTCCGAAAAGACGAAGAACGTGCCGCAGGCCGGAATCACGCCGCCATGCAGCGCCATACCGTTGGCCACGCAGGCCATCGTCAGCTCCGAAACACCCGCCTGGAAGAACTTGCCGCTGAAGTCGCCCTTCGTGAAGGCCTTGGTCTTCTTGAGGAAACCGTCGGTCTTGTCCGAATTGGAGAGGTCGGCCGAAGCCACGATCATATTTTCGATCTTCTCGGCAAAGACGCCCAGCACCGTGGCCGATGCCGCCCGCGTCGCAACGCCGGCCTTTACCTCGATGGACTTGTAGTCGATCTCGGGCAGGTGCCCCGAGAGGAACATGTCGAGCTTGCGGGCCAGCTCGCCGTGCTTGCCGCGCCACGTCTTCTCGACCCCGGCCTGGCGGGCAGCCCATGCACGGAGCGCTTCGCGGCGCTCTGCAAAGGCCTCGCGGCTCTCTTCGAACACGGCGAACGGGTTTTCAGGATCGCCCCCGAGGTTTTTCACCGTGGCGGCGAAATCGGCGCCTGCCGCCGTAAGCGGCTGCCCGTGGGTCGATACCTTGTCCTCGAAGCTTCCGCCGTCGGTAGCGCGGGCCCCCTTGCCCATGACCGTATGGCCGATGATGAGCGTCGGGCGTTCCGTTTCGGAATTGGCCGCCACGAGCGCCTCGCGGATTTCATTGATATTGTGCCCGTCGACCGACAGTACGTTCCAGCCCCAGGCTTCGTATTTCATGGCCACGTTCTCGGTGTCCACCTCATCGACCTTGGTCGAGAGCTGGATGTTGTTCGAATCGTAGTACATGATGAAGTTGCTCAACCCCAGATGCCCTGCGATGCGTCCCACGCCCTGCGAGATCTCCTCTTCGACGGCGCCGTCGGAGATGTAGGCATAGGTCTTGTGCGCCATCCACTCGCCGAAGCGGGCCGCCATGAACCGCTCCGCGATGGCGGCGCCCAGCGCCATGGCATGTCCCTGCCCGAGCGGGCCCGAGGTATTCTCCACACCGCGCATCACGTCCACCTCGGGGTGGCCGGGCGTCACGCTGCCCCACTGGCGCAGCGATTGCAGGTCTTCGGTCGTATAGTATCCCGCCAGCGACAGCACCGAGTAGAGCATCGGCGACATATGCCCCGGATCGAGGAAGAAACGGTCACGGTAGGGGTAAGCCATGTTATCGGGGTCGTAACGCAGGAACTCGGTATAGAGCACCGTCACGAAGTCGGCACCGCCCATGGCGCCGCCGGGATGCCCCGATTTGGCTTTCTCGACCATGGCGGCCGAAAGGATACGGATATTGTCGGCCACACGGGTCAGTTTGGAATTGGTAGATGACATATCAGTCTGTGGTTTTATGGTTTTGTCTTAGGGTTCTCGCTGCAAAAGTAATAAAAAAGATATTATCCAACCTGTTTTAACTCCAAAATATTTGCTTTTTCTATCTTTTTCTTTGCATAAGGCAAAGTAACGGTAAATTTCCGCACATCCGTCGAGGGAATGTCGAACATCGTATCCATCATGATCGCCTCGCAGATCGAGCGCAGGCCGCGGGCGCCGAGCTTGAATTCGACGGCCTTGTCGACGATGTAGTCCAGCACCGCCTCGTCGAACGAGAGCTTCACGCCGTCCAGCTCGAACAGGCGCTTGTACTGTTTGACGATGGCATTCTTCGGCTCGGTGAGGATCGAGCGCAGCGCCTCGCGCGAAAGCGGCTGCATGTAGGTCAGCACCGGGAGACGGCCCACCAGTTCGGGAATCAGCCCGAAGGACTTGAGATCCTGCGGCGTGATGTACTGCATCAGGTTGCCGCGGTCGATCCGGTTGGCATTCAGGCGCCCGTATCCCATGGCGCGGGTGTTCAGACGCTGGGCAATCTTCTTCTCCACGCCGTCGAACGCTCCGCCGCAGATGAAGAGAATATTGCGCGTGTCGACCTGGATGAACTTCTGCTCGGGGTGTTTGCGCCCGCCCTGGGGCGGTACGTTCACCACCGTCCCTTCGAGTATCTTCAGCAGCGCCTGCTGCACGCCCTCGCCCGAGACGTCGCGCGTAATCGAGGGGTTGTCGCCCTTGCGCGCGATCTTGTCGATCTCGTCGATGAAAACGATGCCCCGCTCGGCCTGCGCCACGTTGTAGTCGGCGACCTGCAGCAGCCGCGAAAGGATGCTCTCGACATCCTCGCCCACATAGCCCGCCTCGGTCAGCACGGTGGCATCGACGATCGTGAAGGGCACCTTGAGCAACCTGGCGATCGTGCGTGCCATGAGCGTCTTGCCTGTACCGGTGGGCCCCACGAGGATGATGTTCGACTTGTCGAGCTCGATGTCGTCGTCCTTGGGGGCGTAAAGCAGCCGTTTGTAGTGGTTGTAGACCGCCACCGCCATGTAGCGCTTGGCGTCGTCCTGTCCGATGACATACTGGTCGAGAAATTCCTTGATCTGCGCCGGCTTGAGCAGCTCCTCCATCTTGAGGGGCGCCGCGGCGGCACGCCGCTGCTCCGAGGCCACGTCGTTCTCGACGATGATCTTATAGCCGTTCTCGATACATTTGTTGCAGATATTGGCACCGTCCATGCCCTGGAACATGATCTCCACATCCCCGCGCTTGGCACCGCAGAACGAGCAGCTGTCGCCGCCCGTTCCGCCCCGATGGTTATTGTTGTTCTTATTCTGCGCCATCACTTCCCACGTTTTGAAAGAACCTCGTCGATCAGCCCGTACTCCTTCGCCTCGCGGGCCGAAAGCCAGTAATCGCGGTCGGCGTCCTTTTCGATCTTCCTGACCGAAACGCCCGAATGCGCTGCGAGTATTTCGTACAGCTCGCGCTTGGTCTTCATGATCTCACGCGCCGTGATCTCGATGTCCGACGCCTGTCCCTGCGCCCCGCCCAGCGGCTGGTGGATCATCACCCGCGAATGGGGCAGCGCCGAGCGTTTGCCCTTGGCGCCAGCGGTCAGGAGCACGGCGCCCATCGAGGCCGCCAGCCCGGTGCAGATGGTCGCCACGTCGGAATTGACGAGCTGCATGGTGTCGTAAATACCCAATCCGGCCGAAACCGACCCGCCGGGCGAATTAATATATATCTGTATGTCCTTTTCGGGATCGACAGATTCGAGGAAGAGCAGCTGTGCCTGGATGATATTGGCCGCGTCGTCGTAGATCGGCGCGCCGAGGAAGATGATGCGATCCATCATCAGGCGCGAGAAGACGTCCATCGTAGCGATGTTCAACTGGCGCTCCTCGATGATCGTCGGCGACACATACGATGCGCTGACCGACTGGAAGTCATGCAGTTTCAGCGAACTGATACCGCAATGGTTCCGTGCGTATTTTTCAAATTCTGACATATTGTGAAGAGTTTTCATCAAACAAAAGGACTTTGCAAACATCACGCCTGCAAAGTCCAAAGATAAGATTTTTTCCGCAAATACTAAAGTGCCTGGGCCAATTTAGCGAAATCCTCCGCAGATACGGCTTTTTCCGTCACCTTGATCTTCGATTTCACATCTTCGACGACCTTCGCTTCGTAGAGCTTCTCGTAAATCTTCTGGCCCTGATCCTTGTCGGCGAGGATCTTCTCGGCATAGCCGGCGAGCATATCCTCGGGCGCCGACGGCATCCCGTACTGCGCGAACTGCGCGGCGGCCAGCGACTTGGCCTCGGCGAGCGCCTCCTCCTTTGTTACGGAGAGGTTGTCCTGCTTGATGAAATGCTTCTGGAGGTAATTCCACGTGAACATCTTGAGGAACTGGTCGAAATCCTTGTCAATATCCTCCATCGAGAACTTGCCTTCGTTGATGGTAAAGAGCCAGCGCTTGAGGAATTTCTCGGGCATCTTCAGCGCGGCCTTCTTCACGAGGTAGTCACGCAGCTGGAGCGTGAAGAGGTAATCGCTTTCGCGGCGGAGCTCCTGCCCGATTTGTGCGTCGATGAACTTATCCAGCCCGGCCTCGTCGGTAACCTCGCCTGCGGGGAAGGCCATCTTGAAGAACTCCTCGTTCAGCTCCGGTTCGGCGAACTTGCGGATCTTGGTGATCTCCAGCGAGAATTCGGGGTTGATGCCCTCCAACTCGTCCTCCTTGACCTGCAGCACGGCAGCACGCTGCGACGGGTTCTTGTAAAGTTCGTTGACGTTGACCGTGGTCTTGAAGCCCACCTTCTTGCCGATGAACGGCTTGCGCTCCTCCTCCGACATCGAGATCAACCCGACGTAAGCGTCGGCAACGTTCATCTCGCCGTTGTCGAGCGTTACGGACAGCGCCTCGTCCGAGGTCACCTCGTCGGCGTCGACCAGGCGGCCGAAACGGCGCAGGTAGTTGGCACGGTAGTCGTCGTGCATCTTCTTGTCGACCTTGATCTTGTGGTAGGTCACTTTATCCTTGTCCGAAAGATCGAGTTTGATCTCGGGAGCTTCGCCGATCTCGAACACGAAATCGAACTCCTTGCCGTTTTCGAAATCGAAATCGCCCTGCTCCTCCGAAGGGATCACGTCGCCCAGATAGTCGATCTTCTCCTTCTGGAGATATTCGAACACGGCATTCGACGCCGTGCGGTACGACTGTTCGGCCAGCACGCCTTTGCCGTACATCTTCTTGACAAGGCCCATGGGCACCATGCCGGGACGGAAACCGGGGATATTGGCCTTGCGCTTGTACTCGCGCAGCTCCTTCTCGACGGCCTGGCCGTAATCCTCCTCGCCCACCGTCACCCGGAGCAGCGAGTTGTTTTCTTCGCGTTGTTCTCTTACGATCTTCATAATGAATGGTTGCTATATTGTTGTTATCCTATTTTTCCGTTCCGAAATCGGGTTGCAAAGATAGCGATTTTCACCGAGAAAGCAACAATTTTTTCTAAAATATATGTGTACCAGCCTATTCTGCGGCAGGCAGGTCGCGCTGCACGGTAACAGCATACCCGTCCATCTGGGCGAGGTAAGCTTCGATGCGTCCTGCGGCGAGCTCGCCCTGCGACGGTGCGACGACGGCACCGAGCCGTTGTTCAAACGGCGCCGCGAGCGACGGCAGCAACTGAGAGACGAAATAGCGGGCATCGGCGAGCGCCGCGTCGGTGTACTCGCGTTCGTAGACTGCCGTATACTTTTCGGCCAGCGCCGGAAGCCGGGGATTGAAATTCACGTTGACCAGCATCCCGCCGCCGCGCGGGGCACGCGCCAGCCCGACGATGTTGTCCGACAAAGGCTCCACGCCGCAATCGCCGCCGAGGCCGTCGACCAAAAGCGAAATATCGCGGAACCAAAAGCTTTCGTCCACGGGCATTTCGATTTCGAACGTCACCGTACGCCCCTCGGTGTCTTTGCGGATCCGGGCACCTTCGCGCATGGCGACATATTCGTAAACCTCGTCCCACGAAGCGACCCAGAGCGCGTCGCTGCCGGCTTTGCCATAAAGGCGGTAAACCTTTTCGAGCATCTCCGCATAGCTCCTGTCGCCGCGGTGGATCGTAAGTCCGACCCAATACGGGTTGCCGGAAACCGCCTGTTCGGCCAACTCGGCCAGTTTTTTATCGGGATCGGAATTGTTGCCGCCACCGTAGGTCTGCCCTTTGCGCAAATCGCCGCACGTGTGCAAATAAATGCGGGTCTGCCACGCGAGGGAGTTGCGGGTAAAATGGATCAGATCGGATTGCTGCGCCGCCTCGGCATAGGCCTCGTTACCGTCGGGAAGCCCCAGTACTTTCATCCGCAGCCCGAGTTTTTCACAGACTTTGTCGTAGTCGTCGCGGAAACCCTGCGCGATCAGCGCCGGGTCGGCCTTGCCGTAAACCCGCTCGTCGACGTTGTGGAAAAGCATCGAAACGCCGAAATCGGAGAGCAGGCGCAACTCTTCCCACGAAATATACATGCTGTTGGCACCTGTCCGGACAAGGTCTTTGACATAGGTATTGGCGGGATCATCCGCCCTGCCCCAGGTAGGCCAAACGGAACAGCTGAACCCGAAGCGGCGGTCGTTGCCGCAGCCGTCGGTCATCACAAGCGCATGGTCAGGGACATAACCCGAGGTGGGGATGCCGTCCAAATGGCGGAATTCCCGGTCGTCGATCCACCTGGCATTGATCAAGCTCCAGACGAGGGAGTAAGCCGTGACATAGGAATCGTCGCAGGTAAATGTAAACGCGAAATGTTTGTCGTATTTGAGGGGTGCGAAGCGCAGCGAAACGTCGTCCGGGGACACCCCGTCCGGAAGCGAGAACCGCAGCCGTACGATATTGCCGGCACCCCCGGCACGGCTCAGGCCGAGGGGGGGGGGGGGG
>OMAW01000994.1_pt1 | contig 12507 bp, 10 predicted proteins | sample 1644731 | NCBI WGS metagenome assembly OMAW01 (sample SAMEA103958133, study PRJEB25191) | human gut metagenome | biome: human-associated habitat [ENVO:00009003]; feature: intestine environment [ENVO:2100002]; material: feces | place: Germany | collected 2013/2015 | reverse complement strand
ATGAATTCAATAAAGTAGCCGTTACTCCACTGGAAGAATGGATTGAGTACCTGAAAACCGGTTGTATTCGTCACGATACTACAGCTCCCGGCTTGGGAGAAGCCCGCAAAAAGCTGATTTACTATAATATGTCTCCGGAAGAACGACATGCTTATGATGAACACTTAAGCGCCATAATGATACAAAATGACGTATTGGATGGGGCTAAATTGGAAGGTCGCATGGAAGGAATGGAAAAAGGGATAGAAAAAGGACGAATGGATATAGCTCGGAATCTGAAATCAATGGGACTGGACATAGCGGCAATCCAAAAAGCTACGGGATTGCTACCTGAAGAAATTCAGAAGTTGTAAATGATGTGATTGTTTATATACTATTGTTCCGTTTCATTTCTTTTCCCACATAAGCGATAATGAAGAGAAATGATAGTCATCTGAATGGCAGGGATACATTTGCAATTGAATGGACAGATACATTTACCACACATTTTTTCACTAATTCTCACCCGACTCATTACTTATGAACGAGTCTCCATGTAAGAATGAAGCAAACTTGCACTAAAGTATTTCCCAATAAGTACAAGACTTGCTCCGGACAAGTACTTAAGTTGTCTGATTCTAGTACTACGTTCGGGTCGAAGATGTACAACATTGGAATGAAAGATGTACTACCTTTACTCTATTGTATATTATCAAGCGTTCACCGCATTCAGCCTTTTCAGTTTCTCTCGCAAACGTCCTGATAGAAGGAGATAGCGACTGAAGGCTGTTTTTTTATACCCTGCCTCTGGCGCCTTCTGAGAAGAGGGAGTGCTTTCAGCCCTTTCAGCCTTGGGCATACATAAATCCATCGTTTATTGGCTATGCCTACTCTGCATACAATTGATCGTTACTCGACATATGGGCTGAATCCTGTAAGCCCGGAGATGAACTTCACTCACCACCGAGTTGAACTCCACTCACCACCGAGGTAATGGTTACTCGCTCCCGAAGTGAAAGTGGATGGTATACCAGCTTATTTGAAATGAATAAACTGTTCATAATTCATAAAAACAGAGGTTCGGTTTACCTCAAACAGAAGCTCTGTTTGTCTCCAATAGAGGTTCTGTTTAAGATAAATACAGGCTCTATTGAAACAGAACTTGCTAGCGCTCGAACCAATTTTTTCCGGCTGAAGGGGCTGAAAGCACTCCCCCCTCTCAGAGCGTGCCAGAGGTGGGATATAAAAAACAGCCTTCAGCCGCTATCTCCTTCCATCAGGGCGTTTGCGAGAGCGACTGAAGGGCTGAATGCTTTTATCCCTGCAAATACAAACGATTAAAGCATAAGTGCACGATGAACCGATTCGTGAATCATTACCAGAGCTGTGATCCCTATGAAATTTCCCCTTTTCATTTTAATAATTACCCCAGGCATCTGTGAAGATGTCATTAACCTAACCAGTTAATTGCGAAGCCGCCATTACCTTCTTTCCCACGGTATGGCGGTCTTTTTTAAATACAACGCTTGCTTAAATAGCGAACCGGATACCATACAGACAAGAATCCTACTGCCAACACTGTAATGAAAATAAGTACCACATCCCACAGATGGACACTCACCGGATAAGCATCTACCACAAAAGTACCACCCCCTCCGCCAAGGGTAATCAGACCATACTTCTGCTGGATGAAACATAATATCAAACCCAGAATAATACCGGAAATGGCTCCAAACAAAGAAATCAGACGGCCTTCAAATAAAAAGATACGAGATATAAGTTTGTCACTGGCACCAAGGCTGCGCAATGTAATGACATCGTCTTTCTTGTCCAAAATCAACATAGAAAGAGAACCAATCACATTGAAACAGGCGATCATCAGAATAAAAGTAAGAAACAGATAAGAAATCAGTTTCTCTATTTCCATGATACGGAAGACATCGGCTTGCTGCTGATAACGGTTCTGTACCACAAAGTCATCACCCAGCATTTTCTCTATTTTAGATTGTACAGATGACACATTAGCGTTTGGCTTCAGCTTCAGCTCAATGCCGGAAACCTCTGTCGTATAGTCCAATAAGTTACGAAGAAAATCAAGGGAAGTGAGAATATAACTTTCATCATACTTCTGTTGGTTGACCACAAACACAACACCCGGTGAATAAAGATAGTCGCGATTGAAAGAAGCCCCGGGGTTCGCCATATTCACTTTGGCATTCCGCTTGGGAAGGTACACCTGCAAAGGATCTACAAACGCCAGTCCTGTGCCCAAAGTCGAAACCAGTTCCACACCCATCACTCCATAATTCACAATCGAATCATGAAGAATAAATTCACCGGCTCCGTAAAGAATGCTGTCTATTTCAGTTAAATCTTCAAAATTATCTTCTACCCCTTTCAGCACTACCATGGCCTGACGGTCTTTATATTGTACCATCGCATTCTCTTCCAGAGTCTCTGTAGATACCGATACTTCGGGAAGCGCACAGACCGCACGAATTTTTTCATTCTGCCCATCGAATACTTTTCCTTCACGGACCGTAATCTTCAGTTGAGGATCAAAAGCCGTGAAAAAGCTGGCTACCATATCCTGAAATCCGTTAAAGACGGAAAGCGTACAGACCAGTGCAAGCGTAGCAAGCGCTACCCCGCATACCGACACGCCGGATATAATGTTGATAGCATTATGCTTCTTCTTCGAGAAAAGATAACGCCGGGCTATGTAGAAGGGGAAATTCACTTCAGCAAAGAGTCAATCTTCTCAATATAATCCAGCGAATCGTCCACGAAAAACTTTAATTCGGGGATAATCCGTAATTGATGACGTACACGAGTACCAAGCTCATAGCGAATGGTTTTCATGTTCTCATTGATATTCTTCACTATTTCTTCAGCTTTCTCGGATGGGAAAACGCTCAGGTAAACACGGGCGATACTCATATCGGGACTGATACGAACAGCGCTGACCGATACCAATGTACCCGGCATTGCCTTTGTTTGAAGCAGGAATATCTCGCTCAACTCCTTCTGTAACAGGCGAGATATTTTATTCTGTCTGGTTGTTTCCATAAACTTATTTACAATTTTACGATTTATAATTCAAATTTTCTTCCTTATGATCGTCAATCCGTCACGCAAAGGAAGAATTACTTTTTCCACCCGGCTATCCGTAGCGATGAAATCATTAAAAGCCTTGATACCGATAGTCTGCGTATCTGAGCTGCGAGGTTGCTCCAGCACATGCCCATCCCACAAAGTATTGTCGGCAATAATATACCCACCTGCGGAAAGATGTTTTAAAACCATCTCATAATAATCGATGTACATCCGTTTATCACCGTCAACAAAAGCCAGATCGAACGTAATACCTAACTGAGGAACAAGCTCCAGAGCATCTCCGATATAAAATCGGATCTTGTCCGCAAAGGGAGAATTCTCCAGCCAGGGACGGGTGAAATCCTCTTGTTCATCATTTATCTCAAACGTATGCAACATTCCGCCCTCCCGGAGTCCTTCCGCCAGACAAAGGGCAGAATAACCGCTATACGTTCCGATTTCCAGTATTTGCCGGGGACGAAGCAATTTCACATGCGTATCCCGATAGAGCGCCTTCAGATAGTCACTTTCAGCATCGATATGCTGCAAAATATATTCATCAATAGATTCAGTCTCCTGCATAAAACCCGGTCTTATAAATAACAGTTAGAGATAACGATTGTTGTTAGGCAATACAGTTTCTCCCGCATGCTTCAATGCATCTTCCACAACGTTGATTTCAAGGAAGGAAGTTTGCGTACCTGCCTTACCGCTACTTAAATAACCCACCATATCAGATGGCTGCAAGCGTCCCTCTTTCAAAAGACGGCGCAGAGCGGCAAAGTAGTATTCCTGTCCGTTGGCCAATTCCGGCATATAGATAGCTTCCACACCGTAAGAAAGAGCCAGATGACGCATCGTTTTTTCCTTATAGCAGATAGCCAACACCGGGAATTTACCACGGAAAGCAGCCAGATTACGGGCTGTCCGTCCACTGTAGCTATCTGTAATGATAGCGCGTATCTTCAGTTTCGATGTAGCTTTCACCGCTTGTTTAGCGAGGAATGCCGTCACGTCGTTGCTGTTTTCGTTCAACGGAATACGGATATCGTTTTCTTCCAGCTTATCCTTTTCAGCCTGAGCTGCGATCTTAGTCATTGTCTTCACTGCATCCACCGGATATTTGCCATAAGCAGTTTCACCGCTCAGCATCAAAGCATCTGTACGATAATAGATTGCATTTGCAATATCAGTCACCTCCGCACGAGTCGGACGGGGATTGTTGATCATCGTATGAAGCATCTGAGTTGCAACAATCACCGGCTTCTTTGCCAGAATACATTTGCGGATCAGCACACGCTGGATACCCGGAATACGTTCCTGCGGAACTTCGATACCCAAGTCGCCACGGGCTACCATCACACCATCCGCCACTTCAAGGATCTCGTCAATGTTGTCTACGCCCTCCTGATTCTCAATCTTGGCAATAATGCGGATATCACTGTTGTGTGCATCCAGAATCTCACGGATATCGAGCACATCCTGACGGTTGCGCACGAAAGAGTGAGCGATGAAATCGATATCTTTTTCGATGGCATAAAGTATATTATTGCGGTCTTTTTCTGTCAATGAAGGAAGATTGATACGAACACCCGGTACGTTCACGCTCTTGCGGCTTCCCAGCGTTGCATCGTTTTTCACTTCGCAAAGCAGATAATCGGCGGTCTTGTCGATCACTTCCAGTTCCAGATCACCATCATCAATCAACACCAGTCCTCCGATATTCAAATCGTTCACAAAATCCGGATACGAAACAGCAATGCATTCACGAGTCGTCTCCTGATCAGGATTACCGACAATCTTCACTTTATCACCTATCTGATAGGGGATCGGTTCCGCATTGGCAGTCGTACGTACTTCCGGTCCTTTGGTATCCATCAGAATCGCAATCCGGTTGGATACGGAACGAACATTGGCAATCAACGCTTCAAAACCTTCACGGCTAGCGTGAGCCGTATTCATACGCACTACATTCATCCCAGCTTCAAACAGCTGTTTTATAAAGTCCACATCGCAACGTCTATCCGAAATGGATGCAACGATTTTTGTCTGTTTCAGTAACATAGCCTTTTTACCTATTTAATATATTAATACCTTATTTATTATCTAACAAAGCCTCCAGAGCCAAACGATACGAATTCAGCCCGAAACCACAGATGACTCCTTTGCACGCACAGGCAATCATAGATACATGCCGAAAAGACTCGCGGCTATGTATATTAGAGATATGAACCTCGATCACCGGAGAAGTCACAGAACGAATGGCATCCTGCAAAGCGATGGATGTATGCGTATAAGCACCGGCATTCAGAATGATGCCGTCTGCCTCAAAACCTACCTGCTGAATGCAGTCAATCATTTCTCCCTCAATGTTCGATTGAAAATAGTCGATCTCCAAATCAGCATACCTTTTACGAAGCTCAGCCAGATAGTCTTCAAATGTAACACTTCCGTATATGGAAGGTTCACGCTTGCCCAACAGATTGATGTTCGGGCCATTAATAATTTGTATTCTCATCGCCGTAGTCCTGCTTTTTTAATACCTTTGTATCCAAAGAACAATATTTCAGGCTACAAAGGTAGAAAAAAGAAATGGAAATCAACGAAAAAAACAAGAAGAAGGAGCAACAAGCACTGATAATCAGAAAGTATCGGCAGTATCTCAAACTGGAAAAGTCTTTATCTCCCAATACATTGGACGCTTATCTGACCGATCTGGATAAACTGATGAGTTTTCTGACGCTGGAAGGGATAGACGTCCTCGAAGTATGCCAGTCGGACCTCCAGCGCTTTGCTGCGGGTTTACATGACATTGGCATCCATCCCCGCTCGCAGGCACGCATTTTATCCGGCATCAAGTCTTTCTTCCGTTTTTTGATTATGGCGGATTATCTGGAAGCCGACCCCAGCGAATTACTGGAAGGTCCTAAGATAGGACTTAAACTTCCCGAAGTACTGACAGTAGAGGAAATAGATACCATCATCTCCGCCGTAGACCGCAGCAAGGCCGAAGGACAACGCAACAGAGCTATCCTGGAAACATTATACAGCTGCGGACTACGCGTATCCGAACTTGTCAATCTCAAGCTATCTGACCTCTACTTCGATGAGGGTTTCATAAAAGTAGAAGGCAAAGGAAGCAAGCAACGCCTTGTTCCTATCTCTCCCCGTGCCATTAACGAGATCAAACTTTATTTCGCAGACCGCAACCAAATAGAAGTTAAAAAAGACTATGAGGATTTTGTATTTGTCAGCCAGCGAAGGGGCAAATCACTTTCCCGAATCATGATCTTTCACATGATAAAAGAATTAGCGCAAAATGCAGGTATCACCAAGAACATCAGTCCGCACACTTTCCGACACTCTTTTGCCACTCATTTACTGGAAGGTGGCGCCAATCTACGGGCCATCCAGTGCATGCTCGGACATGAGTCCATCGCAACGACCGAAATTTATACCCATATCGACCGCAACATGCTTCGTAGCGAGATTATCGAGCATCACCCCCGAAATATTAAGTATCGGAAAGAAAAAGAGTCAAGTTTTCATTAAATTATGATAAAAACCTCCTGCTAACTACATAATTATATTAAGAATTAATATCTTTGCGATGTTTTTACTTTATTAGGATTGAAAAGGGGTTATAAATATGACGATATTTCAATTACAAACATTTAATTTATACCTAAAATGACAAAGAAGTTGTACTTGCCTTTACTCATGGCAATTGTTGTTGCACTTTTCTCTTCGTGCAAGAAAATGGGTCCCCTGTCAGCGGACTACTTCACTGTTACTCCACAAGTGTTGGAAGCAGTAGGTGGTAAAGTTCCTGCTACCATTAACGGTAAATTCCCTGAAAAGTATTTCAAGAAAAAAGCTGTAGTAGAAGTTACTCCGGTTTTGAAATGGAATGGCGGTGAAGCTAAAGGGCAAAGTGCTGTATTCCAAGGAGAAAAAGTAGAAGGAAACGATCAGACTATCTCTTACAAAGTAGGTGGTAGCTATACGATGAAAACGTCTTTCGACTATGTTCCTGAAATGGCTAAATCTGAACTGTGGCTTGAATTTAAAGCTAAAGTTGGTAACAAAGAAGTTGTTATTCCTGCAGTAAAAGTCGCTGACGGTGTAATCTCTACTTCTGAGTTGGTAAACAACACATTGGGCAGCGCTAACCCGGCATTGGGCGAAGATGCTTTCCAACGTATCATCAAGGAAAAGCACGATGCCAACATCATGTTCTTGATCCAACAAGCTAACATCCGTTCAAGCGAGTTGAAGACTGCAAAAGAATTCAACCAGAAAGTTGCTAACGTAAACAGCGCTGAAAACAAGAAGATCAGCAACATCGAAGTTTCTGCTTATGCTTCTCCTGATGGTGGTGTAAGCCTGAATACAACTCTGGCAGAAAACCGTGAAAGTAACACTACCAAGATGCTGAACAAAGACTTGAAGAAAGCTAAGATCGACGCTCCGGTTGACGCTAAATATACTGCACAGGACTGGGAAGGCTTCCAGGAACTGGTTTCTAAATCTAACATCCAGGACAAAGAACTGATCCTTCGCGTACTGTCTATGTATCAGGACCCTGCACAGAGAGAACAGGAAATCAAGAACATCTCTTCTGTATACAAGAACCTGGCTGACGATATCCTTCCTCAACTGCGTCGTTCTCGTTTGACTTTGAACTACGAAATCATCGGTAAGTCTGACGAAGAAATTGCTAAGCTTGCTTCTTCTAATCCTTCTGAACTGAATGTGGAAGAATTGCTGTATGCTGCTACACTGACTAACGATCCTGCTAAACAGGAAGCTATCTATACTCAGGCTACCAAACAGTTCCCTAACGATTACCGTGGATACAACAACCTTGGTAAACTGGCTTATCAGGCTGGTAACGTTGACAAAGCTGAATCTTACTTGAAGAAAGCTGCCAGCGTAAACGCTACTCCTGAAGTTAACATGAACTTAGGTTTGATCTCTTTGATCAAGGGTGACAAAACTGCTGCTGAAGCTTACTTCGGTAAAGCTGCAGGTACAAAAGAACTTGGCGAATCTATGGGTAACCTGTACATCGCTCAAGGTCAGTATGAAAGAGCAGTTAACTCATTCGGTGACGCTAAAACTAACAGTGCTGCTTTGGCTCAGATCCTTGCTAAGGACTACAACAAAGCTAAAAACACATTGGCAGGCGTAGAAAAACCTGATGCTTACACAGACTACCTGATGGCGGTTCTGGGTGCTAGAACTAACAATTCTTCTATGGTAACTAGCAGCTTGAAGAGCGCTATTGCTAAAGAACCTGCGTTGGCTAAGAAGGCTGCAACAGACTTGGAATTCTCTAAGTTCTTCACAAATGCAGATTTCATGAGCATCATTAAATAAGAGAATTACCACTCTATTTTAAATATTGAGAATTGCTCGTCATTACAAATGACGGGCAATTCTTTTTTTTATCTGTAAAAAACCGTACTTTCGCAGAAAAGAAATCAAAGCAATGAAAAAGAGCAGCATTTTAATCCTCATACTTATCTGTCTGGCCGGATGCAAAAAGAGCTCCAACGAGACAACCATCACAGGAGAGATCAAAGGACTCGGCACTGATACACTTTATCTGTACGGCATGGACGAACTCTACGACCGGATAGACACCATTTATGCAGAGAATGACAAGTTCTCTTACACCACCAATGTAGATACGATCACTTCTGCCTATCTATTGCTCAAGAACCAAATAGAATATCCTATTTTTCTGGACAAAGGAAACAAGATCAAGATAAAAGGAGATACAATCAACCTTAATCTCTTGACTGTCACTGGAAATATATACAACGAAGAGTTTACAGACTTTCAGCAAGAACTGAAAGGGCCGGTCAATCCTTCGGAAAAGATTGGTGAAGAAGCAACTGATAAGACAAAAAATGTAGAGGAAACAAAAACTGCTGAAGAGAAAGCGGAAGAATTCATCCTGCAACACCACTCCTCTTATGTCAGCCTTTACTTATTAGATAAATACTTCGTTCAGAAAGAATCACCGGATTTCACTAAAATCAAAAAGCTGGTTAATGTAATGACAGGTGTATTACAGGATAAACCATATGTCGAACGGTTGACTGAAACGATCACTCAAGCGGAGAAAGCAGAGGTTGGCAAATATGCGCCTTTCTTCAGCCTGCCCAATGCCAAAGGAGAAAAGATCACCCGTTCATCGGATGCATTCAAGCAAAAAAGCCTGTTAATTAACTTCTGGGCTTCCTGGAACGATAGCATCTCCCGGAAACAGAACAATAGCGAACTAAGAGAAATCTACAAGAAGTATAAGAAGAACAAATATATAGGCATGCTCGGTATTTCACTGGATGTAGACAAACAGCAATGGAAAGACGCCATCAAGCGTGATACGCTGGAATGGGAACAAGTATGTGATTTCGGCGGACTCAATTCTGAAGTTGCCAAGCAATATTCCGTCTGGAAAATACCTGCCAACATACTTCTCTCGTCAGATGGAAAGATTGTAGCCAAGAATCTTCAGGGGGAAGAACTGAAAAAGAAAATAGAAAAGATTGTCGAAGAATCGGCAGAAAAAGAAAAGAAAAACAAACAGAAAAAATAAACGATCATCAAACGTGCTAATTAAAGTTTTCGGAGCGGCTGTTCAAGGGATTGATGCAACACTCATCACAATCGAAGTCAACAGCTCACGTGGCTGTATGTTCTATCTCGTCGGTCTTCCGGATTCTGCGGTTAAGGAAAGTCACCAACGTATTATCTCCGCACTGCAAGTCAATGGCTATAAGATGCCGACCAGCAATCTGGTCGTAAATATGGCTCCTGCCGATATCCGCAAGGAAGGTTCGGCTTATGATTTGCCTCTCGCTATCGGCTTGCTGGGTGCCAGCGAAACCATATCGTCTGAGAAGTTCTCCCGTTATCTGATGATGGGAGAACTTAGCCTTGACGGGAGCATCCAGCCTATCAAAGGAGCACTTCCTATTGCCATCAAAGCTCGCGAAGAAGGTTTTGAGGGACTCATTATTCCTCAGCAAAATGCACGGGAAGCAGCGGTCGTTAATCAATTGAAGGTATATGGTGTCAGCAATATCAAAGAAGTCATAGAATTTTTCAATAACGAAAAAGAACTGGAGCAGACAATAGTCAACACACGGGAAGAGTTTTATCAACAGCAGACAGCCTTTGACCTGGACTTTGCAGATGTAAAAGGACAAGAAAATGTAAAAAGAGCATTAGAGGTAGCAGCTGCCGGAGGACATAATCTACTAATGATCGGTGCTCCCGGCAGTGGCAAATCTATGATGGCTAAACGGTTACCCTCCATTCTTCCTCCTCTCTCCCTGGGTGAGAGCCTGGAAACGACCAAGATACACTCTGTTGCCGGAAAACTAAACCGGGGTTCTTCACTGATCTCCCAACGCCCGTTCCGTGATCCTCATCACACGATATCGCAAGTGATATTAGTTTACTATTTGGTGGATAAAATATTTTTTCTACCTTTGCGTCCATATAAATTACTAATATCTTTTTTATCAATGAAATGTATACTTCTAGTCCGTGTATCAACAGAAGCTCAATCCTATGATGAACAGGAGAAAGAACTGTATGATCTGGCTCATTTTTACGGGTATAAAGATAAGGATATTTCCTCGATAGCTACCAAAGAAAGTGCGATAAAGTTGGATGAAGAGGAAAGATTTGGCCTTAATCGTATGAAAGAGCTATTGGAAACAGGTGAATATGATTGCGTGTTCGCTTGGGAAATCTCACGTATCGCCAGAAGAAAAAAGATTCTGTTCAGTATTTTGGAATATTTGACCAGTAAAGGAATTCAGTTAATCATCAAAGAGCCAAGAATTCGTCTACTTAAAGATGACAAGACGATTGATGAAGGTGCTGAAACCATCTTTACCCTTTATGCTCAACTTGCTGAATCTGAAATGAGAAATAAAATTGCTCGTTTTGCTAGAGCCAAAAAAGAAGGTTTCAATAAAGGCAAGTATATGGGTGGGAAAATAACACTTGGATACAAGGTTTCGGAAGATGGCTATTGGGAAATTGATGAAGAGGGATCCAAATTGGTGCGTCTTATATTTGATATGTATATTTCCGGGGAATATAGCTTGACCGGATTGGGAAAAGAATTAAAATCTAGAGGATATTTCAAAAACCTATCTGTTACCAGTATAAAAGTAGAAATGTCTCATTTGTTGAAAAATCCTATTTATCGAGGTATAAGGACAAGTAACAATATCTATCCTCAGATTATAGATGATGACACATGGGAACAATGTTGTAAGAAAAGAAAGGAAAACAGGACTCGATCGAAAACAAAGACTCCCCACTTATTGACACCTTTAATTCGCTGTATTTGTAATGCTTCTTATTCTGTTAATCTTATGGATGGAACCTATTCCTGTAGAGTGAAACATAATGCAGTAGAAAAAGGGTTGACTCATTCTCCAGATGTGAATGTGAATATGATTGAATCTTTAGCGTGGTACGTTGCCCTTCAGGAATTGCATGAAGATATGGTCTGTAAGCGTAGTGATGCTAAAAAAACATATGAGGAAGAGATTAAAGTTTATAATCAGAAAATAGCTCATTCACGTGAGTTGCTGGAATCAACTATGAAACGTCGCTCTGATCTGGATGAAAACTATTTTGTTCATGGTCGTTTCACAAAAGAGAAATATGAAGAGTTGACTCAAAAACAGAATGACATCATAAAGACAGAACAAAGCAATATCAGGAAATTTGAGACTGCTATCAATAGTTTACAGCAACAGATTCAGGCTGATATAACTTTTGATGATATGCTGGATGCCCTTGGCAATTCTTATGAGCACTTGAAAAACGGTACTACCCCCGAAACCATGAGAAAAATAATCCATCGTTATATTACAGAAATAAATGTAGAGCCAGTGGAAGGCAGGAGGACTGTTTTTTGGAAAAAGGTTATAATTCATACCCCTCATGATGCGGAGAAACAGGCCGAGATAAAGTGCCTTCGTGAACAGGGTTTGAGCGATGTGGCCATTACAATCACCAACGTTTTTTATGTCGACACTTACCATAAGAAGGCCTACTGGGATAAAGATATGCAGAATTGCGTGCCTATGGTTTACATACAACGACTGGAGCGAAAGAGAGGTAAATAAAGGTGGATTGAATAAATTTTCAAATAATGATACTATGGAAAATGGTAAAAAGAAGGCTGTTGTAGGAAATAATTTAACAGATTCTAATGTTGAGATTTATCACAGAAAACTTAAAAGAACACATTTTATGAAGAAAAGTTTTTATGTGGTATATAAGTTTTATTGCTATTTTGCATTGTTTTGGAGTAGGATGAAGGGGAAAGAGAAGTATGATATAATAAAATATAATATAAAGTGTGTAGATTTCATGATAAATATAATG
>OMAW01000978.1_pt1 | contig 12659 bp, 9 predicted proteins | sample 1644731 | NCBI WGS metagenome assembly OMAW01 (sample SAMEA103958133, study PRJEB25191) | human gut metagenome | biome: human-associated habitat [ENVO:00009003]; feature: intestine environment [ENVO:2100002]; material: feces | place: Germany | collected 2013/2015 | reverse complement strand
TAAAGCGGTGTCTGCTCTCGCAGGGCCTGCCGAGCCTACCCACGCAAAGTGATAGAATACATCAATATCACGGTCGGGGATAATATCAGCAAGCTTTGACGATTCGGAAAGCTCGTGAGCCACAAATCTTACATTTTCGGGTATGTTGTTATTGCAACCGTCACGATCAAGTGCGATTACCTCAACATTATTCTTTACCAATTCACGCACAAGCGCACTTCCGACAAAGCCGTTTGCACCTGTAACAAGAGCTTTTTTCATTACTTTACCTCCAGATATTCGTTTATCTGCTTTTCCATAACGGCGCTAATGTTGCCGCCTGAAAGATATACCTTGCTCCACTCGGTCACCTTTTCGATAGCGTCGGAAATATGCCAGCGGGGACTCCATCCGAGTACATGCTTTATTCTTGAGCAATCAAGCTTGAGGAAATTTGCCTCGTGGGGAGCGTTCTTATCCGCAACGTTTTTCCACGAAGCGCCGTCGCCCCAGTGTGAACAGAACAGATCGACAAGCTCGCCTGTAGCGGCGCAGTCGCAATCATCCGGACCGATATTATAATTACCGGCAAGGCTCTTGTCCTCATACTGCTTCATTGCAAGTACAAGATATGTAACGACCGGCTCGAGAACGTGCTGATAGGGACGTGTCGAATAAGGATTTCTTACTGTTATCTCCTGCTTAGCCTCCATTGCTCTTACGCAATCGGGGATGATTCTGTCCTTTGCAAAGTCGCCGCCTCCGATAACGTTACCTGCACGGCAGGTCGAAACCGCAATGTCACGGTTATAGAAGAACGACTTTATATAAGAGCTTGTTACAAGCTCCGAGCAGCTCTTTGAGTTGGAATAAGGATCATAGCCGTCAAGTGCGTCATTTTCACGGTATCCCCACTCCCATTCGTTGTTCTTGTAAACCTTATCGGTGGTTACGTTTACGAATGATTTTACGCTGTCGCACAGCCTTACAGCCTCGCATATATTTACAGTACCCATAACATTTGTTTCGTATGTGTAGACAGGCTCTGCGTAGCTTTCTCTTACTATGGGCTGTGCCGCCATATGAATTACTATTTCGGGGCGGTACTTCTGCATTGTTTCGTTCAGCTTTGCAAGATCCCTTATATCGCCGATAACCGAAACTATTTCCTTCTCAACTCCGGAAAGCTCAAAAAGAGAGGGTGTTGTGGGGGGATTGAGAGAATAACCGATAACTTTTGCTCCTGCCATAGAAAGCAGTTTGCACATCCAGCTTCCCTTGAAGCCTGTGTGACCCGTTATCAGTACAGTTTTACCCTTGTAAAATGACATATCCATATTGATTTTTCCTTTACGAATTAATAATATTTTCGCCGCTTTCATCTCTGACCTCGGCTAACAGTATTGTTTCAAGTGCAATAGCCGGATTAGCGGGTTTAACTATTCTGAAAGTGTATTTACCGCACATTTTCTCTATCATAGGCTTAATTTCAAAGAAATCGTTTGCCGAATGATAGATGCTGATAAGAAGTATCGGGTGCTGTGTGCGGATAGTTTCGACAGCGCCCCTGAGCAGCAGCTGCTCACCTCCTTCAATGTCCACCTTTATAAGACCGACCTCGAGATCGTTTTCCCGTACATAATCATCAAGAGTAACAACGGGAACTTCGATATGATCCGGATAATTATAACCGGGACGTTCAACAAGGGAATTGCAGGAATTGCGCTCACCCAGGCTGAATGTTGCCGTGCCGCTTTTCTCGCCCAGTGCTTTGCTTACAGGCACTATGTTATCAAGATGATTCAGCCTTATCGTTTCACGGATAATATCCATATTTGAAGGAGAAGCCTCAAATACATGAATGTTCTTATCCGTATATGACGAGAACAGAAGCGCCGTGTCACCGACATATCCGCCTGCGTCGATTATATGCTTATTTCTCACGCTGTCCAGTGTGGTCAGCTTATCTATTCCGTATCTTGTGAAGAATACGCTGCTGTCAAACTGGTTAACGGGGAGATAATAACCGTTGTAATAATAAAGATTATCGTTCAACTTTACTATCTTTGAGCTGAATTCATCATTCATACGAACGAATTCTTCCTGCTCACGCTGTGTATAGACATCCTGCAAGGACTTGTTGCCGTCCGCTATCATTCCCATACGATGAATTATATCGGAAACGGTATTTCTGCTCTCGTTGTCAAGTCCGCTTATAAGTGCGCTGAATCGTTGTGCGCTGTCCTCTCTGTTCATAGCGTCACTGAACAATTTTGCCAGAGCTTCACGTTCACTGGGATGAAAATACAATTTTCTGAGATATGACTGCCTTTTGAACAGATTCATCTCACGGCGGATCATATTTGCCGTATTCTCTGCATCAAGCAAAGACTGTGCGTATTCGCCCGTCTTTGAGGTCTTGTCAAAGCCTGCGGTAACGCTGTCCGAAAGTGAATTAATATCAGCCGAAATGCTTTCGTTATCTGCCGATAAACCGTCAAGCACAGACACATATTCGCCTGTCTTTGAGGTCTTGTCGAAGCCTGCGGTAACGCTGTCCGAAAGTGATTTAATATCAGCCGAAATGCTTTCGTTATCTGATGATAAGCCGTTAAGCGCATCTGCATACTCGCCCGTCTTTGCGGTCTTGTCGAAGCCCGCAGTTACGCTGTCCGAAAGTGACTTAATATCAGCCGAAATGCTTTCGTTATCTGCCGATAAGCCGTTAAGTGTATCCGCATATTCGCCTGTCTTTGAGGCCTTGTCAAAGCCTGTGGTTACGCTGTCCGAAAGTGATTTAATATCAGCCGAAATGCTTTCGTTATCTGCCGATAAGCTGTCAAACACATCCGCATATTCGCCCGTCTTTGAGGTCTTGTCAAAGCCTGCGGTAACGCTGTCGGAAAGTGACTTAATATCAGCCGAAATGCTTTCATTATCTGCCGATAAGCTGTTAAGCGTATCCGCATATTCGCCCGTCTTTGAGGTCTTATCAAAGCCTGCAGTAACGCTGTCGGAAAGTGACTTAATATCACCGGAAAGCGAGTTGTTGAACGCTTTTATTTCTCCTGCGTGCTTATTGTTTTCAGATATGCCGTTTTCAATAAGTTCGACAATGTGCTTATCGCTATCGGAAGAACGCTTGTCGCTGTCGGTTATACAACCGAGTATTTCCTCTGTGTGATGTGAAATACAGCCGATAAGTTCACCGGATATTCCGGCAGATTTCTCTGATATTTCGTTACTCAGTTTTTCGCCGATACACTCATTTTGCTTTTTCAGATTTTCAATATCAAGTTTTATTTCTTTGAGTTTTGATGCGGTAGACTCACCGAATTTAACCTGATTATCTTCCAATGTACGCAACGATTGACGGCACAGTTTTATCTGCTCCGCATTATCACGGCATATATCCGTGCAAGTATTCAGGCTGTTTTCAAGAAAACCGAGCATTTCACAAAGCTGTGCAAAATGCTCGATTTCTGTCTGCCTTATCTCGTTGTTGAGCTTTATTGTCTTGTTGCGTGACATCGGAAATAATCTTCCGAAAAATCCCGCAAGTTTATCGGATAATTTACCCATTATTTCCAAATCTTCCAGGGAGCATTGTTGTTGTTCCACATTTTCTCAAGCTGTTCTTTTTCTCTTACAGTATCCATGCACTGCCAGAAGCCTGTATGCTTATATGCCATAAGTTCTCCAAGCTTTGCTACTGTTTCAAGGGGCTTCTTTTCAAGAACGGTTTCGTCACCGTCTATGTAATCGATGAATTCGGGCTGACATACCATATAGCCGATATTGATAAGGCTTCCGTCGCCGGATGTCTTTTCACGGAATTCATTTATTCTTCCGCTTTCATCAATGTCAAGAACACCGAATCTCTGTCCGGGGTTGTAAGCCGACATTGTTACCAGCTTTCCGTGACTTTTATGGAACTCGACAAGTTCGGCTATATTGACATCGGAAACGCCGTCGCCGTATGTCAGCATAAACGGCTCGTTGCCGATATACTCCTTTATACGCTTTACACGTCCACCGGTCATTGTGTTAAGACCTGTGTCCACTACGGTAACCTTCCAGTGTTCCGAGCTGTTGCGGTGAACAATCATCTCGTTTTTGCCGCTTGTGAAGTCAAATGTAATATCGGATGTATGCAGGAAGTAGTCTGCAAAATACTCCTTTATAACGTGCTGTTTGTAACCTGCACATATAACGAATTCATTGAAGCCGTAAGCTGAATAGAGCTTCATTATGTGCCATATTATAGGCATACCGCCGAGTTCTACCATGGGCTTGGGCTTGAACTGGCTTTCTTCGCTTATTCTTGTGCCGAAACCTCCGGCGAGTATTACAACTTTCATTTTTCCTCCTGTGTGCTGTTAAGACGTGTTACTTTACTGCTATCTATTTCAGGATGATCTGCTATGAAGTCATCCGTATAAACGTCTGAATAAAGTCCTCTGAGACCCATAGGATTAACGGATATAATCTCTGTATCCGGATAGAAGCGTTCAACAAACGCCTTGACCTTCCGGTAGCCGTCTAACCAGTGTGGAACACTTGTCTTTGCTACAAGATCCGACAATCTCTGCTTGCTGCCGTCAAAATATCCCGCATTGGTGCAGTCGCAGCCAACAAGATAAATTCTTTTCGCATTGGTAAAGAGCGCAAAGTGGATAGCCTGGAATGCAATTGAATAGAATGCCATAAGGGGATAGAATTCTATATTGATATGTATATCCTCGCTGGGAGCCGCCTGGAAGAATCTTCTACCGTTATTCTCTCTGATGATCTTCTCTGATACCTGGAATTTATCTCTGTATTCACCGGTAGAATACTGACCGAAGAACTTGACAAAATCGTATTCCTTCAGCTTTTCAAACCACGGAGCACGGCTTTCGTAATCGGTGGTAAAATAGTAATCAATATCAACATCAGGATTTAAGAATGAAGCGTTCATACCTATATGTACGGCACCGGGAATGGGCTTGTAGTATTTCATTGAAGGTCCTGATGCCATTACAACAACATCTCTGCCGGTATTGATATTTCTGAACTCGCCGAATGACTTCTTATGAGTTTCGTGTATCTCATTTGCAAGGCAGGCAATATTGAGATTGATATTTGAAGTGAGCGTTTTTGCATCCCATATATCCTTGCGAAGACTGGTAGCGATGATAGGAGGCTTAGCGGCCGCTGCCTGTACGCTCTTGGGAGCAGTGCTCTGACAAACCTTTACGGTTCTCGCAAGCAGCACGCTGTGTTCTGTAGACTTTTTCTGAAGATCGTTAACAGAAGCAACCAGTGCGCCGAGTCTTTCCTCGTTTCGTAAAGCAACACGATATGCAGGGAAGGTGTTTCTCATTATCTTCTTTAAAACGCTTTCGTCTTTTTTGGGCTTTTTGGGAGCAGCCGCTGTTTTTGCAGGAGCAAGCCTGCACTTTGCGGCATTGGTTTCTCTGAAGAATACAAGCTGATTTTCCTTTACCTTGTACTTTCTCTGCTTTAATACCCAGTATATGAAGATACCGTAAAGAACCTCAGACATATAGCCGGGCGTTCTCATTTTGGTACCCTGATATTTTGACAAATCAAATCTTTTCATGAATTCGAACAGTACGCCGAATTCAAATGTACAGAAGCGGTTGAACAGCTCTTTTGACATTACAAAGCAGTTGTACGCATAGTACTTCTTTGAAGCCATATATTCCTCGGCAGCCTTAGAATATTCGGGGTAAAGCTCATCAACCAGCTTAAGTGTAAGCTCAGGTGCGCTTTTATCGAATAAATGCTCCTGAATCATGAATATATCCTTGATGCAATGTGCACGTTTTCCGCCAAAAAGGAAATCCATCTCATCAACATCCATGCTTCCGCCTGTGATAAGATCGTATTTCTTTATCTGCTTTGCCATACCGTCATAGTCTTTAAGGCCGTACTTCTCTACGCTCTCGTCATTGAGCATATTTTCGATTATGTAGCCTCTTGAGCATTGGTCAAACTTCTTATTGCTGAATGAAAGATAACGTCTGTAGTGGCAAAGGCCGTAGTAATTTACATCGGCATTCTTCCACGCCCAATACTGAACGCTCAGCTCCGAGAAATACTTTGCAAGATCGGAGATATTGTCGCCGGTGTCATCGCCGTTCATCTTAAGGAAGCATCTTGCCGAGCCTGCATTACACTTATAGTTTTCAAATATACGGTTACCTATCACGGCACTGTCAAGATCCATTCTGTGCGAAACGAAAATCTTGATGTCATCGTTGGGCTTCTTGTATGACAGAGTACGCTGTGCAAGGGTATTTGCATCGGGATCTGCTTCGGTATTCTTGAAGTATACAATCTGACGCTCAAGGAACTTGCAATCGGTGTGATGCTGAAGATACCACATATAAACGCCGTATACAATCTCGCCCATATAGCCTGTGGCTCTGAGCTTGTTACCCTCATAGCCGGTGGTGTCAAACTGTTTATCAAACTCAAAGAGTATGTCAAAAAGCACCTTGTTGTATTCGTTGAAAATCTTCTTTGACATTACAAAGCAGTTATAGCCTCTGTAATACTTTGAGGCAAAATACTCATTCATAGATTCAACAAGCTCGGGGTGCCTGTCTTCTATTATCTTTATCAATGTATCGATAGCTATAGGATCGACAAGATTTCTTGATGCGTACCATAACTCCTTTACACTGTTTCTGGGACGTACTCTGGTGATTTTTGTCGTATCGAAAGCCTTGCCGACAATAACGTCATAGGATGAGATCTCCTTCTCCATCTTTGACTTATTGAAAAGCTGATATAACTCTGCGGTGCGTACCGAAAGGTTGTTTTCCATTCGTACATCGTAGTCATTGCCCGGCATAAAGGAATCCATAAACGAAAGATACCTTCTGTAGTGACAAAGTCCGTAATAATCCGCATCATAATTTTTCCACGCCCAATACTGAACAGTGTATTCGCAAAAAGAAATTCTTTTCTCGGATATGTTATCGCCTGTGTTATCGCCCATTATGGCGTTGCCTTTATCATTCTCGTCAAGTGCCGCACCGCATCTTACGGGTACATATAAAGGATTGTCAATCACCATACTTTTAAGATCGATTCTGTGTGAAACGAAAATTGCGATTTTTTTGCTGTTGTTTTCACCGCTACTCATTGATAATAAAATCCCTTTCTTTTATCTCTTTACTCTTCCCGACGAATTTCCACCGGCAAGATCAAGCACATCATTAATTCCGAACAGACAGAAATCGCCTTCAAGCGTCTGATCAAGACAGCCTGCCGCAGCAGCTGTTTCTATAGCGTTCCCCGGCGATATATTGTTATGCAGAGCATAAATAAGTCCTGACGCAAATGCATCGCCGCCGCCTATTCTGTCTGTAATTCTTATATCATATTGTGCAGATGTATAAACCTGCTTTTTTTCGTCATCATAAATGATTCCCGACCAGCCGTTGTCGCTTGCGGAATAACTCTTTCTCTGCGAATATGCAACTATTTTACAGCCGAATGTTTCCGCAACGGTCTGAAGGCTCTTTTTATAGCCGTCTGTATCAAGCTGTCCCTTTGTGACATCCGTAGCGCCTGCTTTTATTCCGAACACTATCTCAGCGTCCTCTTCATTTCCTATGCAGACATCAACGTACTTCATTATTTCGGTCATTACGGGACGTGCCTTTTGAGCACTCCACAGCTTGCTTCTGTAGTTTATATCGCAGCTTACGGTAAGACCCGCTTTTTTGGCGGCTTTTACGGCGTCGACAGAAATTCTTGCAAGGCTGTCGGAAAGTGCCGGAGTGATTCCCGTAATATGAAACCAATCCGCACCGTCAAATATCTTTTCCCAATCAAACGACGAAGAGTCAGCCAATGCTATCGCACTGTTCTTTCTGTCGTATATCACCTTTGAGGGACGCTGGCTTGCGCCTTTCTCGGCAAAGAATATTCCGAGCCTGTCGCCCGTATAAACTATATTATCCGTCTTTACGCCATATCTCATAAGCTCTCTGCAAGCCGCTCTGCCTATATCATTATCGGGAAGTGCGGTCACAAATTCAGCCTCGTCTCCGAAATTACTGAGGGCAACGGCTACATTAGCTTCAGCACCGCAAAACGATGTATTAAGTTCCGGCTTCTGAAACAATTTGTAATATCCGTCGGGCGATAGTCTGAGCATTATTTCTCCAAAAGAAACTACCTTCATTATGAACGGTTTTCCTCTCTTTCAAGAAGTGATTTTGTTATAAATGAAACGGGTATCCGCTGTGAAAGCTGAGCGATTGCGGCTGATATACCGCTGTTCTGCTCTTTGGCTACCTGCTCGTCTTCATACGTTTCCATATCTCTATATGCAAAGTTGCGGTCCTTGAATGAATATCCGTCAACTCCGGCAAGATAAACGGAACTTGCTCCGGATTTTATAAGCAGCGCTATAAGCATAAGTGTAACGTTGTCACGGACAGCTTCTATAGAACACAGCAAAGGCTCGTATCCTACTGTGTAGCCCGCTTGTGCGTTAATATTAGATGTGATTATCAGCTTGTCGGTTTCTATTCCGCTTAGCTTTTCGTAACGTCTTATATTGCTTACAAACACATAATCGCATTTAATCCATTCGGGGCAGTGGTTTACGGAAATCACGATTGCATCGGTGGTTTTGACCTTATCAAAGACCTTCTGTCTTTCAGATTCTACCGATGTTGTCCTGCCCGGTGCGATAATAACAATATTACGTCCTTCAAAAAGTCTGCTGAGCTCAGCCTCGGGCGTTTTTTCGCCGCCTGCAGACATATGAGCGGTATACAGCTTATCTATATATTCTCGGTCATAATTGTCACGCTTTTCAGGCTCTATTTTTGAGAAAATAGCGTTCATACCTTCAAAAGTAAGCGTATTCTTATTATTCAGGAATCTTGCATAATTCTGGTGGCATCTGTATTTTGCGGACAGATAGCCCGATAAGGAATAACCCCATGCCGTAGTCATATAAATAGGAGCTATGGTGTTGTCGATAGAACAGAGAATAGGCTCTGTGCTGTAATCGGCGCCTGCGGTTTCGTTCAGATATTCCACAAAAAGCTCGGTATTGAGGTTTCCCGCACCTCTGCCCATACCCATAATACTGCTGTCTATTATCAGATTATGATCGGTATGCAAAGCGGTTAAATACTGAGCGTTTGAATACGAAAGCTGAAGGTTGTTATGGGAATGGAATCCGACAGCTATCTCCTTATCGAGATTATTCTCTATAAGATAAAAGAAACGTGCAACATCCTTCTGTTTCATGGAGCCGTGCGAATCAACGATATAAAAACCGTCCGGACGGAATTTGTTCGCCATACCTATAAGACCGAGGTACTCGGCATCGGAATAACTGAGAGCTACCATAGGCTGAAAATATACCTTATAGCCCTTATCCTTGATTTTTCTGCAAAGCTCAACCGCCTGCAACGCCTGCGACTTATGGAAGCAAACCCTTATGCAGTCGGGTCCTGTACCGTCATACTGCGGCAACATCTCTGCATCATAATCCCCACAGTTTATCATTACGGCAATCAGAGTATTTTTCCTGTCGGCAGGAAGGATTCTTTTTATAGCGTCAACCGAGGAATACTGCGACTCATCCGCAGAAAAATCTTCCTTTGACGATAAATAACCCACCTCTATTATATCAATACCGGCCTGTATAAGACGCTGTACTGTGTCTTTTATGTTTTCATAACCGAACTTCCAGTTATTTATGTATCCGCCGTCACGCAGAGTGCAATCAAGTATCCGTATTTTTTTCATACCCACCTGTAATAATTAATTCTTTTCCCGTTCGAGCTTTGCTGCTATCAGTCTGTTGACCTTTTCAAGATCGTTCTGTGTATCAACGGCTACTGTTTCGGAATCGACCTCAATATACTGAACTCTGTAGCCTGCTTCGATAAATCTGAGTATTTCAATGTCCTCTATGGATTCTATTTTTCCTCTGGGAGAAGAGCAATAAAACTGAAGTGCCTCAGGCTTGAAGCCGTATACGCACACCTGCTTGTAATAGCTGTAGTCTATGCTTCCCTTAGGATAAGGAGCGGTACTTCTGGTAAGATATACGCCTATATTGTCGGCATTCGTTATGACTTTAGGCACTGTGAAGTTTACAACATCAACAGGATCCTTTATCTTAGTCATAAGATTTGTGATCTGCAAATCGGGATTTTCGAAGAAAGGATATACTGCCTTGTTTATTGTTTCCGGCTCTATCATAGGCTCATCGCCCTGTATATTGACATATAAATCCGCAGGAATTTTTCTTGCGACCTCACCTATTCGGTCTGTTCCTGTCTTGTGAGTATCGGAAGTCATTATTACATTAATGTCGTTTTCCTTGCAGGCATTGTAAATGCGTTCATCATCGGTGGCAACATACACCTCTGTCAGAGTTTCGGCTTTTATGGCTCTGTTGTATACCCACCATATCATCGGCTTTCCGCATATATCCGCAAGGGGCTTGCCGGGGAAACGGCTCGACTTGTATCTTGCGGGAATTATTCCTAATACTTTCATTGCTATTTATCCTTTCTTTTCCTGATGATGTTAAAAAATGTCAAAACTCGGGCATTTTTCATACTAATATCACAAAAAACATTTTTGTCAATGCGAACAGATTCAATTGGTTAATTTTTTACAAAAAACCAGCTAAAAACACACACCTCTTTAACTAAATCATTAGCTAAATTATTAAAGCGCTATTTTAGTCTTAACAGCTTTTTAACCTTTTCACGTCGTGGCGAGTACATCGGGAATATCTTGTCGGCAACGCTCCGTACTGCTTTATCGGCAACGGCATGAATCCTGTATCTGTAATATTCCTTAGCGGAATTTATCTTTTCCGTATTTACAAAAAACACAAGCTGAGTTTCCTTAGCCGACCTGTTTTCAACCGTCAGCATATAATGTATAAAAATTCCGTTAAGCATTTCCCCGATGTATCCGGGAGCACGTTCATAAGTTTTGCAATCGGTGATTTCCATTATCCTGTTCATTATAGGAAACTGGAACTCGCACATACGGACAAACAGTTCTTTTTTCATTATGTAGCAATTGAATGCTCTGTGATATTCACCGGAAAAATATTCGCAGGCGGAATTATAATATTCGGGTGAAAGCTCTTTGATAAGGGAGAACATCTTATCTATTATTCCCTGCTCAAAATAAACTCCGTTATAGCTTTCCCACATTTCCCGAAGCGTTTCGACTTCCGCCCTGTTATAACTCATCTCGGACGCTTTTGCAACCACGGGAATTATCATATCATATTTTTGAACAACACTGTTGATTTTTTTGGTATCATCAAGATGATATTTCTTTTTTTCGTGTGCTGTAAGCCTCAGCTCACGCACCATATTGAAGGCTGTGTTTTTATAGTGCTTATCTGAAAAGGAAAGATAACGACGGTAATGGCAGAGTCCGTAATAATCGGCATCAACGTTCTTCCACGCCCAATACTGAACCGTAAACTCACAAAACGACATACGGAGCTTTGAAATATTATCGCCCGTGTCATCGCCCTGAATCTCACTGTTGCCTTCTTCATCATAAACCGCACCGCATCTGACCGGAAAATAAACGGGAGTGTCTACTGTTTCACTGTCAATATCTATCCTGTGCGATACAAAAATACGGATATTACTCATCTTTTCCCCTGCCTTAAATGTTTTATCACCAATCCAAACTATTATTTAATTATAGTACAGTGCAATTTTTTTGTCAACAAAAAAGACAATTTGTAGTAAGGCAAAGAAAGAAAAACGTGTCAACCTTCGCAGATTGACACGTTTTTGCTACAGTGCTTTTTTTATTTTTCCCAGAGCGCCTTTTTCAAGCCGCGATACCTGTGCCTGACTTATCCCTATTTCCTGTGCGACTTCCACCTGAGTTTTGCCTCTGAAAAAACGCAGCTTGAGAATATTCTTCTCTCTGTCGTCAAGCCCGATTATCGCCTCTTTCAATGCTATTTCATCAAGCCAGTTTCTGTCATCGTTATTATCGCCTATCTGATCCATCATATATATGGTATCGCCCGACTCGGAAAACACCGGTTCGGACAGCGAAATAGGGTCGCTGACAGCCTCAAGCGCTATTACCACATCCTCACGTTTTGCGTCTATTTCTTTGGCTATCTGCTCGATTGTAGGTTCTTTTGAGTTATCATTGGTCAGTTTTTCTCTTGCCTGCATAGCTTTATAAGCGAGATCACGCATTGAACGGCTGACACGGATCGAGCCTGAGTCCCTCAGGTAGCGCCGCAATTCGCCCATTATCATAGGCACGGCATAAGTGCTGAATCTGACGTTAAAATCAGTTGAAAAATTGTCGATAGCTTTCATCAGGCCGATACATCCGACCTGAAAAAGATCGTCGGGGTTTTCTCCTCTGCCCGAAAAACGCTGTATCACGCTGAGAACAAGACGCAGATTGCCGTTTATCAGCTTCTCTCTGGCTGTCGGGTCGCCGTTGCGCATTTGCCTTAGCAATTCGGTTTTTTCCGACTCCTTGAGGACCTTCAGCTTCGCTGTGTTGACACCGCTTATTTCAACCTTATTGTAATACAAAAAAACACCGCCCATACTTTCATTTTCCAATAAAAGTATGGACGGAATAACGTTTTTTATTCTGTCAATTTACTGTCAACG
>OMAW01000957.1_pt1 | contig 12857 bp, 19 predicted proteins | sample 1644731 | NCBI WGS metagenome assembly OMAW01 (sample SAMEA103958133, study PRJEB25191) | human gut metagenome | biome: human-associated habitat [ENVO:00009003]; feature: intestine environment [ENVO:2100002]; material: feces | place: Germany | collected 2013/2015 | reverse complement strand
CGGGAAGCTGGTGCGAAACGCCCACGTCTGTTGGCACCGGTCGAAACAACTGTCTCCGAAATTCAGGTGGCAAAGCTCCGAAGCTGCAAGGTGACATACGGAGGAATCGAAGATGATTGAACTCCACGAAGTCGGCCTAGTCGAAGGGCTACCGCCTGATGTTGCCAAAGAGCCATGGGTACAGATCCTTGATGCAGTTTTCAGGGAGCGGCGCAAGAAGGAACTGGAAGCTGCCGAACGCTTAAAAATCTACACAGATATTGACCATGCAGACGAAGCGGTTCTGGACATTCTTGCAGTTCAGTTCCGCGTTGACTGGTATGACACCGGCTATCCGATTGAAACAAAGCGCAGGATCATCAAAACTGCGCTGGAAGTCCGTCGGTACTGCGGAACGGAGTGGGCAGTCAAAAAGGCGCTGTCATCAATCTATCCGAATGTGAAGATAAGTGAATGGTATGACTACGGAGGAAGGCCAGGCTACTGGCGCATGAACGTAGACATTACCGATGATGGTGTCATTTATTACACACCGGAAGAAATTGAAAAGCGCCTTGGTTATGCCCGGCGCTGTACCGCTCACCTTGAGCACATCATCTACACCATCGAACCGCATGAACGGTCGCCCGCCTACATCGCCGCCGCACCCTGCGGCATGGCGACATCCTGCACCGTAAAGCTCCCCGGAAGGATCAAGCCGCGGGAAGTTGGCGCAAAGGCGTATGTTGCCGGTGCGGTCGGAAGATCGAAAATGCAGGTTGCCGTGGCGCTGCCCGGTGCCGTTGAAGCAAAGGCAGTGAAAGCACGAGCCTTTACGGCGGGCACTGTTGAGCGGTCGCACACGGCGATAAACATTGTTATTGGAGGACAGACAACGTGAGTTGGGAAAAATCTAACTACACCGCCGCCGGTGCCGCCCTGCTGTCGGAATCTCTCTCCGGTGGTGCGCTGGTAATCACCCGCGCTGTGAGCGGCACCGGCACGGCAGACGCAGACCTTTCGGAGGAAACCGGGGTAAGCGGCGAAACACATGACCTGAAATTGCTGGACATCGAAACCGTTGAAAGCGGCGGTGAGACGGCTCGGCGGGTAAAAATCCAGATCACCGGTGCGGATGAAACGTACATCATGCATCAGGTGGGCGTTTACGGCAGGCTGAACGACGATGCCGAAACACTCCTGTTTATTATGCAGGATAAGCGCGGCGTGGAAGTCCCGTCCACGAAAGTGAACGGCGATTTTGAGATTGAGCTGTCGGCGCTGCTTGCTGTGTCGAACAAGGCCAATATCAGCATTACCGTTGACCCGCAGATGCAGGCTCTCGCAAAGATGGTCAAGGCGGAAGTCGAGAAGCACAATGCCAATGCCGACGCCCATGCGGCGACTATCACGGCAGCGGTCAGCGCAGCCGTGAAGAACCTGTCTGAATCCGGGGAAATCCTGAACGAAGAACAGGTAAAGGCTCTTATCAAGGAACAGGTGGACGGCGGAACAGGCGGCTACTATGGCTCCTACGAACTCACCCTTGCGGCTGACGGGTGGAAGCCCGCCCGCAACGAGGATGATTACGAAAACGCTGGCGGTATGGATTACTACCAGTGCATTTATGATGCAGAACTGTCGGACAGCACCAGTGAGCTTGTACCCGTTGGCGTTGTATCTCCCGGCAGCTTCTATACTACGACCAAAGCGGGTGTCCTGAACGGGTGCGAAACGCATGATGGTTTCATCAGATTCTTTTCTCAGCGCATCCCGGAAGCAGACATTCAGGCGACCGTAACCCTGTTCGGGAAAGGAGGTGGTTCGGGTGAAACCGGTAGCGTAAGCATCGGTCAGGGCTTGAAGCGTGACGCGAGCGGCGCTATTGCCGTCCGCATTGGCGAAGGCCTTGACTTTGACAGTGCAAACGCGCTGACTGTCCGCAAAGAAACCGTTATGACGAGTGAAGACCTGCTCGACGAGGAAGAAACGCAGCAGGAAATCGTTGATATGCTGAAATAATTTTTAGGAGGACACTATTATGTCTAAGCAGATTTCTACCAAGACCACCATCCGCAACCTGACCGCTGAGATCAAGAAGACTTTCGTCAAGAAGGACGCCTTTACCCCTGTGCAGGCCGCAGCCAACGCTGCTATCAAGTCTCTTGGCGTTGACGGCAACACCGTGAACTTCTACACCTCTACCGACAAGAGCGGCACTGCTGCTTTCTCCGTTGACTTCCCCTCTGAGCTGTTCCTCGACCAGACCAAGACCACCTTCGTGGCCAAGTTCAAGTTCGATGCTGCGACCTACCCCGGCGCTACCGACCCCAAGCTGGACGGCAAGCCCGTCATGGTGCTGGCCGTCAAGGGCGAGAATCCTGACTCCTGCACCTACTCTTTCCTGAGCATGGCTGCGCTGGTGGATACCTACAAGGCTAAGGCCGTCGGCAAGGATGCTTCCACCACCGTTACCATCGCTGGCTATGAGGTGGATGTCAAGGTCAATGTTTCCGCTGCTGCGGGCAACGCTCTGACCCTGAAGGACGACGGTCTGTATGTTCCCACCCCTGAGGAAGTGGACATTTCCGGCAAGGCCGATAAGGCCACCGGTGCCACCACCGGCAACCTCGCTGCGCTGGACGGCGAGGGCAACCTGACCGACAGCGGCAAGAAGCCTGCCGACTTTGTGGCCGCCGAGGCTGGCAAGCGCCTGATGACCGATGCCGAGGGCGAAAAGCTGGCCGGTGTCTCTGAGGGTGCCACCAAGACCGCAGCCAGCTCCACCAACGGCAATGTGAACATTGACGGCAAGGAAGTCGTCGTGTACACCGAGCCGGAGAATGTTCTGCACGACGAGGATGTGGAGGACTTCTCCGCAGAGGAGATCGCCGCTCTGCTGGCTGACTAAGACATGAGGAGGTAAGCTCTATGACAAAAGCGAAGGTCAAAACGCTTTTGGGCACAGGGCTTGCCGCGCTTTGCAGCCACATCAAGCAGTGCAACACCGCACTCGGAGACCTTTCCGAAGCAACGGCAAACGGATTCGAGGAAACCGATGACATCCTGCACGAAAAGCAGGATGTCACGGCTGCGGTGTCTTTTACGATTCCGGTCGATGGCTGGGGCGAGGATGATTCCTCCCCCGGCTATTTTTATTGTGACATCCCCATTGCGGGCCTGTTGGCTACCGACATTGTGGATGTTACGGTACTGCCGGAATTTTACGATGTGGCGGGTGCGGTGGGTTTTATTGCGACCGAAAGCCTCGAAGGAAAGCTGCGGCTGAGGGCCGCCAAAGCTCCGACCGAGAAAATTTCTGCACAGTATCACATTACAAGCACCGTGAAATACACGGCTGCACAGGAAGGGGGAACCTAAATGGCATACGGTTCTTTTAACGCAGGCCCCGGCAAGGCGCCGGATGAAGATGTTGTCCGCACTAACCAGATCGGCGTGCCGGGCGGCATTGCCACGCTGGATGCTGACGGCCATTTGACCGAATCGCAGCGTCCGGCGGTGGACGCATACACCAAGGCTGAAACCGACCAGCGCATCAGCGCGGCCGTTGACAACCACAACGGTGCGGAGAACACCCACAGCGACATCCGTGCCAGTGTGGCAGCTATGAACGCCAGCATCAAGGCCATTGAGCTGAGGTTCGGCACAAACGTGACGAAAAATCCTTTTTCCGCCACGTTCAGCAGCCTTGACGGCCTGACCGTCACCGGCGTGTGGAACGCAGAACAGGCGAGGGTGGAGTTCTGATGGCTGAAACATTCAAGGTCGGCGCGAATGCGCGGGAGCTGTTGCGCTACACTCAGAGGGCAACCCGCATCGTCACCGATGACATCAGCCGGAGCGATGCCCGGAAGATCATCCAGAAAGTCGCGGCGCTCGAAGATGTGCGCGACATCCAGAAGGTGTGCGGCACTGCCGTCCATGCACTCGACACACGGGACAGGGAGGGCTTTTCCAAAAGCACTTTCCGTCTGTACGGTGAGGGCATCCGGCTGACTGCCCGGCAAATCCTGCTGGATGCACACGCGGCGAACAACGTCAATTTCCAGACCGACTACGACAAGCGCGTTGAGAAGATCGGCGCAGTTGTGGACGGCTGCTCTCTGCTACTGGAATACCTGACCATCTGCACGGAGGAAGGTATCATCAGTGCGAAGAAAGCCGGTATCTGGACAAAGAAGGTCACGGACGTAAAATACCCGGCGATGAAGTGGCTCACGTCGGAACGCGGACGTGCCGAAAAACTCCGGGCAGAAGCGGAACGGAAACGGCTGACCGAACAGGCTGCCGCCCTGAAAGCCGTCCTTTACCCGGAACCGTAAACGCACAGCGGGCAACCGCTTTGCATAAAGGGTGCGGTTTGTTTGTCTGACGCTGCCATTTGGTGGCTGCGCTCTCCGAACACCAACAATAACAACAACGTCTGGAACGTCAACACCGATGGCTCCAACAACAACAACTGGTACAACAACTCCTATGGTGTTCGCCCCGCTCTGATGGAACCGTGTGACGAGTAGGCATAAGCTGAAAGCAGTGCGCCCATCAAAGGAAACCGCATCCTGTCGCTTGCCGATGCAGGCAAGTGATAAATACATCCCGCTGAGGTGGGCCATCCCTGCCGGATGCAGCCCACTACCGTAACGCGAACCAGCGGAGGGTCATTTTGACATACGAAGAACTGTGCAGCTTTGAGGTACTTTACAAAGCCTACCTTGAAGCCCGGAAGGGAAAGCGCAGTAAAAGCAAAACAATCGAGTACGAGGCGCAGGCGCTGGCCTGCACGGAAAAGCTCTCCCGTAAGCTGGCTGTCTGCAATGTGCGGCAGCCAGACGGGAGCATTCGGCAGCAGATACGCTATGTGCCAAGTAAGTTTGAGGTCTTTGCCGTCTACGAGCCGAAGCGCCGCATGGTACACGCCCCCGCATTTGTGGACAAGGTGGTGCTGCACGCTCTGGTCGATAACATCCTGTATGATGCCCTGACAAAGAGCTTTATCCGGGACAGCCACGCCAGCCAGACCGGAAAAGGCACAGACGACGGCCTGATGCGCCTGAAAACCCACATGGTGGACTATTACCGCCGTGAGGGCCACGGCGCGGACGGCTGGGTGCTGAAAGGCGACGTGCGGCATTTCTTCGCCAGCATCGACCACCGGAAGCTAAAACGCAAGCTCAAAGCCGTGCTGGACAAGCGCGGCGTTGACCCGCGTGTCTATGAGCTGCTTTGCATCTACATCGACGTGATGGAGGACGGCTTGCCGCTGGGCTACCAGACGAGCCAGCTTTTCGCCCTCATGTTTTTGGACGAGTTCGACCACATCATCAAAGAAAAGTACCGCATCAAATACTATGGCCGATACATGGATGATTTCTACATCATCTGTTCGGACAAGAAGAAATTGCAGTGCATTCTCCGGGATGTTCGGGCGCTCATGGACAGTTACGGCCTTGAGCTGAACCAGAAAACCGCCATTTTCCCGCTGCGGAACGGTATTGATTTTCTGGGATTCCATAGCTACCTGACCGACACCGGCGCGGTCATCCAAAAGCTGCGCCGGGATAGCTCCAAGCGGATGAAGAACAAGATCAGATATTGGGAGACGGCATACCCCGCAGGCGAAGTGACCAAGCAGGAAATCCTGCGGAGCTTTGATGCGTGGGATGCCCATGCCGCCCATGGTGATACTTACTCTTTAAGCCGCAAGTACGCTGACCGGCTCGAAAAATTGCTTGACTGTAAATTCCCTATCCATCGAAAAATCAACTCGAACAAACTCGCGCGTGACAGACGGCGGGCGAGGCAATGCCGCTGCATCTACAAGAAGCAGCACAAAGCCCTGTCCCTCTCTGTATCGCAGAACACGCGGCCCGCGGAGATCATGCCGTGGGCCTGAACGAAAACAAGGAGGTAACAATGGCAAACGTAAAACTGGGCACGAAAGCCGTTGGCAGCATTGTCAAAATCAAAGTCAACGGCGCGTCCAAAGATTTTATTGTTGTGCAGCAGGGCAACCCGAACACCAGCACCTACGATTCGAGTTGCAATGGAACGTGGCTGCTGATGAAGGACATCTACACCACGTCCACGTTCGGCAACAATAACTCCTACAAGGATTCCAGCATCCACACATACCTGAACGGAACGTTCTACAACCTCATCGACAGCAACATCCGGGCGGCTATTAAGCAGGTGAAAATCCCGTACCAGAACGGCACTGGTTCCGGCGGCAGCCTTGCCACCGGCTCCAACGGCCTGAGCACCAAAGTGTTCCTGCTGTCTGGTTATGAGGTTGGTTGGACGACCAGCGACAACGGCTATTTCCCGAAGGACGGTGTGAGGCTGGCATACTTTGGCAACAGCTCCAGCGGTAACAGCAAGCGTATTGCATACAATGGCAGCTCCGCTGCCATTTGGTGGCTGCGCTCTCCGAACACCTACGATTACAACGGCGTCTGGTACGTCCGCGCCGATGGCTCCAGCAACTACGTCTGGTGCAACAACTCCTATGGTGTTCGCCCCGCTTTCATTCTTCCCTCTACACTCGTGGTCTCTGACGATGGCACGGTCAGTGTCAACACTGCACCTACCGTCAGCACGGACGGCGCAGCTCTGGGGCGGAAGAACGCGGCCTTTGCGTGGAAGTACACCATCAGGGATGCCGACGGCGACACCTTGACCGTCACCGAAAAGCTGGACGGCAAGACCACCAAGACCCGCACCGGCGTTGCCAGCGGCACGGCACTGACCTTTGAGCAGACGGCCAGCGCTGCCGGATTCCAGAAAATCCTGAACGGCAACCACACCATCACCGTTGAGGTGAGCGACGGCAAGGAAACCGTCAGCACGTCCGCGACCTTTACCAAGGCCGTCCACGCCGCAAGCGTGACGCTGGCTGAACCGTTGGCCGTTGAGGGCGACATTACCGTTGCCGTGCTTCAGGTGACCGGCTCCATCCCCGATGATGCGAAGTTCAAAGCCGAAGTGACCAACAACGCACTCGACAGCTCTCCGGTCTGGCAGGATGCCACGACCGAGGTAAAAAAAGGCGTGAACATCGTCTTTGAGAATAAGACCGCCACCAACGGCGCGGCGTTTAACTTCCGCGTCAGCGTGGAGCGCGGCGAATCCGGCGAGGGCGGCTACATCGAAGCCGTCTCCGGCGCTTTCCAGTAAGGAGGACAGTCACCATGATTCAGTGGAAAAAGGACAATCTGCCCACCCGGCAGGAGAAGGAAGCCGCAGCCAAGAAGCAGCAGGAGCACGAACAGTTGCCCGACCGTGTGGCTGAAATGGAAGATGCCCTGTGCGAACAGGACGCGGCCAACGAGAAGCGCTTGACCGACATCGAAACCGCGCTGTGTGAGCTGGACGCAGCGCTGAACAAGGAATAAGGAGGTATCACCATGAACATTATCTGGGCAAACCGCCTGATTGCAGGCACTAAGACTTGGGCAGAGATGCCCGCATCCCGCCGCGTTGGCGTGAAGAAAGTTCTGGCCGAGCGCGTAAACAAGGGCGAGATCACCGCCGAGGATTACAAGCGCATCACCGGTGACGACTATGACGTGGCCTGAGCTGTGTGAGAAGCTGTTGACCCGGCTTGAAGCGCAGGGCGAGAACATGAGCACCGAGCGTGCAGAGTTCGGGGTGCTCATGGTGGACTGTGCCATGCGCGGGTGCGGGGCTGATTCGGGCATGAAGGGAGATGGTAGCAATGGCGATTAAAGCCTATTCGTATGCGAAGGACGGGAACAGAAAGCTCTCCGCAAATTTTGCGGTGAAAGAGTTCCGCTGCAAGGATGGGAGTGACCCGATCTTTATTGACGATGAGCTTGTGACCCTGCTGCAGAAAATCCGGGATCATTTCGGGAAGTCTGTGACGATCACGAGTGCATACCGTACCGCCGCCCACAACAAGGCGGTGAAGGGGGCGACCTACAGCCAGCATTGTTACGGCAAGGCTGCGGACATCCGGGTGCAGGGCGTGGGTGTTGAAGCTGTGGCTGCCTATGCCGAGACCCTACTGCCGAATCGTGGCGGCATCGGGCGCTATCCTGTAAAGGCGGGACGCCCTGCTGGTTGGGTACATATCGACACCCGCGCGGCAAAGAGCCGGTGGGTAAGCTGAAAGTAGGAGGAAAACAGTATGGAGAACATTCTGAAAGTTTTTCTGATGGCATTCCCTGAATGGCTGGCCTGCATCTTCATGGTGGTCGGCCTTGTGGTCACGGCGCTGGCGGCGGTACGTCTGGGTTACGGCCTTGTGGTCGCAAAGACTGTGTACAAGTGGATCGTCAACGCAGAGGAAAAGTTCGGTAGTGGCGCAGGCGCAGAAAAGAAAGCCCATGTCATTGCCGTACTGCGCGGGTACACCCCGGACTGGCTGGACTGGGCAATCAATGAGCGGACGCTGGACTGGATCGTGCAGCTTGTGTTCGACTTTACCAAAAAGAAGCTCGAAGATTACATGGCAAAGAAATCCGCAGAAACCACTACTGTGGCCCATTTCGGTAACGTGGGGGAGAACAAGCGTAATGACTGACGAGGAACTGGAACATCGCCTGACAGCGGTCGAAAACCGTGCACAGAGCAACACCCACCGGCTGGACGAGCTGGGGAAGCTGACCGATGCAGTAAACGGCATGAACACCAATATCAAGTTGACCATCCAGCAACTCGAAAACACAAACAAGAGCCTTGAAATTGTAACGGCTCAAAACAAAAAGCAGGACGACCGCCTGACCGCGCTGGAAAAAGCCCCAGGAACATTTGGGAACAAACTTTGGTGGGCTGTGATTGCGGCGCTGGTTTCCGGCCTTGTGGCCTATGAACTGACGATGCTTCTGCACTGAAATGAAAATGCCCCGCTGGCATCCGGATGGATTGCTGGCGGGGCATTTTTTGTTTGTCTGGGAGTTTTGCACAAAGGAAATGTGCAAAGTGTGGAAAGTTTGCGAATTGACAACGGTACACCGTATAATTTACGCTTAAAACGAAAATAAACGCCATAGTCGGAAGGAGGAAAACGGCGTGCGAGTGTTCAAACAGCTTACGCTTACAGACCGAATCCGTATCGAAAAGTGGTTGAAAGATGGGCTGAGAGTAAAGGAAATCGCAGACAGGCTGCGGGTGGACCCGTCCACGGTGTACCGGGAATTGAAGCGCGGCAGTTATGACAAGCTGGACGGTAAGACGTGGAAGCTGATTCCTACATACAGCCCGGACATTGCAGAGCAAAGGTATCAGGCACATCTTCGGGAAAAGGGGCCAAACCTTAAAATCGGCAAGGATCATGAGCTTGCAAGCTATATCGAACAGACCATTATAGATAAGGACTGCTCACCGGCTGCGGTGTATGGTTATGCCATGGAAGAAGGACGGACATTCAAAACGCATATATCGGTGCCTACCATATATAGCTACATCAAAAAGGGTGTGTTCCTGAATCTGACACAAAAGGCTCTGCCCAGACATGGCGTGCATAAGGGCGACTATAAAAAGGTCAAAACAAAGAATCCTGCCCGTGCGCCGGCTGGTGAGAGTATCGAAAAACGCCCGGCGGAAGTAAAAGACCGTGAAGAATTTGGACACTGGGAAATGGACACGGTGTATTCCGGCAAGAAGAAAAGTACGGTTGCACTGCTGGTGCTGACCGAGCGCAAAACCCGGAACGAAAATATTATAATGGTGCCGGATCGCCGTGCAGAGACGACCGTGCAGGCAATCAATGCGCTGGAACGGAAGTTTGGCGCAGAGAAGTTTGGCATCATTTATAAGAGCATCACGGTGGACAACGGCAGTGAGTTTGCATTGGCCGATCAGCTGGAACAGTCCTGCATCACCGGGGATAAGCGGACGAAGGTATATTACTGCCACCCGTATTCTTCCTGGGAACGTGGGAGCAATGAGAATGTGAACGGCATGATCCGCCGCCGGCATCCGAAAGGCACGGACTTCTCAAAGGTCACAGCGGAAGAAATCGCAGCCACGGAGAACTGGATTAACAGCTATCCTAGAAAAATTTTCGGCTATAAGAGCGCCGGCACAATGTTCCGCGAATGCCTGCGGGAGCTTGGTTTGACAGCATAAAGCACATAGAAAGCAGAAAATCACTGGTAAAAATGAACAATAAGGGATAACCGCAAGCGGGGTGCGCTTGGCGGCTTGTTTGCTTTACGCTAAAATCCACAAAAACAGAGCCGAAAATTTGTTGCATTTAATGCTTTACTTTTCAAAGCTGAATTTGTAAAATAAACGCAAGAGAAAACGCAAGAGAAATCTTAGCGGATTCTCTTGCGTTATTTTTTTGCGCATTTTTCAGGAAAGCGAGGGAACAGGAATGGCAAAACACATGACGCAGGATGACCGCAAGGTGCTGGAAGCCCGGTACAATGCCGGACAGAGTGTTGCCGGAATCGCCAGGGCGATGAGCTTCAACTATTCCACCATCTATAAGGAACTGAAGCGCGGTGACACTGGAAAGATGGATGCCAATGGTCGCGCAGGATATAGTGCAGAGCTTGGGCAGCAGCGATTATACAACGCAAAGCAGCGGTTCAGGTATCGGGCGGATTGCCCGGCGGAGTAAGGCATGGGAGAAGTGTTTAAGCTGAACCATTGCTATAACATGGACTGCCTGCCGGCAATGGAACTGTTCCCGGATAATTATTTTGATTTGGCGGTTGTGGATCCACCGTATTTCTCTGGCCCGGAACGCAGAGGATTTTACGGATCAAAAGTCAGCAAAATAGGCGTACATCGTGACTACCCCGTTTCTCCTGCTTGGAGTAAACCAGAACCGGAGTATTTCAGGGAGCTGCTTCGAGTGTGCCGCCGCTATATTGTATGGGGCTGTAATTATTTTGACTACCAGTTTGCTACTGGACGGATCGTGTGGGATAAGTGCAATGGAAATTCTAGCTTTTCAGATTGCGAGATTGCGGCGACAAATTTGTTTTCCTCAGTGAGAATGTTCCGGTATATGTGGTCCGGCATGATGCAGGGAAAAAGCATCACAGAAGGCGACACCATGCAGGGAAACAAGAGCTTGAACGAAAAGCGAATCCACCCAACGCAGAAGCCGGTTGCTCTTTATGACTGGATTTTCAAAAACTATGCAGAGCCAGGGCAGAAGATCCTTGACACCCACCTCGGAAGCGGAAGCAGCCGCATAGCAGCATATGAGGCAGGGCTTGGCTTTATCGGATTTGAAATTGATCCGTTCTATTTCCAGTTGGAAGAAGAACGATTTTCTGAGCACACAAGTCAAACAAGTCTGTTTCACATGGAGGGAAAGAAAAAATGATTCTTGAAAAACTTCACAGAACAATCAACAACTTCAACAAGACATTCAACTGGCGGCGCTTCCGCCGCGATGCGCTGCACCTGGGAGAAAGCCTGCTGGTGTTCGGCGTGCTGTATGGCATTTTTTCAACCCTGATCTGGGGTGTCTGCTGGCTGTTCAAAATCAATTACAACCCAGATCTCATTGCCGTTGCATGGGCAGTGCCGGTGTTGCTGGACACTTTGGTCAACAAGGCTTATGACTGGAACAATGAAGTCCGGGACTGGGATTGAAAGGTGGGAACGACCTATGGATGAAGCAACAAGAATCTCGCTGAAAGACCAGTTCAACAGCCTTTTGGTACGGGCTATTGAGGGTAGGCGCGGCAGTATGGCACTGATGCGGGTGCTGGAAGAACTGGACTTTTACAATTCCCCGGCCAGCGCGAAGCATCACCTGAATGTCCCCGGCGGTCTGGTGCTGCATTCTCTCAATGTGGCAAGAACTGCCCTGGAATTATGCGACAAGATGCCGCAGTTTGCAAAATGCAATAAGGGCGCAGTCTTGACCGCCGCGTTACTCCATGACGTTTGCAAGGCTGGGCAGTACATCAAAAAGCCGGATGGCAGTTACTGTTATGAAGATAGTCACTTGATGGGACACGGTGAAGCATCCGTCAGCATTATCAAAGACTGGATTTTCTTGACCGACACGGAAGCCCTGGCAATCAGGTGGCACATGGGAGCATATAGCGGAGAGCAGGACTGGGGAACGCTCAGCAAAGTATACGACCGCTGCCCGGAAGCTCTGTGCCTGCACATGGCTGACATGATCGCAACGCACATCATGGAGGTAGAAGAGTGAGCAGAGGCATCGCCTACTATGATCTTCCGAATGGTGAGCGAATAGAACTGCCGACAACCATGCCGGATGTTGAGGAAGTGCCGGGACCCCTATGTGATGGAAAATTTGAATTGCCAGAAGCCGTAAAAGAAATGTTCAAGTGGATGGATGAAACATTCGGAACATGGGAAAGCGACTTCAGCAGTTTCAAAATCTGGATGAAATTGCGGAAAAACTTCAATCCACCGGTGCGCTGGGAAGCGGTGCAGGACAAGCGTCGAAACCCAAAGCCTTTGGGCCGAAACACCTATTTATATAAAGCAAGGAAGATTCACAGTTTGGCAAGGAGCACACATACCCACGTTGCCCTGCAAAAGGGCACAGAGAAAAATGAACAGTGCAAGCACACATTCAAGATAACCGCTGCCCGGTGCGCGCCTTGCAGTGGTTACAATGTGGAGTGCGAACACTACGAGAAAAACAATGCTGCTGATACAAAGCGTGGTTCTTCTCAAACGTGAAATAAGCAGCCCTGCACCGCAGAAGCGGGGCTGCTTTTAGATGGCGCATGGCGCTTTTTCTAGGCATTGAGCGCAGCAAGCAGGGTCGGACCCTGTATGCGCCGAGTTGAGTTTTCCATGGAAGCCGGTACGGTCAGGAAATCAGCCGACCGGCATAGCGGAATGGTGCTGTACAGCAGCGTCCTCCTTTCCGTTAAAGCCCGGTGCAA
>OMAW01000952.1_pt1 | contig 12891 bp, 16 predicted proteins | sample 1644731 | NCBI WGS metagenome assembly OMAW01 (sample SAMEA103958133, study PRJEB25191) | human gut metagenome | biome: human-associated habitat [ENVO:00009003]; feature: intestine environment [ENVO:2100002]; material: feces | place: Germany | collected 2013/2015 | reverse complement strand
GGACTTGCCATCTGGGGACACCTTGCGCTGCAAGCTGTTCCCAGCCGACAAGTTTTACAAAATCTCTCTATACTTTGACGGTCGAATAAAGTATAATGAAGTCAACGACAAATCGGGATTTGTGAGGGTAATTATGATAAATTTTTTGAATGATATAAGGAATGCAGAAAATCCAATATCCAATAATAGAAAACTTATAAATACCATAGCGATATTGTTTCTCGGAATAGCTTTGGGAACTTTCTCAAAATATCTGGATTTTCGTCAAACTGAACTTCCAGGTGTGCTTATGGCAATAAATGGAGTCTTAGATATTGGTAATTTTCTTGGGCGTTTTGCAATCTGGATATTGATTGCACTGTGTATTTCTATTTATAGCAATTCTGCAATAAGAGCAAGCATCAATGTTTTTGTATTCTTTGTTGGTATGGTTGCAAGCTACTATTTGTATTCAAACTATATTGCAGGATTTTTCCCAAGAAGTTATGCGATGATTTGGTTTGGATTTACAGCTGTTTCTCCATTATTGGCTTTTGTCTGTTGGTATGCAAAGGGGAAAAGCAAACTGGCATTTATACTATCAGCGCTGATTTTGGCAGTATTGTTCAATATGTGCTTTGTATATGGATGCTGGTATTTTAATGCAAAATCTGTTTTGGAAGTGATAGTCTTTATTATTGGACTTATTGTTTTGAGGAGAGACACATTGAGGAGTTCTGCGCTAATGGGAACGATTAGTATAGTTCTTGCAGTTTTACTTGATATGGTTATTCCATTTCATTTTGGATAAACAACTTCAAGTTTATTGGGAAGTCGCAGAGAACGAAAAATCGAAATTTGTGGAGAGATTTCTTGAACTTTCCTTATTTTACGGGCTTTCCAGCCCCTTAAATAGTGAAATGATATGTATTTTCCCTTATTTTTGACCTTATGCGGAATCAGCAAGGGAAATAAGGGAATTTTTTATTTAGTCGTTGCCTGCCACTTTATCAAGAAGTCTGGCGGAGTTCCGCTTTGCCTTTCTTGTAGAGTGGGCGTAGACATTCATTGTGGTACTGACATCAGAGTGTCCTAACAGTTCCTGCACATCTTTTGGGGCAGCTCCGTTTGAGAGGAGGTTGCTTGTGTAGGTGTGTCGCAACTGGTGGAAATGGAAATTCTCAAATCCGTCCAGCCTTTTTGCAACTGATCGGCAGGCAATGCTGAGTGTGCTTGGCAGTTCCAGACATCCGTCCGGTCTCAGGCAGACAAAGGAGATTTCCTTGTAATCTACCGGGATTTCTTCGGTTCCGTCCAGATGATAATATTCATAATACACTCTGTTTTTGTCCTGTGCTTCCTTGTAGAAATTGCGGTGGTAAAGTTCACCATACTGCATCCGGCTTTTAAGCTGTTTTTTTCTGGCGGTTTTCAGTATTTCAGTCAGAGTATCGCCAAAATCAACAATCCTTACTTTCTTTCGCTTGGTCGGTCCGATGATGTTTTTATGTTTTGTGCCATCATAGCGGATACTTCTTTTAATGGTCAGGCATTGTTCTTCAAGATTGATGTCCTGCCATGTCAATCCGCAAACTTCACCGATACGAAGTCCCGCATAGTATGCGATCTGGATTGGCAGGATTGCAGGTGGATTCTTTACTTTGAGGTATTCTATCAGTCTCTCATAATCTTCATGGGAAATAGGCTGTATGCCTTCTTCTACCTCATCATCTGAGAATAAATCCACATCCTCTGCCTGTTTTTTCAGCTTAATATACTGCATAGGATTAAAAGTAATCAACTGTTTTGGAAATACTGCAAACCGGAAAGCCTGTTGTAATACTGCTGAAAAGGAATGGATGTAATCTTTACTGTATCCTTTTCTCACTTTTCCATCTGGAAATTCCCCACCGAATGTAAGCAGATCGAGAAATGCCTGTAAATGTTCAGCAGTAACGGTTTTTAATTTGCGTTCTGCAATCGGATGTTTCTTGATACAACGGATTGCACCAAGATAATTTTCCACTGTACCATTGCTGAGTGTTCCGACTTTCAGTTCTTCTTCCGCCCACATATCAAGAAGTTCTCCTACAGTAAGATTATCTGTCTTTGCGACAAATTTCTTGCTTTCGTAATCATCCATTGCCTGACGGAGCAGTTTTTCCGTTTCACTTTTACTTTCTGTTCCAGCGTATTCTTTCTGAACCAGATTGCCGCTTGCATCTTCTACATAGAAGCGGTAGTACCATTTCTTTCCTTTTTTTCTTACAGATCCTTTTGCCATAATCGTGTGTCTCCTTTCGATATCAGACAATCGGAACTGATGAAATGCTTCTTGCGTGTAAGTATATCATAACTCCGGTTGTCGTTCTATACCGAATCGGAATCCTCATACAAAACTTCTGATAAAAGATTTTCAAGCCTTTGTTCTGCCATTTCCGGTTTCTTGGAATAAAGCCTTACGATATCTGCCATGTCGTTAAAGGCATTAACAGTGTGGGTGATCTCCCGGAGAAACATAATCTCGTTATATTCATCATTCGATTCAAACCCCATTACTTTTGCAATATCAGCTTCATTCGTGTTGCCCTTGTAATTCTTGCAGGCAAACTGGAATGATTCCAGAAACAGGTTATATTGCTTTAACATCAACAGCAGTAAATCTTTGGAAAAAGCATCTTCCTTTTTACTAAGGTCGAGAGGTAACTGTTTGAGAATATCGCCCATTGCATCACGAATCTGTAATTCTTTCTTATCCGTAATATCGGTTTCGTATTCATCGGTTTCCCCTCTGAGCCATTCAATAGATACATGAAGTGCTTCCGAAAGACCTTCCAGCACCATCTTTTTGGTATTGTCAATCGAACCATTCTCATAACGCAGGATTGTGGAAGCGGTAACTCCCATCTTCTCTGCAACATAAGGCTGTGTCAGATTTAATTCCAGACGACGCTGTTTTGCCCTGCTGCCTATCAGCTTGCGTAGTTCTTTATCTTTCATGCTGATTGCCTCCTTTTTCGGTATGTATGAATTATAGCATGTACCTCACATAATTGCAATATGCAATATAATAATTATTTTTAAAATTTCATAACGCTTGACAACGCAATATAAAACCGCTATACTAACAGCACAACAAAAATTGCATAATGCAATTCATAAGGAGGTGACAAGATGACGGAAAGAAAGATTGCATTATCCATCGAGGAAGCAGCCGACTATACAGGAATTGGCAGAAACACTTTGAGAAAGCTGGTTGAATGGAAGAAGCTTCCGGTATTAAAAGTCGGAAGAAAAGTCCTTATTAAAACTGACATTCTGGAAAAGTTCATGGAAGCCAACGAGGGGCGAGATCTGAGGGATAAAGGAAATGTAAAAACTGTCACAAGAAATGTGGCAACTTAAAAAGGCGGCTTCCTACGAAACCGCCAAAGGTTCTATCAGACCGAAGCCATGATATACCTACACGCAAGAGGATTATACCATGTGCTTCTCCTGATATGCAACCGGGAACTAATGTTTATCTTGTCGGAAAAACATCGACAAGATAATGCTCCGCAAGGATGCACCACGATTCTGATTGGAATTATGTCAACAGAGCTGACCAGAATCGTGTGCCAAATCTTAGCAGAGCAAGATTTGATTATAAGAGAAAGGATGAAGACGATATGGCGAAATCAACAAAGACTTATGAAGAAAGAATACGTGCATTAGAGAAAAAGGAACAGGAAAGCATTGAAGCTACAAAAAAGCTCATAGCACAGCGGAAGGAACTGGAAAAGAGAAAGAAAGCGGAAGAAAGTAAAAAACGAACCCACAGGCTCTGTCAGATTGGAGGAGCGGTGGAATCGGTTCTTGGCTGTCCGATTGAGGAGGAAGATTTACCAAAGTTGATAGGCTTCTTAAAAAGGCAGGAAACAAACGGAAAGTTTTTCTCAAAGGCGATGCAGAAAGAGCCACTTACAGATATGGAGGAAGTGTAATGGCGGAGGGAGTGGTTTTTCCATTCCCTTCATTGCCTTTGAATGAAGGGCGCACTTATGGACAACCAGAGGTCGTCCTTATAAGTTTGCCACAAGTGGCAACCGGTCTGCGCTTACGCTTGCCGGGCTCGTTCCGTCGGCGGGGCTTTCAGCCAGACCTGCTCATGCCGCAGGGGGCACTCTTGCGCAGAGGGCGTTCCGACAGCTTCACTTCTGCCAAACCAGAAGAAGATGCTGTCGGAAATCAATGCCGGATACGGCAGAAAGGGGGAATCGTATCATGGCGATATTTCACTTTACAGTAAAGATTGTCGGGCGCAGTAAAGGAAAATCTGTCATATCCGCATCGGCATATCTTAATGGAGATGTGATGAAGAATGAGGAAACAGGCAGAATCAGTTACTATACTTCCAAAAAGGAAGTCGTCTACACCAGTCTGATGATGTGCGAAAATGCACCTCCTGAATGGCTGCATGTACCGGAAGAAAATATAAAAAGGTTTCAACAGTCTATCCGTTATAAAAGAGCGGATGATAAAGATGCCGCACTGGAAAAGTTTAAAATCACATTTCAGAAACAGCGTCTATGGAATGAGGTCTTAAAGATAGAAAAAAATGCAGATGCACAGCTTGGACGCTCATTTGAATTTTCCCTGCCGAAAGAATGGAGCAGACAGGAACAGATTGATTATACAACCGAATATATTCAAAAGACTTTCGTGGACGAGGGAATGTGTGCCGACTGGAGCATACACGATAAGGGCGACGGGAACCCACATGTGCATTTACTTGTAACCATGCGACCATTCAATCCAGACCACTCATGGGGCAGCAAGGAAGTCAAGGACTGGGATTTTGTCAGAGATACTGACGGAAATATCGTGGTTGATGAATCCCACCCGGACTGGTGGCAGGATAAGAAAAATCCAGACCGTCATGGAATCCGTATTCCGGTACTTGATGAAAACGGAGTACAGAAAGTCGGGGCAAGAAACAGAAAACAATGGAAAAGGGTTCTGACTGACGCTACCGGCTGGAACAATCCAAAGAATTGTGAGTTATGGCGAAGCGAATGGGCAAAGATGTGTAACCGGCATTTATCCATAGACAATCTGATTGACCACCGCTCTTATGAAAGACAGGGCAAATTGAAAGTCCCTACGATTCATGAGGGTGCGGATGCAAGAAAGATTGAGGAAAAATATCTCACCGGACAGATAAGGAAAGGTTCATGGAAGGTTGAGGAAAACCAGATGATTAAAAAACAAAATGCACTGCTGCAAAAGGTAATTGCAACCTTTGGTAAGGTATCCGGTGCATTGTCGATGTGGAGGGAGTGGTTGAATGACATTAGAAGAAAGCAAAGAAGTAATTCCCATGATGGAAGCAATGATTACACAGATAGAGGAACAGCAGAATATCATGGCAGAGATGCTTCAGGAGATACAGGAAAAGGACGAGAAGCTGATGTGCTTTCAGGAGCAGGAAGAACGATTGCAGCAATTAGAGAAAGAATTGTCAGAGCTGCTACAAATCTTACCGGATACAGAAGAACTGTTGATGCTTCTGGAAGAAAAGACAGACCAGATACAGAAACTCACAGACGAAAATCAGCAATGGCAGGAATTGGCACAGAAATTAAACAGCGAGAACCGGCTATTGCAGAAACAGAACAGCGAATTACTGAACTTGAACAGCAATTAGAGAAAGGAAGGTTGATTGATGAACGAATTAAGAAACTCAAAGAGCGACGATCAACTGGAAGAGTTGCTTCTGCTGACAGAGCAGATGCAGGAAGAACTCGACCAGAAAGACCGGACTATCAGGGAACTGAAAGTGCAGCTCGACGAATCGCTGACCTTGAACGAGAAGTTAAACAGCGAGAACAAAACAGAGAACATTCAAGCCTTAAAGAACGACTTGAGGAAAACAAAAGAATTGTTGCAGAGCGAGAAAGAGAAAACACACACCGTCCAAGCCATGATAGAGGAATGTCGAGATAAGCAGAGACAGGCAGAACAGGAACGGGATTATGCACTCTCCCATCAGAAAAAAGTAGAGATACCGGTTGAAAAGCCGGTACTCTATCAAAAGTGCGGGAATTGTAAACAGACAGCTTATCTGAAAGCTAAGGAAAAGTATGATATGCAGAGGGAAAAACTGGCAGGCAGATATAAAACAAAAACAGCCATGTATGAAGCATTGATGTTTCTGCTGATATGGTATTCCGTATCAACTACTCTTTTTCAGATGATACGGTCAAAAATATTTATTTCTGATTGCGTGGTATTCTTTGATACAATCGCAACTTTCACACAGACCATTGCTGGCTGGGTTGTACTGGCAGGAAAGAACGTGGCACAGATTAGTGATGGAATATCCAATCCTGTCGTTGCTGGAATTATAAACTGGCTGATAAGAATATTGATTTGCGGTGGATGTCTGGTGGGTGTGGGAATACTTTTGGCATTCATCGAAATAAAGATTGCAGGGCTATATAAGAAATACTGTTGGGATATGATTACCATAATGGTGATACTTGTAAGTATGGCAATAGCTATCTACTTTGGGGATTGGATAAAGGAAGTATTGCCAATCAATCTGCTATTTCTCTTATTATTCGTGCAACTGGTATATGTTGGAATCAGGTGGTATGTAAAGGGATGGCGGGAAAACAGAGGTTATGTTTAAAAATAAAAAAATTGTCTGAGACGCAGCGAAGTAAATAAAATGAGTAGTATTATAAGAAGTCAGCAGTGCGTGAATAAACTGCTGGCTTCTTTTTTGATAGATACAGTCACTCTCAGAGAGTGTGCAGGATAGTAAAGTAATAATATCAACATGCCGATATAGAAAATGCAGGGAAGCATTGTATTTCAAAGAGTTTGAGATACAATGCTTCTGCGTTTCTATAGGAGATAGTCGTTCTATGCGAAAAATAGTCATTTGATGCGGAGAATGATCGAGCGGAAGATTTGTTTGATATAATAAAGAGTGCCAGGTGAGACTTGTATGGTTTACAGGCATGAGAGCAATCAAAGACAGGAATGAAAAATATGAACATTATTATTTGTGATGACAGAAAAAATCTGTCAGATTTGATGTCAGACTATGGTGAAAAAAAGAATTATTAGTTTACTATTACAGAATATGAATCCGGAGAACAGTTATGCGAAGAACAATCAGCTTTGGAAGCGTGTCAGCTATTATTTCTGGATATCAATATGCAGGGGATGGATGGGCTGAAAACAGCTATGAGGATCAAAGAAAAATACCCAAAACTTCCGGTTGTACTTGTGACGGCATACATGAATTATGCACTGGATGGATATAAGGTGAAAGCAAGCCGTTTTCTGCTGAAAAGATAACCTTGCAGATACTATAGAAGAATGTATGGATGATTTGATAGCAGAAATTAATAAAAACCGTAGGATTCTCGAATTTCGTTTTGTGGAAGGAACGATAAAACTTTATGCAGATGACATCATTTATATAGAAACAGAACTTCACAAAAATGTATTTTATACTGAAAAAGGTACGTTTCAGATTTATAAAAAACTGGATGAACTGGAAAATGAATTCAAGGATATGGGATTCGTGCGGGCACATCTAAGTTTTCTTGTAAATATGAGGTACATCACAAAAATCAGCGGTTATGTGATGACACTTACCACGGTAAAAAAGATTCCGGTTCCCAAGGCACGATATGCACAGGTGAAGAGGGAATATATGCTGTATAAAGGAGAAGAGAGAATAAAAATTGCGGTACTTACGGAACAAAATCAGAAAAATCGTATTGCAGATTATCAGGACCGGGAAGAAATCTATGAGCGTCAGCGAAGAAAAATGCATGATTATAAAAATCAGCTTTCCACGATCCAGACATTGATAAAGAATGGACACACAGATGAGGCACTTTCATTTACGCAGAAACTGACAGAGAGCATAGCTGTCGAGATGTCGGCAATCAACACAAATCATTCGGTGGTCAATGCTGTTTTAAATCAGAAGTACCGCAGCATGCAGGAGAAACACATAGCGGTTATCCTGAAAGTAGGGGATCTGCAGGAGATATGTCTGGAAGAGGAAGAGATTGTGATTCTGCTTTCCAATTTATTGGATAATGCAATCTGGGAGAGTGAAAAGGTACTGAAAAATACCGGAAAAGCGGTCATTCATCTGAAATTAGAGTGCGAAGAACATAAACTGATATTTGCGGTAAGAAATCCGGTGACAGAAAAGGTGGAAATTGAAAATGATACGATAAAGAGCAAAAGAGGGGATCATCACGGTATTGGATTGTTAAATGTAAAAGCAGTTGTGGATAAATATGGCGGTGATATGGTGCTTTCCTGCGATGAAAATGAATTTAAGGCTGTGGTTATCTTGTAAAGAGATGGTCTTTGTGTGCGTAATATGGTCGTTTGATGATATGGGACTAGGAGAACAGGTTATTTTATCCGATAAAGAAAGCAAAGGAGGTTACTATGAGTAATACAATTAATGTGAACTATATGACACGGGCTTACAATCAGTACCAACAGAAAAATGCGGCTAAAGATCAGGAGAAGGAAGATACAAGGTTTGCGGATAGTGTAAGAGAAAAGAGCGAAGCTAGTGGAAGTATAGTGGGCAATTCAAAAATAGGTTCTGTGTCTGCTAAAGATATGACGATGGTGGAATACAAGCAGTACATTTACAATAAAATATCTCAAATTCCAATGCACCCCACAAGAGCAGGCGAGTCAATATCTGTTACAATTTCAGAGGCGGGTTTTGAAGCAATGAAGAATGATCCAGAGTATGAAGCATGGGTATTAAATGATTTGCAGGTGGGTTGGTCACAACCGGATAAATGGTCCGGTATATGTGGAGGAGCGTTTTCTACAATATATTATGGAGCATCAAAAGAAGAATGTCATGCTGAGATGTGGAGTGCCGGTTATAACAATGGGAATGGTGGGAAGATTTTTAATGATAAGTCAAAAAATAGTTTTTGGGAGCGCAGAATAGAAAATAAAAAGAGAATAGAAAATCAGGTAAAGAAACAACAGGAAAAAAAGCGGATTCAGAAAAAACAAGCGGAAAGAACAGCTTATGAAGAATATGCGCAAAATAAAAGGTTATCCGCTCAGGATGCCAGAACTCGATTGGTGGCTGAGAGTAGTTCGTCTGCTAAGACTGTCACAATAAGTCAGGCAGTAGCTTCTTATGAGGCAAATTTTACAATGGCAGTAAGCGTATCGAACAAAACCCAATAGCCTGCAAATAAAAAATCAAGGCTAAATAGAAAGGAGAGATGCAGTATGGGAATTAATGGAGTATCATCGTATGCCAATACATACACATACGGAAATGTAAAAAATGAAAATGTAAAGCCATCAAAGAATAGTGAAAAGAATTATTATGCAGGATACACTATGAATTCAGCCAATAAGTTTAAAAATGTATCAGACTATTCAAAGTATTTGACTAACAAGTATAAATGTTTGACTCCATGCAAAAATGCTTCTGTATTGATTGACAGAAGTGTAATGCAAAAGGCATGTGGAGATGAAAAAACTGCGAAATGGCTTGAGGAAAATTTAGCAATTATGCCAGATGTTATACGAAATGCACAGAAGGCGGCAATAAGTCATGGTAGTAAACTGATATCAGTGGAGTTTAAGTTTACGAATAATGGAACCGAAATGACAACCTGTGGCATTTTTGGAGAGACTGGTACGGATTCAGAAATTGACAAATGGCTGGAGAGAATGAAAGAGGATAAAGAAAAAGAAGATAAAAAAACAGAAAATATGATTGCTATAGAAGCGACAACTAAAAATAAGGTAGGTTTTGATACATATGCATAGTATCAATTTCTATAATTTTGAAGAAAGAAAAGATTACAAACAAGGTATTGAAGGTAGTGGAGAGAATTGCCCGGAATGAAGTGGAAAAAACAGTTCTTGGCAGGACGGCAGAGTGTTCAGCGATTTATCACCAGCCGAAAAGACCGAAGAAAAGGGAAAACTAGGTCAGAATAATGAAATATTTTGTGGAGTGTTGCGGTTGTGATTATCGTAATGGCAAAACAAAAGGAGTTAATATGGGATTAGGCGTTGAAAATTCAGTTAAATCCGGGCGGGAATCTGACCTATCAGAATTACGCAAGCGATATCCGGGAAATTTTAGCATATAACCGGACACAGCACAAAGATATTATGTCTGAGTTGAATGTACAGTTTGTTATAGCAGACGGTACAATTCAGATAAACTGATTGGAGGAATAGAAGTATGCACATTGGTTTTGGTCAGAATACCGTATCTTCATTGTACGGTCATCAAAAAGGCGATCATATGAAAACTATAGAGCTTTCTCATAAAAAGCATAAGGCAAATGAATCGCAAGAAAAAATGACTGTAACATCCGGCAAGGACGTATGCCGGAGGATAGGGCATTCAGATGAAGCCGATGGGGAAAATCAGGAAAACACATATATACATGATAGTTTTGCCTTAGACGCTAGTTACGCAAATTATATCAGAGAAACGGTGCCTAAAACTGTTTGGTCAAATGATTATCTTCGAGAATTATGGGATGAAAATGCTAAATATTTAAAAAGTATCCGTGAAAGTAAAAATGGGTATGGTTTCGATGATATTGGAATGGGAGCTGCATATGCCTATTCTACTATGTATCAAAAAATTGTAGAAGGATATAGGAATGGAACAAGAGAAGTGTATGTATGCGATAATCCAGAGAGTGGAAAAAGACGTCTGTTGTCAATGGATGAAGAATTGGAAAAGCTAAATAAAGGTTTTGAGGAACTGATAAAATGGGACAAAATGGTTGCCAAAAGTCAAAAGCAAAATGCAGAAAATAAGCAGAAATTTCAGAATACAAAATTGGATGAATCGTTTGATGCCTTTGATATAAATCAGGCATGTGACTATATTCAAGATTCTTATTTAGAGTTCCGTTCACTTTATCTGGAGCAATATGAAAGAACGGGAGGAAATATAGATATAAAGTCTTTGTTTTCTTATGTTTTAAGAAGCGGAAATCAGGATATGCATAAATATTGTGAATTTCTGTTTGAAAAAATTGGTTTTATTGTTTAATGCGGGTATTAAAATGTTTGAGAAATATTGAAATAATAAGGAAAAAGCAAGGGAGGGCAGTGGACTATGAACATTTTAAATAAACAGATTGATTCCATCTATGACCGACAGAAAAATTTATATAGTAAATATCCGCATTATAGCCAACAGAATGCAGAAAGTAAAAAGGTATGCGAACAAGAAAAAATCACAGCAACATCTGGAAAGGATGTATTGGGTATCACAAAAGGAGATAAAGAAAATTCTTATATTGTGCATTTCTCTGATTCTGCAATGGTCAGCAGGGCAGTTGCAAGAGGATATGTTACGGTCAATGGTAAAGAGGTGGAATTGACGGAAGATACCAAGCAGCAGTTGTTAAAGACAGACAAAGAAGCAAGTGCTGCGAGAGAAAAGGCATATCAGGATTGGTTGATAGTTTCTCGCAACTCTATTTTACCATAAACCTTGAGGAGATATTTTATTTTAACAACAAAAAATGCCGTATTTATGCGGCTTTTGGCGTTTCGCAAACGCCTATTTGATATAAAGGCATGAAAAAGTGCTGATAAAGGAGGATTAAAAATGGCTATTAGTGGAGTAGGACAGAGTTATTATCAGAACAATGTTGCAACAACGAAAAGTACAAAGAGCGTAAACAGCACGGGAGAAACGGGCAATACAAAGGAATTATCAGAAGCGGAAGAAATGGCGATTTTCAAAAAGGAATTTTATGCTGAAATTGATAAGATACCCAGAAATAGAACTATAACCAATGTGGCTATCAACATATCAGAGGAAGCATTTAAGAATATGAAAGATGATCCGGAGTACAGGGAAAAGATATTATCAGCACTTAAACGTGACTTAACTTCGTCCTTTGCACCGTTGGAAGCTTCTATGGTGCTCACTGTAGGAGCTACTGCTAAAGATTATAGGGGCGATTCATGGTCTGGTGTTAATAATCAATCGGAATTTTATGCTCGTTCACAAAACAGTTTTTATAAAAAGACAAGCAACAAGAAAGATAGACAAAAAGAGCTTTTGGAAGAATATCTGGAAAAACGGGCGCAGGTTAAAAAACAGCAGCAGGAAATGTTGAATGAAAAGATTGCAAAGCAGGAACAGGAAAGAAGCCGATTATTACGGTCGTGGAACAATGAAAGGCTGTTGCCAAAAGCGTCTAATGCTTATGAAGCAAGATACCAAACGGCAGTTGTTAAAGGTAGATAAAGAAGCAAGTGCCGCGAGAGAAAAGGCATATCAGGATTATGTTATGCAGTATGAGATGGCGGTTGCAAAGCAACAGAGTGAAGCGTGGAGAAAAGCGTTAGATGGAGTGCCGGATAGTTTAAGAATGTTGTTGGAAATAAATAATACTGAAAATGTGCCGGAATATTCAGAAAAACAAAAAAAGCAATATAACGATGCAATCAAGGCTTATGATCATACCGGTAACGGTGTAAGCTGGTCGCAGTTTGAATGGAAAACTTACGATACACAGATGACAGTCACATTTGAGGATTCGGTGAAAGTTGAAAGCATTTCAAAAGGAATGAATGTGATAAATGGGTAGATGCAATGGTAAATAGGAGGGACATGGTCTGCCGAAAGCATTGGATGACCTATTAAATAATTCGGGAGGGAATCTGATCTATCAGGATTACGCAAGCGATATTCGGGAAATTTTAGCATATAAACAGACTCAGCACAAAGATATTATGTCTGGGTTAAATGTACAGTTTGTCATGGCAGACGGTACAATTCAGATAAAATGATTGGAGGAACAGAAATATGAACATTGGTTCTGGTCTGGATACCGTATCTTCATTGTACGGTCAACA
>OMAW01000934.1_pt1 | contig 13148 bp, 7 predicted proteins | sample 1644731 | NCBI WGS metagenome assembly OMAW01 (sample SAMEA103958133, study PRJEB25191) | human gut metagenome | biome: human-associated habitat [ENVO:00009003]; feature: intestine environment [ENVO:2100002]; material: feces | place: Germany | collected 2013/2015 | reverse complement strand
TTAGGATTGCGAGTATGACAAAAAAAGTCACTCGCCGTAAAGGAGAGTGATGCCTGATGCCAAATGAGAAGAAACCAAAAACCAAATGCGTGGAGTATCTCCGCCATGCTGAATACTACGATATGCAAAGTACCTTTGATGAACTGTATGCCAGAAGTCAGGCAGGAGAAATTTTCGAGAACCTGATGGATGTGATACTTTCAAGAGAAAATATCCTGCTGGCCTATCGGAACATCAAATCCAATACCGGGAGTATTACGCCGGGAACAGACAAGCTGAAGATTTCTGATATTGGTAAACTTACCGCTGATGAAGTCACAGCAAGGGTACGCAAAATCGTCAAGGGAGCTAAAAACGGCTACACCCCAAGAAGCGTAAGACGCAAAGACATCCCAAAACCAAACGGGAATACCAGGCCACTGGGAATCCCTTGTATCTGGGATAGATTGGTACAGCAATGTATCAAGCAGGTCATGGAACCTATCTGCGAAGCCAGGTTCAGCAACAATAGCTATGGATTCCGTCCAAATCGGTCGGTTGAAAATGCGATAGCGGCAATCTACAGGCTTATGCAAAAGTCAGGACTTCACTATGTAGTAGAGTTTGACATAAAAGGTTTCTTTGACAATGTAGACCATTCAAAACTGATAAAACAGTTATGGTCACTGAATATCCGGGATAAAGAACTGCTCTATGTAATCCGTAGGATTCTCAAAGCTCCAATCCTCATGCCGGACGGCAACACAGAACACCCAACAAAGGGAACGCCGCAAGGCGGAATTATTTCCCCACTATTGGCAAATGTGGTGCTGAATGAACTTGACCATTGGATAGAAAGCCAATGGCAGTGCAACCCGGTAACGGAAAACTACGCTTACAGAGAAAATGCGGCAGGCTGTCCGATACAAAGCCATGCGTACCGGGCAATGCGGAATACACGGCTGAAAGAAATGTATATCGTGAGATATGCAGACGATTTTCGGATTCTCTGTAGAACAAGGGAACAGGCAGACCGGACGCTGATTGCGGTCACGCAATGGCTGAAAGAACGCCTGCGCCTTGATGTTTCACCGGAGAAAACGAGAGTTGTTGACGTCAGACGGAGCTATTCTGAATTTCTCGGATTCAAAATCCGACTACGCAAAAAGGGGAAAAAGTACGTCGTTCAATCGCACATGTGCGATAAAGCATACAAAAAGGTTAAAGCCAGCCTGACTAAACAAGTCGGAAATATCAAATTTCCCAGAAAAGGACGTGGAGAAGCCGGGGAAGTACGGCTGTTCAACTCCATGGTTATGGGAATCCAGAATTACTACCAGTTAGCCACTGACATCAGCATAGACTGCGGTGATATTGGCAGAACTGTTAATACAGTTCTCAAAAACAGGCTGAAATCTGGAAAGACACACCGGCTGAAAAAGGAAGGCCGTGACCTGACAAAAATGGAAATCCAAAGATATGGGAAATCGGAGCAACTAAGATATATAGCACAATCCAAAGAACCGATTTATCCAATAAGCTATGTTCAATGTAAAAATCCAATGAGTCAGCGGCGAAAAGTGTGCGCTTACACAGCGGCAGGAAGAAGTGAAATCCATGACGATTTGCGGATAAACACTTTCTTACTGCTACAGCTAATGAGAGCGCCTACATACAGCCGCAGTACAGAGTATGCGGATAACCGTATCTCACTGTTCTCCGCTCAATGGGGAAAATGTGCGGTAACGGGAAAGAAATTTCAGTGTATAACAGAAATTCACTGCCATCACAAGAAGCCAAAAGGAATTGGAGGCAGAGATAAGTATGAAAATCTGGTATTGGTGCTTGCACCAGTACATGAACTGATACACGCAATTGATGAGGACACTATTCGTTCTTATCTCACCGCTCTTAAATTGGATACTTCGCAGCTCACAAAGCTGAACAAACTGCGAACATTGGCAAAAAGGAAACCCATTGATTTGGAGAAGCCAAATCTTACGAATAATTCTCATAATGGTATGACTAAGGAGACTAAGAAATCTGTTTGATTGATGGAACGCCGGATGCGGTGAAAGTCGCATGTCCGGTGTGAAGCGGGGGAAAAGCTGGAGATAACTTCAAAGGCTTACCTATCGCTATTTCCGTCCGACCTTGCTACTTTCGGCAGCGAAGCAAAAAATCTGTTGCAGGATTTACAGAGCCGCAACGAGCGAATGTTTCTGCTGACGTTCCTTGTGGTAAACATGGCAGACACAAAACGGAAACTGGATAATGACATCTTTGCTACGGCGGGCTTTGCACAGAAAAATAACTGCGCTCTGACCCGCCTTGACTATTTGCAGGAAGCGGGCTTTATGTCCTCTATCCCTCTTGGAGAGAACCTTATCCCCATTCAAAGAGGGCTTACCACATCAAGCACCGCTATTTTTATCCCGTTCATCACACAGGAGCTTTTTCAGCGGGGCGCAGCCCTTTACTACGGCTTAAATGCGCTGTCAAATAACATGATACTCTGCGACCGCAAGCAACTGAAAAATCCCAACGGGCTTATCCTCGGAACGCCGGGAAGCGGTAAATCCTTTGCGGCAAAGCGGGAAATGACAAACGCCTTTCTCATTACTGACGACGATATTATTATCTGCGACCCGGAAGCAGAATATTTTTCCCTTGTGCAGCGATTGGGCGGGCAAGTGATACGCCTGTCGCCTGCCGGAAAAGGCATGGACGGTAAGCCCCAGTATGTGAACCCTATGGATATTAACTTAAACTACTCCGAGGACGACAACCCGCTTGCCTTGAAATCCGACTTTATCCTTTCCCTCTGTGAGCTTGTTATCGGCGGCAAAGAGGGCTTGCAGCCCGTGGAAAAGACCGTCATTGACCGCGCCGTTAGGAATGTGTACCGACCTTTCCTTGCTGACCCCGACCCGGCAAAAATGCCTATCTTGGGCGACCTCTACAACGAACTGCTGAAACAGCCGGAGCCGGAAGCTGCCCGCATTGCGGCGGCATTGGAGCTTTATGTTTCCGGCTCTCTGAACGTCTTTAACCACCGTACCAACGTGGAGCTTTCAAACCGTCTTGTCTGCTTTGATATTAAGCAGCTTGGAAAGCAGCTCAAAAAGTTAGGTATGCTCATTGTGCAAGACCAGGTGTGGAACCGCGTTACCGTAAACCGCGCCGAGAAAAAGGCAACCCGTTACTATATGGACGAATTTCATTTGCTTTTGAAAGAGGAACAGACCGCAGCCTATTCCGTGGAGATTTGGAAGCGTTTTCGTAAATGGGGCGGCATACCGACGGCAATCACACAGAACGTCAAAGACCTTTTATCAAGCCGCGAAGTCGAGAATATCTTTGAAAACTCCGATTTTGTCCTCATGCTCAATCAGGCACAGGGCGACCGGGCTATCCTTGCAAAGCAGCTTAACATCTCCCCGCAGCAGATGAAGTATGTAACCCACACCGAAGCAGGCGAGGGGCTTATCTTTTACGGGAATGTGGTGCTGCCGTTCATTGACCGCTTCCCAACCGACACCGAGCTTTACCGTCTGCTTACGACAAAGCCGGAGGAAGTGAGCAAGCCATGAAAACGGACGTAATCATCAACCGCGACGCCCTCTATGCCCTGCGGGAGCTGCCGAGTGAAAGCGTGAACTGCTGCGTCACAAGCCCGCCCTACTATGGACTTAGGGACTACGGGCTTGACGCACAGATTGGACGGGAGGACACGCCGGAGCAGTACATTGACAGGCTTGTAGAAGTATTCCGGGAGCTGCGCCGGGTACTCAAAGACGACGGGACGTTTTGGCTGAATATCGCAGACACTTACTGCGGCACAGGCATGAAAGCGGGCTGCAAGCAAAAGGATTTAATCGGTATTCCGTGGCAGCTTGCTTTTGCCCTGCGCTCTGACGGGTGGTATTTACGCAGCGATATTATCTGGCTGAAAGAAAATCCTATGCCGGAGAGCTGCCGCGACCGACCGAGCCGCTGCTATGAGCATATCTTTTTACTGACGAAATCAAAGAAATATTACTATGACGCTGCCGCCATTGCAGAGCCGATTGCGCCGGGAACGGCTGCGCGGTACCGGCAGGGGCGCGGCGCAGGACACAAATATGCCGAGGAAATACCCGGACAGGGCAAGGTACAGGGTATCAATAAAACCCGCAGCGGCGGCTATTATGACGACGCTCTTATGCCGACCACAAGGAACAAGCGGGACGTTTGGCTTATCAATACCGTACCGTATAAGGGCGGGCATTTTGCCGCCTATCCCCCGAAGCTCGCGGAAACGTGCATACTGGCGGGCTGTCCGGCAGGCGGCGTTGTCCTTGACCCTTTCTTTGGAAGCGGCACCACCGGGCTTGCAGCGAAAAGCCTTGACCGCCGCTATATCGGCATTGAACTGAACGCCGAGTATTGCGCCCTTGCAGGGGCGCGGATTGGAGGTGCAGAACCATAAAGCAATACAAACCTCGTGATAAAATCACGCAGAAAATGACCCGCGACGGGGCTATCGCAGGAAATCAGACCACGGGAGACACGGAACGTATCAGCAAGCGGACGCAGGACGCGGATTTTCAGAAATCCCCGGAGCAACAGGCAGCACAAGACGCAGCGCAGCTACAAGGTGCAGCTTCCCCGACTTCTCCCTTGCCCCATGTGCCGGGAGCTGCCCCCAAAGCGGACACAGGCAAAACGGAGCGCGTCATGGAGCATATCGAAGCCGCCCATACCCGCAAAGCGTCTAAAAAAGCGGTACGAAAGGCACAGGCAGAAGCTACCGCCGGGACGAAATCTTCCCGGCTGCAATTTACCGACGAGGAACGCGCTGCCCCGGAGCTTGAAAAGTATATCAAGAAATCCGACAAAGCCGCCGACCGCTTGGATAAGGCAAAGGCAGCTATCCCCAAAGAAAAGAAACTTACGAAAGAGCGCACCTTTGACGAAGCCACCGGGAAAGGCAAGACCCGCCTGCACTTTGAGGAAAAGGACAAGCCGCCCGGATTTAAGGAGAAGCACAACCCGCTATCCCGCCCCACACAGGAAGCCGGGATTTTGGTACATAACAAAATCCATTCTGTCGAAAAGGATAATTCCGGCGTGGAGGGCGCACACAAGAGCGAGGAAGCCGCAGAACGGGGATTGAAGTACGGGGCGCGGAAAATCAAGCAGGGCTACCGCAACCATAAGCTGAAACCCTACCGGGAAGCGGCAAAGGCTGAAAAAGCTGCTTTCAAGGCAAACGTGGATTTTCAGTATCATAAGACCCTGCATGATAACCCACAGCTAACCAGTAACCCTATTTCCCGTTTTTGGCAGAAACAGCAGATTAAAAAGCAGTATGCAAAGGAAGCCCGCAATACTGCAAAGGGTATCAAGGGCGCAACGGAACGCACCCGCAAAGCGGCAGCCAAAGCCGCCGAGAAAACGAAGCAGACAGCGGCGTTTGTGGCAAGACACCCGGCGGGCGTGGCAATCGCTGTCGGGGCGCTGCTACTTTTCATTATGCTTCTGTCCGGGCTGTCCTCTTGTGGTGCAATGTTTTCCGGCACGTTAAACGGCGTGCTTGGAACGTCTTATACCTCCGAGGACAGCGACCTTGTGGAAGTGGAAAATGCCTATGCCGGACTGGAAAGCGGGCTGCAAAACGAGATTGACGCTATCGAAAGCACCCACCCCGGCTATGACGAGTACCGCTATGACCTTGCAAATATCGGGCATAACCCCCACGAATTAGCGTCCTATCTGACCGCAAAATACCAAAGCTACACCCGCGCCGAGGTACAGAGCGAATTACAACGGATTTTCAATCAGCAATACAAGCTGACGCTGACCGAGGAAGTGGAAATACGCTACCGGGAGGAAGAACGCACCGACACATGGACAGACGAGGACGGCAACGAGCATACGGACACCTACACGGTACAAGTGCCTTATGAGTATTACATCTTAAACGTCAAGATGACGAACACCCCGCTATCCACCATTGCGGAAAATAATCTGACCCCGGAACAACTGGAAATGTACCGGGTGTACTTGCAGACAAGCGGGAACAAGCCCCTTATCTTTGGCGGCGGCTCTCCCGACACTTCCGCGTCCGAGGATTTAAGCGGCGTGGATTTTGTGAACGGAACGCGCCCCGGTAATACCGCTATCGTTGACCTTGCAAAGCAGCAAGTCGGAAATGTGGGCGGCTATCCGTATTGGAGCTGGTACGGCTTCAACTCCCGCGTGGAATGGTGCGCCTGTTTTGTGTCCTGGTGCTACGGGCAAATGGGGCTTTCCGAACCGCGCTTTGCCGCCTGCCAGTCGCAGGGTATTCCGTGGTTTACCTCTCACGGACAATGGGGAGCGCGGGGCTATGAAAACATTGCCCCCGGCGACGCTATCTTTTTTGACTGGGATTTAGACGGCAGCGCAGACCATGTTGGGCTTGTTATCGGCAGGGACGAAAGCCGCGTCTATACCGTTGAGGGCAATTCCGGCGACGCCTGCAAGATTAAGAGCTATCCCCTTGACTATGCCTGTATCAAAGGGTACGGGCTGATGAACTGGAACTGACACATTTTTGAAAATCGAAAGGAGAAAAAATTTATGGCAATGAGTAAAATCGAAAGAATTGAAAAGGAAATCCAAAAGACCCGTGAGAAAATCACGGAGTATCAGAACAAGCTGCGCGGACTGGAAGCACAGAAAACCGAAGCGGAAAATCTGCAAATCGTTCAGCTCGTGCGCTCCATGCGTCTGACCCCGCAGGAGCTTACCGCCATGCTTGCGGGCGGCGGTATTCCGGGCATTGCCCCTATGCCCACAGACTATGACGAACAGGAGGACAATGCAGATGAAGAATAAAATCCTTGCAAGCATTACCGCACTTTGCGCCGCCCTTGTCCTTGTGGGCGGCTTTTCCGTTACTGCCTACGCGCAGACCCCGACAGAGGAAACCGACGACAGCGGCGTAATCGTGGAAACCGAACCGCAGCCCCTTACCCCGGAGGGCAACATGACCCTTGTGGACGACATCGACGGGGACGCTGCCGAGGATAAGCAGTTTATCGTCGTGAAAAGCAAAGGCGGCAACTATTTTTACATTATCGTTGACCGGGCAGCCGAGGGCGAAAATTCCGTCCACTTCCTAAATCAAGTAGACGAAAGCGACCTTATGGCGATTATCGGGGAGGAACAGACCGAGCAGCCCCCGGCTGTCTGCAACTGTACCGAGAAATGCAAGGCGGGCGAAGTAAACACCGCCTGCCCCGTCTGCTCCGCAGCCATGAATAACTGCACAGGCAAGGAAGCCGAGCCGGAAGCACCCGCAGAGCCGGAGAAACCCAAGAACAGCATGGGCGGGCTTCTCATTTTCCTTGTTGTGGGACTTCTTGGCGGCGGCGCAGCCCTCTACTACGTTAAGTTTATGAAACCGAAGCAGAGCGTAAAAGGCGGCACCGACCTTGACGAATTTGATTTTGACGAATACGACGAGGACGAGCCGGAGGAAGAAGCTGACAGCGCAGATACCGAACAGGAGGACGAGGAAGCATGAAACTTGTGATTTGTGAGAAGCCCAGCGTCGGGGCGGCGGTTGCCGCCGCCCTTGGCGTTACGGGTAAAAAAGACGGATATATCGAGGGGAACGGTTATGTTATCTCTTGGTGTATCGGGCATTTGGTACAGCTTTCCGAAGCTGCCGCCTATGGGGAACAGTACAAGAAATGGAGCTATGACAGCTTACCCATTCTGCCGCAGGAATGGCAGTACACCGTAGCTGCCGACAAGGGAAAACAATTCAAAATCTTAAAAGACCTCATGCACCGCGCCGACGTTTCGGAAGTCGTGAACGCCTGCGACGCAGGACGCGAGGGCGAGTTGATTTTCCGATTTGTCTATCATCAAGCGGGCTGCAAGAAGCCCTTTACCCGTCTTTGGATTTCCTCAATGGAAAACGAAGCAATCCGAAGTGGCTTTGACAATCTGAAGGACGGGCGGGAATACGACGCCCTCTACCATTCCGCACTATGCAGGGCAAAGGCTGACTGGCTTATCGGCATTAACGCGACCCGCCTTTTCTCCTGCCTGTATGGAAAGACCTTGAACGTGGGGCGTGTGCAGACCCCGACCCTCAAAATGCTTGTAGACCGGGACGCTGCGATTACAGGCTTTCAGAAAGAAACCTACTACCATGTGCGCCTTACTCTCCCCGGCGCAGAAGCGGCAAGCGCGAAGATCTGCGCCGCTGATGAAGCGGGCAAACTGAAAGCAGCCTGCGAAGCGTCGGCGGCTGTCTGTACTTCCCTTGTGAAAGAAAAGAAAACCATTGCCCCGCCGAAGCTCTTTGACCTTACCAGTTTACAGCGGGAAGCAAACCGTATTTACGGGTACACCGCGAAGCAGACCCTTGACCTGGCGCAAGCCCTCTATGAAAAGAAGCTCTTGACCTATCCGAGAACGGACAGCGCATTTCTGACCGACGACATGGGAGAAACAGCGACGGGCATTATCAAGGTGCTTTGTGAGAAACTTTCCTTTATGGAGGGCGCGGATTTTTCGCCGGAGATTGCAAAGGTGCTGAACAGTAAAAAGGTATCAGACCACCACGCAATCATTCCCACTATGGAGCTTGCAAAGGCTGACCTTACCGCGCTGCCGGAAAGCGAGCGCAATATCCTGACCCTTGCCGGGGCGCGTCTGCTTATGGCAACCGCAGAGCCGCACGTTTACGAAGCGGTAACGGCGGTTTTCTCCTGCGCCGACCATGAATTTACGGCAAAGGGAAAGGCGGTAATCGCTGCCGGGTGGAAAGACATGGAACGTCTTTACCGGGCAACCCTCAAAAAGAAGCCGGACAGCGACGACGAAAACGAGCTTGTGTTAGATGTGCCGGACTTTTCCGAGGGGCAGACCTTTGAAAATCCGGCGGCAAAAGTGACGGAGCATGACACCACACCCCCGAAACCACATAATGAAGCAAGCCTTTTGTCTGCTATGGAACGCGCCGGAAACGAGGACACCGACCCGGACGCAGAACGCCGGGGGCTTGGTACGCCTGCCACCCGCGCCGCCGTCATTGAAAAGTTAGTCAAAGGCGGTTTTGTGGAGCGCAAGGGCAAGCAGCTACTTCCCACCAAAGACGGCACAAACCTTGTCTGCGTCCTGCCGGATAGTCTGACCTCTCCGCAGCTTACGGCTGCATGGGAAAACAATCTGACGCAGATTGCAAAGGGCAACGCCGACCCTGCCGCTTTCATGCAGGGAATTGAAGCAATGGCACAGGGGCTTGTAAAAACCTACGCTTCCGTGTTGGGTGAGAAACAAGAGCTTTTCAAGACAGAAAAAACAGAGATTGGGAAGTGTCCCCGCTGCAAGTCCCCGGTCTATGAGGGAAAGAAAAACTACTACTGTTCCAACAAAGAGTGCGGCTTTACCATGTGGAAAAATGACCGCTTCTTTGAGGAACGTAAAACCGTCTTTACCCGGTCGATTGCCGCAGCACTCTTAAAATCCGGCAAGGTAAAAGTCAAAAAGCTGTACTCTCCGAAAACAGGCAAAACCTATGACGGAACGGTACTTTTAGCTGATACGGGCGGCAAGTATGTGAATTACAAAGTAACCATTTCAAAGGACAAAGAACTTGAATAGCAAGCATAGGAAGCGGGTACCCACTTCCGTAAAATCCCTGCCACTCTAACCGAGCTTGGCGGGGATTTTGCTTGTTGGGAAGTTTCCCAAACCCTCTAAAAATCCTCAAAAATCTTTGGCAGAAATGCGGGCGCACCGTAGTAGGACTATGTAACCACAAACGCAGCGTCCGCGCTGCCATACGCGAAAGGAGGTTTTACACATGGCAAGTTTGCGCGACAGCGTAAAGGACTATCAAGAGGAACTTAGGGACGGTATTGCATGGGTAGCATTTTGGAAAGAGGGACGTTCATGGAACGCCGAGCTGTTTCATCTTGAAGTGGACGGTACTTTAGAACCGTTTGACAGGAGCCGGTTAGAGGAAATCAAGGCGGCTGACCCCGCCGCCGTTATTCTAAACGGCTACTACTGCGGGCATTTAGGCGAGAATATGAGCCTTGACGAGCTGACCGCCGGAGTGCGCCACCACTACAAAAACGGCACAAATGACGTTGCCGGATTTATCGAAGCCCACGACGACAGACTTCCCCCGGAGCTTATCGAGGAAGCAAAAGCCGCCGCCCATGCAGCGGGGCTTCCCTTTTCCGAAAAGCCCTACCGGGACGGGGAAGATTTTGACCCTTATGTATTTGACGGGAGCATGAGTATTGAGGACTACGAGCTTATGCACCGCATGATTGAAAAAGAAAGGAGCGAGCAAATGGACGAATGGAAAACAGGTTATTCCTCATACGACCATGACAGACTGGAAGCCGCCGACAAGATGAAGATTGAGCGCGGTATCTATTTTGACACGAAAGGCGCGGATATTTCCCCGCTGACCGCCTTACCTCTTGCCGAGCTTGTGAAGCTGCGGGAGGAAAGCGCGGCTGCGGAGCAGACTGTTTTTGAAAATCTGAAAGTACAGGCTTCCGCATGGGAGGAACAGGCAGGAAAGACCCTGCTATTTGACAAGGCGATTGAGTATGCGAGAATACCCGAAGTGAAGCATACGGCGAACAAGTGGCAGGACGAGGACAACGACCGCCACACCATCAGCAACCGGGTATATAAAATGAGCTACCATGTGTATGAAAATACCCGCTACGACAAGGCAGCACAGAAATCTATCCCGTATTCCTATACGCTGTCTTGGAACATCTACACCAACAGCCCCCACGGGTACGGACAGGCGAAAATCGCCGGACAGGACAGAAAGGTATTTGCTGACCGGGCGGCTATGGAAAAATATCTGAATGGGCGTATCAAGGCGTATGAAAAACTTTTTACGGAAATCTCCCCGGCTATCCCGCCGGAATACGCGGAACAGTTTAAGGTAAACGGGCAGCTCTTACCGGGCTATACCGTAGAGGGCGAGGAAATCAAGCAGCCCGCCGCCGACATTCCCGCCGCTGCACCGAGAACCGAACCGGGACAGGATACGGAACAGTTTGCAATCCTTATTGACAGCCGCACCCGTTTTGAAACGGGAGAACCGGGCGGCTACTGGCTTTCCATGCCCGCCACAAAGGAAGAACTTCACGAAGCCATGCAAAGCGTCGGCATTACCGCAGACAATCCGCAGGAATTTTTCATTCACGGCTACTCTGACCGGGAGGACAGACACATTGCCCTGCCGTATGACATGGTATGCGCGGCACAGGTGGACGAGCTGAATTTCCTTGCGGCACGACTGGAAACCCTTGACGCTTCCGGGATTACCGCGCTGAACGCCGCCACGCAGCGCAGGAATGGTTTTGAGAATATCGGGCAGCTCATTGACTTTACCTATAACGAGGACTTTTTCGTGCATATCCCCGAAGTACATAATCCCCGCGAATTGGGCGATTATTACCTTAACAAATCCGGCATGGTGCAAATGCCCGCTGAATGGAAAAACAGCATTGACCTTATCGCCTTTGGACGAAACGCCGCCGCACAGGAAAAAGGCAGCTTTACGGAATACGGCTACCTTGTGGAAAGCGGCGACGCATGGGAGCAGCACTTTGAGGGGCGCGATGTGCCGGAGGACTACCGCATTATGAGCTACCCGCAGCCGACCGTCGAACTGGACGCAGCCCCGGCAGTACAGGCGACTGTTCCCGAAGCAACGCCGCAGGAGCCGCGCCCGGTTATCCCCATTGTCTTAACTTCCGAGAAGCCCGCCGAAAAGCTCAAAGAGATAACCGACCGCTTGGAGCAAGGCATTACGGAACTGTTCGACAGCGAGCGTTACAAGGAATATCTGCGCGTCATGTCAAAGTTTCATAATTACAGCTTTAACAATACGCTGCTGATCGCCATGCAAAAGCCCGACGCTTCCCTTATCGCCGGATTTTCCGCATGGAAAAATAACTTTGGACGAAACGTGATGAAAGGACAAAAGGGTATCAAAATCCTTGCCCCGTCGCCGTTCAAGATTAAAAAAGAAATGGAGAAAATCGACCCGCAGACACAGAAAGTCATTATCGGTAAGGACGGAAAGCCCGTAACCGAGGAAAAGGAAATCACGATACCCGCCTTTAAGGTGGTATCTGTCTTTGACGTATCGCAGACCGAGGGCAGGGAAATCCCCGATATTGCCGTAAATATGCTGACCGGGGACGTGGAGCATTACAAGGAGGTTTTCGCTGCCCTTGAAAAGACTTCTCCTGTTCCTGTTGGCTTTGAAAAAATCGAGGGCGGCGCACATGGTTACTACCACTTGGAGGACAAGCGTATTGCCCTTGATGAGGGCATGAGCGAGCTGCAAACCTTAAAGACACTTATCCATGAAATCGCCCATGCGAAGCTGCACGACATTGACCTAAACGCCCCTTTAGAGGACTTGGAGAACAGACCCGACCGCCGCACCCGTGAGGTACAGGCAGAAAGTATCGCCTATACCGTGTGCCAGCATTACGGGCTTGATACCTCTGATTATTCCTTTGGGTATGTTGCCGGGTGGAGTGCCGGACGGGAGCTTACCGAACTGAAAAGCTCTCTTGAAACAATCCGCAGCACCGCAGCGGAAATCATCAACAGCATTGATGAACATATCGCAGAGCTGCAAAAGGCACAGGAACAGGAGCAGACTTCCGAGGTACAGGAAATCGGGCAAGACGCACCACCGCAGGAGCAGCCGGAAATCCCCGTACCCGACGCCACTATCAGCATAAAAGAAATGCAGGACTACGGCTATTCTTGGGACGGTATGTTTCCGCTGAAACAGGAAGCCGCCGAGCGTTTGTTTACACAGTACGGTATCGAGGTTTTCCGTATCTATGAGGACGGCACCGAGGGAGCCGTTACCAGTCTGACCGATTTACAGGAACACGCAGAAAAAGGCGGCTTGTTCGGTGTAGAAAAGGAAACTTGGGAAGCCCTGCATGAATACAACGCCATGAAGCAGCAGCTACGGGAAAGTGAGCCGACAAAGGAAGCTCTTTTACTCTATGGCAAAGAGGACAGCTACGGGATTTATCAGTTAGCCCGCGGCGACGCCACAAGGGACTTGCGCTTTGAGCCTTACGACCGCCTGCAGGCGACGGGACACACCGTAG
>OMAW01000920.1_pt1 | contig 13271 bp, 7 predicted proteins | sample 1644731 | NCBI WGS metagenome assembly OMAW01 (sample SAMEA103958133, study PRJEB25191) | human gut metagenome | biome: human-associated habitat [ENVO:00009003]; feature: intestine environment [ENVO:2100002]; material: feces | place: Germany | collected 2013/2015 | reverse complement strand
CCTGTTTTTTGATGAGAATTTAATGTTGGCTGAAGCGTCTTTTCTTTTGACGGTTACAATGAAGCAGCAGACCAGAGTGGTATCTGTAAGAATAGGAGACTTGCAACGAAACTTAAAACTAACTTGCAACAAACTTGCAATCTACGGATAAGCTGCGTGTAAGAGCTTTATACGGTTCTTTTGGCTCGGAACTGTGTGTAAACGGGATAGATAAAATGAGCGGACACACTATATGCGTTTGTTAAACACCATTGGCGTTTGGTCTTTTGCGTGGAATCGTGAAAATGAGACCTGTGAAAAACGTAGAAAATTTGATATGGTTGCGCTGCAAACTAAGACATATTGATGTTTTTGAAACGAGTTTATAGTGAAATATGTGTAATTCGAGTGCAGATATTCATTCTTGTGAGTTTGTTGTGTGAATTTGTCACGTTCCGCCGCAAAAAAGGACTTGACGGAAAAAATACTCTGTGGTAATTTATGAGCAAATTCGCTTTTGTGAAATAAAGTCGAATTTGAATCCGCATGCATTATCCTGGTATGCGGAAAAGGAGAAAGCATCTTTATCGCAGGGAGGATTGCAAACAAAACCCAGTTCCTCCGCCCAAACCGCTGCGTAGCAGCAGAAAGGACGACCGAATATGAGTTATGACAAAGTGCAAGTCGGCAACAGAATCCGCGGAAGCCGCCTCGAAAAAGGCTGGACGCAGGAACGGCTTGCAGCAGAAGCTGAAATTTCAGTGCAGCAGCTTCGCGCATTGGAAAAAGGACAGCGCAATCTGGGAGTAGACCACTTGGGACGCCTGTCGGACGCAATGGGAGTCAGCAGCGATTTCCTGCTGAAAGGTTGTTCTGAAAACAGTATATTGGTTTGCAAGATGCTGGATGACCTCAAGAAAAAATTGCAGCCACCAAAGCAAATCGCAGAAAAATGAGCGGTTTTGCTGCAAAAACAGTATATTTTAGCGCTTTACAGCAATGAAAGTACTTGCTATAATATCGCCATGGCGCAAGTTTCAGTTGCGCAAGAGGGAAAATTGCCTGAAATGCATTAAAGGCTGATAATACTCCGTGAGCTGCTCACAAGAGCAGCTCCATCGAGTCGCGGTCATTGTGCATTTTCAAGCTGAAAACAGGCCGGGACTCGAAAAAAGGAGTCTCGGCCTGTTTGTGTTTTCGGCGCAAAGGAAAGGATTGAACAATGCGATTTGATGCAAAAGAATTCGGCGGACGTATCCGCGATTTGCGGAAAAAGAAGGGGATTACGCAGGAACAGCTGAGTATAATGCTGAACATTAGTGCGAACCATCTTGCAAAAGTTGAAACGGGAAGCCGCTGCTGCTCGATTGAGTTGCTGCAGGATCTTTCGTCCTGCCTGAATGTCAGAACGGACTATCTGCTGAACGGAGATGCACCGCATAACAACCATCTGAGGGAAAGACTGACGTTTCTTGCACAGGAATTAGAAAAGATTACGGCGGACCTCCCGGTATGGGGATAGGAAAAAGCAGAATCCTCTTTTTCAATGCCCAAAAGCGTGGTAGAATAGGGAAAAGATTCAGTATCTGAAAAACGGAGCGCGCAACAATGAAGATTCTGGTCAGCGCCTGCCTGCTGGGCGAAAACTGCAAATACAGCGGCGGAAACAATTACAATCAGGCGGTCTGTGATTTTGCGCGGGGGCATCAGGTGGTTCCGGTCTGCCCGGAGGTTTTGGGCGGCCTGCCCACACCGCGGTGCCCGGCGGAAATCGTGCAGGGCGTTGTCACGAACAAAGAGGGCATCAATGTGGACCGGGAGTTCCGAGCGGGCGCAGCCAAGGCCCTTGCCATCGCAAAAGAAAATGGGGTGGAGCTTGCCATCCTGCAATCCCGCAGCCCCAGCTGCGGCGTGAAGGAAATCTACGACGGAACGTTTTCCGGGACAAAGATTCCCGGACAGGGCGTTTTTGCCAAGATGCTGATGGACGAAGGTGTCCGTGTTCTGGATGCCGGGGAATTGCCTAAAATTATCTTGAAAAATGAGGACGGAAAATGTCAATCAAACTGATTTGCAGCGACATTGACGGTACGCTGCTGCAATACGGAAAAAAGGAACTGGAAAGCGAGATCTTTGAGCAGATACGGGAGCTGCATCGGCGCGGCATTCTGTTTTGCCCGGCATCCGGTCGGCAGTATACCAGCCTGCGCAAGCTCTTTGCACCGGTGGCGGACTGCTGTGTGTTTCTCTGCGAAAACGGCGGCGTGATCTATAAGGACGAACAGTGCATCGCCAAGAATCCGATGCCGCGTGCATTGGCCGAAGAAATCGCCAACGACCTGTGGACCCGCAGCGACGGGCAGGGCGAAGTGATGCTTTCCGGCCAGAATACTGCATACCTGATGGAGCGGGGTCTGGGAATGCTCAAGCGTATTCAGTTCATCGGGAACAATTATCAAATCATCCATGACCCTTCCGAGGTGCCGGAGGAGATCACAAAAGTATCGGTGTATCTGCACGAAGGCGTAGAATCTTACACGGAACGGTTTGTCCCACGATGGAAAGAGGCAAACTGCGCTGTGGCAGGGCCGTACTGGATCGATACCACCTTTGCCAACAAGGGCATCGGTGTGCGCAGCATCTGCAAGACTCTGGACATCGCCCTTGCCGATGTGATGGCTTTTGGCGACAATTATAACGATGTGTCGATGCTGGACATTGTGGGTGTGCCCTACATTATGGATGGAGCCGCCGCACCGCTGCGGGAAAAGTACCCGAACCATACACCCCGCCCAGAGGATGTGCTGCGGGAGTTCTTGAAGCAGAACTGAATTTTGAACGCGCGTGTTCAAAATTTGAAATGATACGATATAAGGAAATATTTTGGTATGACGAAAGTGCTTTTTATCTGCCAGGTAGAAATATACATAAGCAGTCATGAAAGCAGCCTCTCCTTCCAGTTCTTTCTTTTCACTGTCACGAATATCCAGTGTAGGGATGATGCTTTTCAGCAAATTAATATTACGAAGCGTTTCATAGCCATGATTAAAATAATCCGCACGAATAACGTATCCCGGTGACTGCTCCCCCCACTGACTTTGTACAGCTTCCTCACAGATATTGGCATACCATAATAAACCGATATTCCCTGTCGGATTATTGAAACCTCCTTCTCCGCTGGTACCCGGCATAAACATGTAATCTTCAATAGGCAAATCGCGATAAATAGTTGCCATAAAAGCTTTTGCCCCATTAGGGTTATTAAACAGCTCATTGGGAGTGATCTTGTTATTAGGCTCAATGTCCAGCAAGTCCGTACATGCCGTAAACACAGCTGATAGACCGATAACCAAATAATATTTTATATTTTTCATATCTAACGTTTTTTATATTAGAAGCTAACATTTACACCGAAGTTGATAGAAGACGATAACGGATAATTCATCATACGATTATCCTGACCGGCTGTTTTCTCCGGATCCAGTTTCAAATCCTTCTTCAAATAAGAGTCACAGAATGTGAAGATATTATAAGCATTTACATAAACACGCAGGTTTTGCAAGCCTACATGACTGGCCCAACGTTGAGGTAACGTATAGCCGACTTCAAGACTTTTCAAACGAAGATAGCTTCCATCCACCGTATTGCGGTCTGTCTCCTGTGCATTGTTTCCCATCGGATTGTAGTTGGCCACGCGGGCTGCCGGGAATCTTCCCGGAATCCAGTTGCTGTTTGCATCAAACGGATCTTCACGATGCCATCTGTCATACAGATAAGCAGATGAATTACCTTCCCAAGGTGCATAATTGCGCAGGTTGTCGGGGATCTGGATAGAATAACAGGCTGCTCCTTGGAATAGAGCCATGAAATCGAACCATTTCCATTCAGCTGTCAGAGTGACGCCATAATTCAGAGCCGGCATATTCAATCCATAATATTTAGGCTTCATGTCATTGCCATCAATGTATCCATCACCATTTACATCTTGCAGGTAATAGTCTCCCGGAAGAATCATGGTATTACCTCTATCACCGCTTTGCACAGGTGCATTATAAATCTGATCATAGTTCTGGAATTGCCCAGCTGTTGTATATCCCCAGCCGATACCACTCCAACGTCCTTCGGTAGCGGATTTCCAAACATCCCAACTACTTTCGTATTCACCATGTATCTGGCGGGTCATCTTACTGCGGGCAAAGTTGAAGTTTCCTTGTACACCGTATGAAACCTGACCGATTTTGTTCCGGTGCCCCAAGGTAAACTCAATACCTTCGGTACGGTCGGCATTCAGATTCTCTTCCGGTAGGGAAGCTCCGAATGTATTGGTCAGTTGGCTGCCTCTGGTAGCCAGCAGCCCATCTCTGTCACGACGATAGACATCAAATGTGAAGTCCAACAAGCCGTCCCACAAAGTTATATCCACACCCAGATCATAAGTACGTGTCGTAATCCAGGTCAGGTTCTTATTAATAAGTGCCGGAGTCAGTACTCCATTGGTTTGTGTACCGTCAACGAACTCGTACCCCTTTGATCCCATTGTAAAGCCTTCTATGAACTGGAATTCATTACCGGCATCAATACCAGTCTCTCCATAGCTGGCTCTTAACTTCAAGTTACTGACAAACGATATATTATCCTTAATAAAGGATTCCTCGGACATTCTCCAGCCTGCACTGACAACCGGGAAAAATCCCCAACGACTCCCCGGAGCATAACGATAAGAACCATTATAACGGAAAGCACCTTCCAACAGATATTTGCCTTGGTAGTCATAATTTAGACGCCCCAGATAAGAGATGTTTGCCGTCTCTCCATAGCCCCCAGAATTCTGGATATTCGTTTGAGAACCTAAGTCAAGAATAGGTTTAGAATAAATCTCATACTCGCGGGTAGCAGAAACATTATCATTCCAGCCATGATTCATTTCGTACATAGCCATCAAAGAAATGTTATGGTCGCGCGCAATAGTAGTACTATAAGACAATTGTGCCTGAATATTAAGATTATTACCATTATTCATATTCACATACAAACTGCTCGGGTCATTAATTGTCTTTGATACATCATACGATTCATTCTGCGAATTATAACTGTACAACTGGTAGAGTTTTCTCTCATGCGAGGTACGGTTATCACTGGCATCATATGAAGTCATTAATTTAGCTTTCAATCCCTTTACCCAAGGAACATCATAGGTCAATGTGGCAGTTGACTGTAAACTACGTCCTCTGCTGGTATTCATACCGGTGAGATCACCATTCATTGCTGCCACTGGATTGTCCAGGAAAGGATAAGCTGCATTGTAGTATTCGGAATTGTTATTGGCATACACTCCGGATGTCGGTCTCATCAATGTAGATTTGAACAGTAAGTCAAAGACTCCCTGGATAGGAGCATTCGTCACGTCATATCTTCCGGAAACATTAACTTCCGCTTTGAGATACTTAGACAACTGGGCTGTAAAATTACTACGCATAGTATATCTTTCGTAATTGAAATCGCCTCCTCGTGTCAAGTCACCATCGTGCGCATAACCGAAACTGGCATAATATGTCATCTTATCACTACCACCTTCAACAGAAAGAGTATGTTGCTGGCTACCTGCACTTTTTTTGAATACAGCATCCAACCAGTCGGTACTTTCATAGCCGGGACCACCGGCCTGCCATTTGGCAAGTTCTTCAGGAGTGGTAGTAGGGCCGGTACCCGCATTCATTGACAATTCATTGGAAATCTCCGCATATTGGGCAGCATTCATAACCTTCATCATGGAAGTGGGGAAAATAGCTGTGAATGAACCGTTGTAATTAAAACGGGCTTTACCTTTTCTTCCTTTTTTGGTGGTAATAATCACAACTCCATTGGCGGCATTCATACCATAGATTGCCGCAGCACCATCTTTGAGAACAGAAATATTTTCAATATCTTCCGGATTCAAGCGCTGAAATTCAGAACCACCGTCGCCACTATCGCGGACAACGCCATCGATTACATACAGCGGACTACCAAAGCCACGAATTTGTACCATAGAGCTGAACGAACCTGGTTGACCGTCCTGCTGACGGATCTGTACACCGGCAATCTTTCCCTGCAAGCTCTGAGCCACACTCGTGCTTTTGGTCGTCAGCACTTTGTCACCACTAAGAGTAGAAATAGCCCCAGTCAGTGTCTGTTTCTTCTGAGTGCCATATCCCACAACTACAACTTCGCCTAAAACGGCTTCATCTTCCTTTAACACCACTCTTACTGAGTTTTCGGCTCCTACTTTGACTTCCTGAGTCTGAAAGCCAATATAAGATATCTGAAGAACAGCGTTCTTCTCAAGATTTTGTAGCACAAATTCACCCGACATATCTGCCACGGCATTTTTATTATTGGCTCCTTTCACTACAACGGTCGCACCAACCAGCGGATTCCCTTCCTGGTCTATCACCTGTCCTTTAAACTGTGCATGTTGCGCATATACCATTGTGGTACAGAGTAACATGATGCATCCCAACAAGGTGCGTGCTAAATGATTCATGTGTTTTATCATATAAAAAAAGATTTTTAACTTTACAATTACATAAAAGATTTCTAAATGTTACGTTTCCAACTTTTCTCAGTGGATACATTCTTTGGGTCATTTAATCTTTTCTTTTAACATAGGCATTTTCTTTTAGGGGTTAACATTCTTATTTTATTGTTACGTAACGAAAGTCATGTTTATCTGCCTCCTGAAGTACCGGGGCTTCCAGACGATTGTCAATAATACGATCCCAGTACGGACTCAGATCCAACGTTTTTCCCTCTTCCACCACAAACTCTTTAATTTCGATTTCTCTCTTTTCGGAAGTGGAAAGTCCTGCAGGTTCCGATATCACTTTATTGAAACTGATCCGCTCTTTACCATATTTCTTCGTTATTTTGAAAGTGATAGATTTCTTCTGAGGATCAGCAGTTACTACTCCCCAAAAGTTAGGATAAAACAGAGGGATGCTGATTACTTTATCATCGGCCACTACAGGAGCCAGACGCAATTCTTTTCGGGGAATGTTAACGCCAGCACCAGCCAATACATCTGTAGAGAACCAAGTTACCGGAGCTGTCATATAAGTAATGTCACTGGGATTCCACAAGTTTTGAGTCCATGTCCAGCCTTTACGCAGATGTACTAATTGGATGTGCTTCATAATATCCATGGCATCTTCATAAAATCCCGCCTGCATACCGGCTAAAGCAGTATAGCTTTCCAGATAGAAGGGCCAGCATTGTGATCCCCTATTATCAATACCTCGGTTCAGATTGATATCCCACACTTTATTAGCGTAATAATCAGGAGACTTGGAAAGAGAAATCTTGCATTGAGATATCATAGATGCCTTCACTATATCCATAGGATATACGTCTCCCCATCCGCAGTAACGGCTCAGGAACTGGCCTGCCAACTGCCCCGTAAACAATACATTATCCAGTCTTTTGGAACCATCCGGTTCACAGCCGTAGGCAAAGAAACGTCCATTCCACAACTTCTCAAGAGCCTCTTTCTGAGAGGTAGCAAACTGTTGTTGCGCCTGTTTCACGATGCTTTCATCTCCAATAGCTTTTCCTATAGCTTCGTAAGCCTTGAGTGTAGTCAACCATACACCTGCATAGTAAGAATACAAAGGAGGATGAGTAAAATCATCATACGTAGTAGGGCCTACAGGAATTGTACTGCCTTGAGGCATACGACTATATAAGAATTTCATGGCTCTTTTAAGTCCCGTAAGATGTGCTTTCAAGTACTCTGTATCACCAGTCTGCTCATAGTCTTTAACAAGTTGTATGATCCAGCCGGAAGCATTATCCAACATCCAACCCTTTTCCGTTGGTACACGGCCACCTACGGTACCCATACCTACATAGTAATGTCCGATGAAATGAAGTATATAACCTTCCGGATCCATTGCATCTGCAAAAATATCCATCTCCGAACGATCCAGTTGAGTGAAAAATTTCTGGTAAAAAGGATGTGAACTCAAACGCTGATCCATTGTTCCGGCAAAGCCGCCCATGGCTCCTTCATTAACCATAACATCACCTCCTTTAGTAAGCACCATATTGGTGTAAATGACATATCCACTATTAATAAGCTTAAACTTATACCAGTCAGGAAGGCTACTCTCAAGAACCGGGATTTGCCACTCCGTAGTCTGTCGGGCAATTCTTGCCCTATTGGATACAGCATAGCTCACCATAGAATTCATATTATTAAAATAATTATGATAGTATTTATTGTAGTCAGCCCCACAAGGCCAGTAACTACCGATAGGAAGGGCTGCCGCATCAATCTGCAGTTCAGGAGCATACCATGCCAGCATAAAACGAATTGTTTTCTTTTGACCTGCTTTCAACTGTGTCTTAACAGCCAGTACAGAAGCAGAAGAAGTTTGAGATTGCTCCGTCAGTACATTTTTGGTTAGTGAAGAAGTGAATTCTCCATTATTTCTAAACTGCTCCCATGCTTCAGAATTCGAACGATAAGCTGGAAGATAAGATACATTCTTTTCTTCTTCCACTGCAATCACCACTTGATTCACATAGTTCTGAAAAGTCAATTTGCGAGGTTGCAAGCTATCTGCAGCATATTGTATCAACCCTTTCAGGCTTCCCATCTGATAAGGTTCTACATAGGTTTTAGCCTTCTCACGCAACGGCCAGTTTTCTCCATTATTTATATTAGCTCTACCTTCACTCAATAGCTGGCCATTGTCAAAACCTTCCAAGCTCTTCGGGTCATTAAACAATCCGATAAAATCTTCCCAGGAAAACGCTAATGCAGCTTCCATGTCCTCCTGAGCTATGAGATCAACCTCAAACCATACTACCGGCAAAGAGGAATCTTTCACATTGTGCGGCACCAATCCTGAATAGGCACGAATTACAGGGGTTACTTTCAAATTATTATCCGCATAACTTAATTCTGCTGTAGGAAATAATCCTTTATATTGAGTATGTTCTACTCCTTTCATTCCATACAAAACATGATTATCCCTAACCAGACGAACAGCTTCTTTTTCATTTCCCTTCCGTGTCCATAAAGAGAAGAATGAATGCTCCGAACGTTTAATAGGAGTATGAATATTATTCATTCCTATCCTGGTGAATTTGCCACTTGGAGCGAAATTTATATTGCCTACTCCAATACCACCCAAGGGCACTCCGCTTACGTCTTCATGATCTTTTAATGAAAGATAAGTATAGTTGGTTTCTCCACCTAAAACTCCACTTTGAAGACTGAATTTAGTATTGGCTTCATCGACACCATAATTGTTCTGATTTTCTTCTTGTCCATACAGTGCAAATATTCCTGCAAGACAAAAGGCTAAAGAGACAAAGGTTCTTTTACTCATACATGTGTTTTTTAAGATTAATAATAGAAGTTATGAATCTACTTCTGCTTTCGTTAGCGTTCGAGTGCAAAAATAGATGCTGATAGATTACAATAGCGGTTACATTGGGGTTAATCGAGGGTTAATTTTGAGAGGTATTTTATTAATTACCCGATTAATTTAAGAAAATCTATGCTCTATGGCATAAAGTTACAGACATAAAAAGATTACCTCTAAATATAGAGACTTATAAATTGGAAACAGTCCTTTTTTTCTGATTATTGAAAACTTGTCCTTAAGTCATTGTGTATGATATCAGAGTAAGAATAGGAATAGTTATTACCCATACTTTTATTATATTCTGCAATATACAGATAATATTTCTTCATAGCCTGATCTTCCTTCTTCAGCTTATGGCAGGCATTCAGCATGTACCACAAAGCTGTATCATTCAAAGAATCTACTCTCAGCCAGATTTCAGCCAATTGAGCAACCTGCTCATACGCAGCTTTCATATATAGATTATTCAACTCAATCGTCAACATCTCATGCAATTCATATTCTTGTTCGCTCTTAAAGGAATCAAACATAGAGTCGTCAATAGACTTTAAAAATTTCCCTCGCGACAAAATTCCGATCAGTGATTGGCTGACTTCCTGAGATGCATCACTTTGCCGGATTTTATTCATTTGTTCAAGATATTGTTGATAATCGCAATAGAAAGTCTCCGACAATTGGATAGAATAGCGACTATTAGTATACACCAATTCAATACCTTCTAGATCATCCAGTATTTTTCTTAATCGGTTTATTGTAACGCCCTTCAGATTTTTGGCACTACTCAATTCTTTTTCTGGCCATAACAACCCATAGATATAATTCGAGGTAATACCTTCCTTATTACCTAAACCATTCAGAAAAGTAAGTAAGAACAGTTGCTTTATCTTGGAACTAAACAAATGAGTGATATCTCTTCCTTTTTTATCTATTATAGTGAATTCCCCAAACAGATACAAGGCATTTGCCTGTGGTGACTTTTTATTTTCAACCTGAGTGAAAGTTTCACGAACAGGTGTGACTTTAGGTATCGGTTGTTTCTCCTTCTTCCTTTTCAAGTAATACGTAATACCAACAATCAATATCAGTACAACAACCATTACAAAAATAACAGCACGCAAAGAAAGTCCTTCTTCAACAGCATATAAAAACAATGCGCTCTCTGCAATGGCAGGTGCCGACAATGAATAAAAACGTGTAACAGAAGATTCTCCGCCACGTTCATTAAATTCTTGCGTACAACAATAAAACTCCTTTGTTTCTTTATTATAATAAAGATTTGCATTAGATAAAATAGCCTTCGACTCCATAGGAATAGAATTACCTAATACCTCATAGGAATCATTCTGCAACGAGAACTTATAAAGCTGCAAATGGGAAGAAGCTTCCTGCATAGGATAACACAACGTATAGAAAGAAGCTCCATCATCAGATAAAAGAAGGTTTCTTACCGGAACAATCTGAGCTCCATCATAAGAGAAGTCCCTCACTTTCTGCACGGTTGAATCTTTCAGATTTATCTTATAGAGATCATAATAGTATATTTTCCCGATACTCTGATCCCCACTACTATTCCCAGTACCACCAAACAAAAGCAACTCATTAGCATTCAATGCTCCCATAGAAGAGAAAAAACGAGGGGCTACAAAATCACCTTTCAATTTAATAGTATTCCATGACTTTTGATCTAAATCATATACTTCCAATGTATTGGTATATTTGCGTGAGCCAAAACCTCCAAAAATATAGAACTTATTACGAATAGTATCCAGATAAGAAGAATGGTGGTGTCGCTGTGAAGGCAAAAATTTATCATCAACCTTTTCCACTTCTCCTGTAAGTACATTCAAAGCACAAATGGTACAAACATCTGCATGATTATCCACTTCATAGATATAAACAGAACGAGAATCCGGATAGAAAAAGTTTGTTCCCAAATACATCTTCATCGGCAGGGATTGATGCTTATACCCTTCCCAAATATTACGGCGGATATCCAGAGTATATAAAGAATCGCTGTTAAAATAGACAAAATTGCCAGAATTGAAATCATAATTATACCCCGCCGTACTCTCAGAAGCCTGTGAATGAAGCAAATTCCAATAATAGGATTTATTTATTAACCAGATTGGGTTAATTGCTTTTCCTCTGATCTTTCCTTGTTTGTCATGAACAAGAATACCGGAACTTTCATTCAAAGGAAAAATGATTTGTTGATTCATGTCGGAGATTACTAAATTCCGGATTGCAAAAGAAGGTATTTCTTCAGAAAACTTACTACTTCCGAACATGATGGTAGGAGTCAATTCTCCGGATAAGCCTAATTTTCCTGATTGATATTGTCGCTTATCAATAGTAAGGCATACAGAATCTTCTTTTAAGAAAAAGGAGATTTCTATGGGTATCCAACGCCGAGGACCAAGTTTTTTATTACATAGAGTATCTACAATAAGACATTCTTTTGCCTCAATATTAAATTTCAGATAACTCCGTTCGTCATTGTCATAAGAGAAAACAAAACTATAAATATCTGCATTTTCACGTTTCAGATCCTTTAATCGAAATATATAACCAAAAGATCCATAATCCTGAATAGCCAAATCATAAGATATAGAGAAATGACCTTTAAAAGTCAAAGGATTTTCATCAAAAACAGAATAGCTTGTCTTTTGTATAGTTTCAGATTCATAAGTATTAAATTCAAGACCTTGAGCATTAGCTCGCAAGCATAAAAAGCAAAGTAGCAATATGAAAGATCCTATATATCTCATTATCATTTCCTTGTCATGTAGTTACTTATTTATTAACTAGACAAATATATAACTTAAAAACCGGACTCATGAAACATAAGCCCGGTTTTAACAAAAATGCATTCCTATCTTTAATTCGCCATCTCAGAAATAAACTTAATGCGAACCAACCTTACTTCTTCTTCCGTGAAATCATCACCCAGTTCATCAAGTGCGTCATCTATCTTGTCAGTAGTAGATTCCTTGAAATAATCATAGATATCCAACATGTGGTCTTCGTCCATAATCTCATCCAGGAAGTAATCAATATTCAACTTAGTACCCGAATAAACGATTGCCTCCACTTCATCGAGCAATTCGCTGAACTCAATACCCTTGGAAAGCGCAATATCATCCAGGGCTACTTTACGGTCGATGGCTTGAATGATGGCCACTTTCATCTTCGATTTATTGGCCACCGTGCGTACCCGCAAATCTTCCGGACGTTCAATCTCGTTTTCTTCACAATGCCTCTTTATCAGCTTGCAGAACTCTTCGCCGTAACGTTTGGCTTTTCCGGCGCCTACACCGGGAATGTTCTGAAGCTCCTCCAGCGTCACCGGATAGATGGTAGCCATCGCTTCGAGAGACGGATCCTGGAAAATCACATAAGGAGGCACTTCCAGTTTTTTCGATAGTTTCTTCCGGAGATCCTTCAGCATGGAATAGAGAACCGGATCGACCGCACAGGAACCTCCGCCTCTTGCCGGTGTTTCTTCTTCTACTTCCTCAAAGTCATTGTCTTCGGTTATCTTGAACGACTTAGGATGTTTAAGGAATTTCTTTCCGGCATCGGTCACTTTCAGTAATCCGTAATTTTCGACATCCTTGCTCAGATAACCGGCTATCAGTGCCTGACGGATCACGGCATTCCAGGTTTTGTCTTCTTCTCCCATTCCTGATCCGAACACTTCCAGATCTTCATGTAAGTGCGCCTGAACTTCGGACGTTTCGCGTCCCTGCAGGACATCAATAATATAATCTGCCTTAAAGTTTTCTTTTACCGCTATGATTGTTTCGATCACAGCACACAATAATTCTTGAGCCTCCACTTGTTTTTTAGGGTTTAAACAGTTGTCACAATTTCCACAAT
>OMAW01000907.1_pt1 | contig 13362 bp, 10 predicted proteins | sample 1644731 | NCBI WGS metagenome assembly OMAW01 (sample SAMEA103958133, study PRJEB25191) | human gut metagenome | biome: human-associated habitat [ENVO:00009003]; feature: intestine environment [ENVO:2100002]; material: feces | place: Germany | collected 2013/2015 | reverse complement strand
AGCTGCCGCACCTCGCTCGCCGTATCGGCACTTAGAATTATGCGGTATTGCCCTAAAAACGCCATTTGTCAAAATGCACAAAACAGGCAGGTACCATGTATAAAATATTCACAATTTCAACCCGAAACAGCAAACGATAGTGCCGGTAGATATAAGGATTGTTTTGTGTGTCATTCACATTGATAATTGCGCTGCATCGTGAAATATAATGAAAATTTTCGCATGCTTTTGATTGTAGCCAAATCCGCAGAGCAGGGGATACAATGGAAGCAACGAAACAGCCGCCGCCGGATGACGAGGGCCCGCGATCCCGACCAAAGCACCGCGGCCGCCGGCTGATGAGAACACAAAGCAAGGAGGAAACGCTTATGGCACAAACCGCTGCGGTCAAGCAGAGCAAGGCCAATGCCCGCGCCCAGAAACAGCTGGGCCACAACACATGGCGCAAGGCGTTCATGCAGCATTACTGGTTATATATCATGATGCTGCCGGCGCTGCTCTACATGATCATCTTCAATTACCTGCCGATGACGGGCCTGTATATGGCATTTACCGATTTCAGCCCTTTCAACGGCGACACGATTCTGGAATCTGTGTTCGGCAGCCCCTTTGTCGGGCTGAAGTACTTTAAAAAGCTCTTCACCGGCCCGGACTTCTGGACGCTGTTCCGCAACACGCTGTCTATCTCGCTGGCTAACCTTTTCTTCGCCTTCCCGGCCCCCATCATTCTGGCGCTGATCTTAAATGAGCTGCGCTGCAAATGGTTCAAGCGCACGGCGCAGACGCTGGTCTACATCCCCCACTTTGTCTCCATCGTCATTGTGGCGGCGCTGACTTTCCAGATGTTCTCCACCACGGACGGCGCCATCTACCATGTGCTGACCCAGATCTTCGGCTCGAATGCGCCCGACCTGCTCAGCGACCCCAAGCTCTTCCCCGCGCTGATCGTCGGCCAGAATATCTGGAAGGAGACCGGCTACGGCACCATCATCTATCTGGCGGCGCTGTCCAGCGTGGATGTGCAGCTGTATGAGGCTGCCAAGATCGACGGCGCAGGCCGCTGGCAGCTGATGTGGCATGTCACGCTGCCCGCCATCCGCGGCACCATCGTCCTGATGCTGATCATGAAGGTCGGCCAGCTTTTGAACACCAGCTACGAGCAGATCTTCCTGATGCAGAACTCGATGAACCGCGCAGCCTCCGATGTGTTTGACACCTATGTCTACACCAAGGGCATCACGGGCGGCCAGTACTCGCTGGCGACCGCCACCGGCCTGTTCAAGTCCACCATCAGTATGCTGATGGTCGTCACCGCCAACAAGATCGCCAAGCTGTGCGGCGAGTCCGGCCTGTACTAAAGAAGGGAGCTGTGCTACAATGACAATGCCCTTTACCCATAAGAAAGACGAGGTGCGCGCCACCGGCACGCTGGAAGCCCGCACCCCCGGCGATCAGGCTGTACAGGTTCTTTTGTATGTCATCATTGCGCTGGTGGCGCTGGCGTGCGTGCTGCCCTTTATCTACGTGGTGGCAGGTTCCTTTGCCACCGAGCGCGAGCTGACCGAGCGCCCCTTCTTCCTGATTCCGCAGGACGTATCGCTGAACGCCTACCAGTACATCCTCAAGCAGGGTGATGTGTTCCGCGGGTTAAAGAACTCGCTCATCGTCACCCTAATCGGTACGCTGATCAATATGTTTGTATCCTGCACCATCGCGTACCCGCTGTCCCGCCCGTACCTGAAGGGGCGCAACGGGTTCATCAATATGGTCATCGTCACGATGCTGTTCACCGGCGGTATGGTCCCCTCCTACATTATGGTGGTCAACGTGCTGCACCTGGGCAACACCTACTGGGCGCTCTGGCTGCCCACGGCGATGAGCGCCTTCAACATGATTATCATAAAAAACTACTTTCAGGGCATCCCCATGGAGCTGGAGGAGGCCGCCATCATCGACGGCTCCAACGACCTGATCACCTTTGTGCGCATTATCCTGCCGCTGTCTGCGCCGGTGCTGGCCTCGGTCAGCTTGTTCTACGCGGTCAGCCACTGGAACAGCTACTTCAATGCGATGCTGTACATCAACAACTCCGACATGGAGGTCATCACCATCGTGCTGCGGCGTCTGGTGTTCCTGACCACACAGGTAGCCGAGGATTCCACCTTTGACTGGGGCGCGGCCGGTATGCCGCCCATCAAGGCTGTCAAGATGGCCACCACGGTGCTGTCTACCCTGCCGATCCTCTGCATCTATCCGTTTGTGCAGAAGTTCTTTACCCAAGGTGTCATGGTCGGCTCGGTCAAGGGCTGATACCAAGCAATACAACCACTTTTATACAAAAAGGAGAAAAACGAAAATGAAAAAGGCACTTGCCCTCTCTATGGCGCTGGCGATGTCCGCTGCCATGCTCGCAGGCTGCGGCGGCTCCGCCTCCGGCAGCACCTCCGCTTCCAGCGCTGCTTCCTCTGCGGATAGCGCTGCCTCCGGCACCCCCACCGTCAGCTTTATGATCCCCGACTTCACCGGTCATGTGCTGAGCAATGAACATTCCGATGAGGTCATCGCCAAGTACGAGGCCTACACCGGTACCCATGTCGAGTGGCGCACCGAGGCCAACGACACCTACAGCGAGAAGTTCGGCCTGACCCTGATGGACAAGGACAACATGCCGATGATCCTGACCGCAACCAAGACGCTGGACCAGAACGCCAACGCAGCCGATGCTGCCAAGCGCGGCGCCTTCTGGGATCTGACCGAGTACCTGCAGGACAGCGAGGCCTACCCCAACCTGTCCCAGATCAGCCCCGATGTTCTGAAGGGCCTGACCGTGGACGGCCAGATCATCGGCATCCCCCGCTCCCGCGCCATCGGCCGCAACGGTCTGGGCTACCGCACCGACTGGGCCGAGGCCGTGGGCATCACCGAGGCCCCCAAGACGGTCGAGGATGTCTATGACATGCTCTATAAGTTTACCTATGACGATCCGGACGGCAACGGTGCCAACGACACCTACGGTCTGGAAATGTGCAAATACACCGGCCCGTGGGATATTATCCAGACATGGTTCGGCTGCGGCAACGGCTGGGTCGAGCAGGACGGCAAGCTGGTTCCCGTACACCAGACCGCTGAGTATAAGGAAGCCCTTGACTGGATGCGCAAGATCTACGCCGACGGTCTGGTCCGCCCCGACTGGGCAACCGTGGACACTGCCAACTTCCAGGTCGACAGCCAGAAGGGCGTCACCGGTGTCTTTGTCGACACGATGGACGGCACCAAGCGCATCTGGAAATACTTTGAAGACAACGCCATTGCCGATGTAAACGATGCCTCCAAGATTGCCACCATGACCTCTGTCGGCCCCATCAACGGCCACACCCTTGCCACCACCGGCTACAACGGCTTCTACCTCATCACCAAGTCTGGTGCCAAGACCGAGGAGGATGTCAAGGCCTGCCTGCACTTCCTTGACAAGATGTGCGACCCCGAGATGATGGCGCTGGCCGACTACGGTCTGAAGGACATCTGCTATGACATCAACGCCGACGGCAAGATTGTTCCCAACGGTAAGTACGACACCACCAACTGCCCGCACGCAGGTCTGAATCAGGCTGTGCCCTATGTCCCCTACCTGACTGAGCAGAACCCCGATTACCAGCTTGAAAAGGCTGACTATCAGCTGGCTTACGAGGAGAGCATTGCCAACAACGTGCAGTATGCCGTGTTCAACCCCGCGCTGGGCTACCTGACCCAGTCCGACACCTACGCCGAGTGCGGCAGCGACCTTGTCCAGATTCTGGACGATGCCCGCACCCAGTATATCTGCGGCCAGATCGACGAGGCCGGTCTGCAGGCTGCCTTCGACCAGTGGAATGCCCGCGGCGGCACGCAGGTCATTGAGGAAGTCAACGCCCTGTACGCAGCAGATAAAGCCTAATTGAATGTGAGCGCCGCAGCGGATGTTGCGGCGCTCTTTTATGATGGAGGGAAAGTCCATGCAAATCTCTGTGCGCAGCCAGACGGCTGCCCAAACCACCCTTAGCTGGCAGCCGGTGGCCGGAGCCGCCCGCTACCGCATTTTGTGGAGCGACCGCCCTGGCGAGACCGTGCGGTTCAAAACGGCAGGCGAGAGCGGGGAAAGCCTTTTCACCTTCTGCCGCTCGACGCATATCCCCTATTACATCAAGGTGCAGGCGCTGGCAGAAAACGGGGCCCTGCTGGAGGAAAGCACACCCGTGCAGACCCCCGTGGGCCGCGTGCTGCAGCAGCAGCTGGAGGCGCTGTCCCGCGGACTGGTGGCTGTCACGGCAAACACCGGTGTGTTTATCAGCTGGCGGCTCTTTAAAAGCGAGGTCACCGGCCACAACGCCACCGGCCTGACCGGCACCGACTTTGTGCTCTATAAAAACGGGGTCAGGCTGGCCACCGTGACCGACAGCACAAACTATCTTGACGCGCAGGGCACAAGCGGGGATACCTACGCCGTGGCCCCGCTGGTAAACGGCGTAGAAGGGCCCGCCTGCAGGGGCGTAAAGCCGTGGCAGAAGGGGTACTATGAGCTGCCGCTGCAAAAGCCGGCGGACGGCGTGACCCCGGCCGGGGAGCCCTTTGCCTACCATGCCAACGATATGAGTGTGGGTGATATTGACAATGACGGTGAGTACGAGTATTTTGTAAAGTGGGACCCTGACAATTCCCACGATGTGTCGATCAAGGGCTACACCGGGCGGTGCTTTATCGACTGCTATAAGCTGGACGGCACGCTGGTCTGGCGGCTGGACATGGGGCAGAACATCCGCGCCGGAGCGCACTACACCCAGTTTATGGTGTACGACTTCAACGGGGACGGCAGGGCCGAGATGGCTGTCAAGACCGCGCCCGGCACCGTGATGACCCGCTTTGCGCCGGACGGCACCGTGCTGTCCCGCCGGTATATCACGATGCCGCAGAAGGATCTGGACGCCGGGTACAGCCACGCGGACAACTATGTCTGCACGGCGCAGGGCTACCGCCTGCATATGGCCGAGGTGTTCCGCCGCTGGCACACCCACCCAGAGGTCGTAAACGGCCGCTGGCCCGCCACGGTGGAGCAGTGCTTCGGCCTTGCGCCGCAGTACGCCTACCCCCTGTGCGAGGCCGATGCCCTTGCGCTGGCCGACTATTTCCTTGATGTGTACGCGCCGAGCCGCAGCCCCAAAAACGAGCTGCGCAAGTTCGAGGGCTTTGTCTATGACGGCCCCGAGTACCTGACGATGTTCGGCGGGGACGGCGCCGAGCTGGACACCATCGACTACCCCTACCCTCGCGTGGATGACGGCCTTTTGTGGGGCGATTATGCAATGCCCCGCATCGAGCCGTGCAACCGCGTGGACCGCTTTAACGCCGGGGTGGCCTATCTGGACGGTGAGCGCCCCTATCTGATCGCCTGCCGCGGTTACTACACCCGCGCCACGCTGGCGGCCTACGACTTTTTTGAGAACCGCTTTCACAAGGTATGGGGTATCGACTCCGGCTTTGTGCCGATGGCGAACCCCTTCAACGACAGCGGCTGCCATCTCGCTGTCGGCACCGACCCTGTGTACGGCATTCTGGCCGGGCAGGGCAACCACAGTATTTCGACTGCCGACATTGATGGGGACGGCTGCATGGAAATTGTGTACGGCGCAGCAGCCATCGACCATGACGGAAGCCTGCTCTACTCCAAATACGGCACCCTGCCGGACGGCAGGACCCGCGCCAAGTTCGGCCACGGCGATGCGATGCATGTGGCCGACATCGACCCTGACAGTCCCGGTCTGGAGATCTTCAATGTTTATGAGGAGGGCGAGCGCGCCCCCTACGGCTGGGCGCTGCGCGACGCCGAGACCGGCGATGTCCGCTTTGGCGAATACGCCGAGGAGGATCTGGGCCGCTGCATGATCGGCAAGATCGACCCGAACACCCGCGGCCTGCAGGTCTGGGTCAAGGATGTGTACGATGTAAACGGGCGCACGCTGGAGCTGCCCACCCCCGGCACCAACATGAAAATCTACTGGGCGGGCGATCTTTCCACCCAGATCACCGATGGTGCGGACTATCTGCACGGCAGCCAATACGGCGTCATTAACGATCTGACCCACGGTGTTATGCTGCAGCCCGCCGGCACCGCCACCAACAACGGCACCAAGGGCAACCCCTGTCTGGTGGCCGATGTGCTGGGTGATTTCCGTGAGGAGCTGCTGGTGCGCACAGCGGACGACACCGCCATCCGCATCTACACCACCACCGATCTTACCCCCCACAAGCTGTTTACCCTGATGCACGATGCACAGTACCGCTGCGGCGTGGCATGGCAGAACAACTGCTACAACCAGCCGTGCTACCCGTCCTTCTACTATGCAGGCGACATGGATTTTGCCAACGTGCTGCCGCAGCTGAACGCCAAGCCCACCCTCTGGATGGTGGGCGATTCCATCATGCAGAGCTACGCCCCCGGCGATAAACCGGTGACAGGCTGGGGCGAGGTGCTGCACACGCTGGCGCACGGTGACGCTGTATGCCAAACCGCCCACCGCGCGGACTGCCCCTTCCCGCAGGAGATGCGCTACGAGCTGCCGGGCCTTGTCATTGACAACTGCGCCATGGCGGGCCGCAGCAGCAAGACCTTCCGTGAGGAAGGGCGGCTGGACGACATTGCCGCGCATATCCGCCCCGGTGATCTGCTGGTGGTCAGCTTCGGCCACAACGATGCCAACCACAACAAAGCTGAGCGCTATGTATCGGCAGATGCCTTCGGCGAGAGCCTGCGCCCCTTCTGGGACGCTGCCCGCAGGCACGGCGCGGTGTGCCTCTTTGCCTCCCCTGTGGCAATGCGCGAGTTTGACGAAAGCGGCGTCTGCCACCCCTCGTTTGCCGCCTACCGCGAGGCGATGCGCGCCTTTGCCGCCAAGGTCGGCGCACCGTTTATCGACCTTGGCGCCGCCACCGCCGCCGCCAACACTGCCTTTGGCGCCGAACGCTGCAAGGCCCGCTATATGTGGGTGGGCACCAAGCGGGACAACGCTCACCAGCAAAACGCCGGCGCCTGCCGCACGGCACAGGCCTTTGTGCAGCAGCTTTTACAGGATACCACCCCGGCACTGGATGTGCTGCGGGCGAATTTCAAATAAATTTTGACAAAAAAGAAGGTTTTGTTTATGAACTACACCGAACCGAAGGTCATTTACACCTGCTTCCCCGGCGGCAAGCATAAGGTGCTGACGATGAGCTATGATGACGGCCGTTTGGAGGACCGCCGCCTTGTCGAGCTGTTCAACCGCTACGGCATCCGGGGCACCTTTAACTTGAACGGCGGTCTGCCCCGCCCCGAGCGCATCCCGGAGAGCGAGTGGGTCGAGCTGTACAAGGGCCATGAGGTCGCCTGTCACACCTACCACCACCCCACCATCTCCCGCAGCCCGCTGGACCAGACCGCCCGGCAGGTGCTGGCCGACCGTATGCAGCTTGAGGGCGTCATGGGCTACCCCGTGCGCGGCCTTGCCTACCCCAACGGCAGCTGGACACCGGAGATCGCCGCCCTGCTGCCCGCGCTGGGCATCCGCTACGCCCGCGTTGTGGGCGACACCCACGACTTTGCGATGCCCCACGATTTTATGACATGGAAAGCCACCTGCCACCACACCCACAACCTGCTGGAGGACGGCAAGCGCTTTGTCGAGCTGTACAAGACGCAGTATCTCTACATGATGTATGTCTGGGGCCACAGCTTTGAGTTCCGCACCGAGGAGGACTGGGCCCTGATGGAGCAGTTCTGCCAGCTGGCCGGCGGGCGCGAGGACACCTGGTACGCCACCAACATCGAGATCGTGGACTACATGGCCGATGCCGCCCGCCTGCAATACACCGCCGCGGGCGATAAGGTCTGCAACCCCAACGCCCAGTCCATCTGGGTCGAGGTGGACGGCCGCCACTATGAGATCCCCGCCGGAAAGACAGTGGCGCTGGTATAAGCGGATTCGCAATTTAAAAAGGAGAGAGCAATGGCAAACCTGATTTTTGACAAGGCCCAAATCGAGACTGCGATCGACAAGATCGTGGACCGCACGATGCGGATGGACATGACATGGGACTGGCCCTGCGGTGTTGCCTACTACGGCATCTGCGAGGCATATGAGGTCACCAAAAACGAGCGCTACCTGCAGCTGGTCAAGGACCGCGTGGACGAGTATATCGAACTGGGACTGCCGAGCTGGACGGTCAACACCTGCTCGATGGGGCACTGCCTGATCACCCTGTATGAGCATACCGGTGATGAAAAGTATCTGGACATCGCCAAAAGCAAGGTCGAGTATCTGGAAAAAGAAGCGCTGCGCTTCGGGGATCATGTTCTGCAGCACACCGTCTCGGTCAACAACGACTTCCCCGAGCAGGCGTGGGCGGATACGCTCTTTATGGCGGGCTTCTTCCTGCTGCGGATGGGCGTGCTTTTGAAGGACGAGGCTCTGATCGATGATGCGCTGAACCAGTATTACTGGCACATCAAGTACCTGCAGGACCCTGAGAGTGGGCTGTACTACCACGGCTACAACAACATCACCGGCGACCATATGTCGGGCATCAAGTGGGGCCGCGCCAACGCATGGGCAGCCTACACGATGGCGCAGGTCGGCGTGCGGCTGCCGCAGTGCTACCTCTACCCCAAGTTTTTGGATGTGGTCGGCAGCCTGAACGACCAACTGGCCGCGCTCAAGCTTTACCAGACCGAGAACGGCCTGTGGCGCACGATCGTGGACGATGCCGCCTCCTATGAGGAGGTCAGCGCAAGCGCCGGCATCGCCGCCGCCATGATCACCAAGGGCAACCCCCTGCACATCAAGTACATCAACAAGGCCATCCCCGGTATGCTGTTTAACGTCAGCCCGGACGGCCGTGTGCTGAATGTCTCGGGCGGCACGGCGGTCATGAAGGACGCCGACGGCTACCGCGGCATCAGCCGTGACTGGATTCAGGGCTGGGGTCAGGGTCTGGCGCTGGCATTCTTCGCCGGTGTGCTGAACTACGACAATGTCCGCTCGGACGGCGCGCTGTAAATTGTCTGACAGGGCAAAAGCCCCCGCTGCCATAAGCAGCGGGGGCTTTTGCCTGCATATCGATGTTTTGCCCTTTCTCAATCCAGCCGGAACACCTGCTCCAGCTTGGGCTGGGCACCGGTGATGGGGTCCATCTCCAGCTCCAGAATGTCCTTCATGTAGTCGTTCCAGCGGTCAACGACCGGGCTTTCGGCCTGTACCTTTTCGGCGTAGGCAACACCCTTTTCGCACTCGTAATAGCCGAACAGCTCATCGTTGCAATAGAAAATGCTGTAATTGCAGATGCCTGCATCCTTCAGCACCTTGACCATCTCGGGCCAGATTTCCGCGTGGCGGCGCTGATATTCTGCCTTGCAGCCGGGCTTGATGCGGCCCTTCCATGCCATATGCTCCATTTGTATACGCTCCTTTTGTTATACAAGCTTTTCCAAATCCAGCTTTGCGCGGCGGCAGTGCTCCAGCTCGGCTACGCTGCCGTCCCACGCCTCGTTCTCACCGACAAAGCGCACCGTGCTGTCCTTGACGGTCAGGCCGTCCACGCAGCGGGCGTACAGCGCCGGGATGGCGTGCGGGTAGATGTGCCGGGCCGAGGGCTGCTCGTCAAACAGGCCGCCGGGCTGGGTGCCGCGCTGCTGCAGCGTCAGGTGCATCTCGCTGATGCGCAGGTCCTGAATTTCGCTGTCCGGCTCGCCGGCCGCAAAGGCGCAGCTTTCACTTGTCAGGTACAAATGGTCAAAGCTGACGCGGCGGATCACGCCTACCGGGCCGGTCTTGCCCTTGCGCGGTGTGGCGCTGACAAACACCGGCTCGCCCTTGCCCCACCAGCCCGGCGCACCGGGCAGCTGGTAGGAGTCGGCGTAGCGGCGGGTGCAGCCGGTCAGATGGTGGACATGGATGTCCTCCACCGTACCGCCGTCCCGCACCCAGACGCCCACCGCGCGGGAGCAGTCGTCAATGACGCAGTCGCTCAGCGTCACATTGCGGATCACACCGTGGGTCTCGGTTCCGATTTTCAGCGCAGAATCGCGGGAATGTAAGATGCAGCCCGTGATGGCCACATTCTCGCTTGCACCGTAGCGGCGGGACATCGGCCCGGTGGATTTGACCACGATGGCGTCATCGCCGGTGCGCACGATGCAGTTGGAGATGACGACATCCTGACAGCAATCGGGGTCGATACCGTCATTGTTGGCGCCGCGGTCATCGTTTAAAATCATGATGTTCTGGATGCGCACATGCCGGCAGCCCGCCATGTGCAGCGTCCAGAACGCCGCGTCCTGCAGGGTCACATCGCGCACGGTAAAGTTTTCGACTGCCTCAAACAGCATCATGCGCGGGCGGAACGCCTCGCAGAATTTCGGGCATTCGTGGAAGCCGTTGTCCACATCCTTGTCCAAAAACACCTTGTCGCCCTGACCGTAGATCGTGCCCATGCCGCTGATGGTCACATTCTTGGCGTGGCTGGCCCCCAAAAAGAAGCCGCCCTCCCAGCCATCGGCGGTGTCGTCAGGGTCGGTGCCGTCCCCGCCCTGAGGGAACGGGGTAATATCGGCGGGGTTCAGGCTGCTGATAAGCACCGCGCCGCTCTCCAGATGCAGCTCCACATTGTCCTTCAGCAGCACGGAGCCGCTCAAAAAGCGCCCGGCCGGCACGATAACGCGCCCGCCGCCCGCTGCTGCGGCTGCATCGACCGCCTGTTGGATGGCTGCCGCGCAGTTGGTCACACCGTCTGCCACAGCGCCGTAGCGTAAGATACTGTAGTCCATCGCTCCTGCTCCTTATTTTTTGTCTATGGCAACACCGCACAATTCCCGCCTGACGGCTTAAGCACCGCTCCGGCGGCTGCGGCACGGCATCTGCGTTGCCAAAATGCTCGATAAGACATCCAGTATTATCTGCGCTTTTGGCTTAGCAGCTGCCGCACCTCGCTCGCCGTATCGGCACTTAGAATTATGCGGTATTGCCCTATATTCTTCCTTCAGCATAGCACAGAAGCAGGGGTATGTAAAGTGCAATTATCACAAAGAATACTGCACTATGCCGCATATCTTTTGCTGCCCGGGCATTGTACAATAAAGAATAATCACAAGATAAAGGAGAGAAATGTTATGCCCTGCACGCTGCCTGCATCGCTGGCCGATGCCGCCGTCTGCCGCGGCTCCTTTCATGCCGTTTTGGGCGGGGAAGCCGGTGAGGCCGTTTTTGCCGACTTTTCCGCTGCGCTGCAAAAAGCACAGGCGGAGGGGCGGATCCTGACCGCAAGCCTTTTCCGGTATGAAAACCACCTGTTTTTTTATGCCGAGGGGCTGAACCGCCCGTTCACGCCGCAGGGGCTTTGCCCCGCGCTGGACGCGGCGCTGCTGCCGTGGCCGCCCGCCCTGGGTGAGGCAGCACCCCGCCCATGGGCCGCCATGCAGCCGTATTTTTACCACGATGTACCCACCACCGCCGCCGACTGGCAGCAGGGCCGCTGCCCGCAGCGCCGCCGCGGGCGCATTGCGCTGCTGCCGCCCGACAGCTGGTGCAGCTATATGGAGCATCACCTGCGCATTGTCACCGAGGGGCTGGTCGAGGGGGACCGCTGGCATCTCATCTGTGTGCAGGAGGGGGTGCTTTTCTCCTACCTTGAGGAGCCGCGCACCAATGTGAACATCAAGCATCAGCCGGGCGCGCACAGCCCCGAGCTGGACGCATGGATCGCCGCCGATCCCGAAAGCCACTTTGCACGTTTTACGCCGGAGCAGAAGGCCCACCCGGACAGCAGCCACAACTTTGTATTTTTGCCCCGCATTGCGGGAACGGAGGACTGAACCATGACAAGGATCGGATGCCGCGCCCATGACTACGGCAAGCTGCCCGCCACCGCGCTTGCTGCCACGTTGCGTGCCAAAGGGTACAACGCCGCCCAGCTTGCCATGCCGCGCGCCATTGCAGGCATTGAGGATTTTTCCCACATCACCGATAAACAGCTTGCAGAGATTCGAACGGCGTTTGCCGCACAGGACGTGGAAATTTCGGTGCTGAGCTGCTATCAGGATTTGTCTGCCCCCGATGCGGACACCCGCCGCACCGCTGTCGATACCGTAAAGCGCACACTGGGCTGCGCAAAGCTGCTGGGTGCCAAAATGGTGGGCAGCGAAACGGCATGGGGTGCCTGCACAGACGAGGAAAAGGCTGTCCGCCGCCCGCTGATGCTGGACAGCATCGCCCGCATCACCGAGGAAGCCGCCCGCCTGAACGTCGTTTTTGCCGTGGAATCTGTGGACGTACACCCCCTCTGTACACCGGAGCTGCTGCGCACCGTGTTGGACACTGCCGCTGATATACAGCACTGCAAGGTTATTTTTGACCCCGTCAACCTGTTCTGTGCCAAGGACGGGCAGGACAAAGCGTACCAGACTGCCCACTGGAGCCGCTGGCTGGAGGTCATCGGCAGTCAGCTCGGTGCCGTACACGTCAAGGACTGCCGCATCGAGGCGGACGGCAGCAAAACGCTGCTGCCGCTGGGCGAGGGCGATATGGATTATTCTGCCATTCGCGCCTTTCTGGCGAACCGTGCGCCCGCAGCACCGCTGCTGCGCGATGAGGTTATTCTGCCCGCCGACACCGCCGATGTGCGGTATCTGCGCAGGATGACCGACACTGTGTAAAAGTAAAAAAAGTGCCCAACCGTTTTGCGGTTGGTTTTTTTCGTATTTTGTCAGCGATTCCAATAGGCCGCTGCGTTTCTGCCGGCTTCGGTGCCTACAGCGTTGTAGGCGGGCTGTAGGTAGTGGAAGCGATCCTTCATCAACCCTTTTGCGGCGAAGGTCTTGAATTGACGGCTGACCAGCACGATGTCGCCCTGTTCGGAGGCCAGTTCCTCCTGCGCCTGCTGCATGGGCAGGTACAGCTCCGGCTCATCGCGCTGGTTGCCGATTTGGATCAAAAAGCAGGTTTGCGCGCCTGCGTCCTGCATAAAGCTGTGCAGAACGCGCTCGGTGTCGGCTTTGTAAACATCCTTGGGGGTGTGCAGGTCGCCGTCGGTGCAACCCTGGCACCAGACCATGGCGCTGTGGCGGATGATATAGCCGTTTGCCTGCAAAAAGGCGCGCGCCTTGCGGGCGCGGCGCACGGCATCCTGATAGTACGGTGTGCCGGGCAACCACTTGGCAATGGCAGAGCCGCCCTTGGCGCAGGACACGCCCACCACCGGCACACCGGTTTGGGCGGTGCAGGCATTGACGAAGGACGACACCATCGCCCCCGTTTTCATGCCCGGTTCATACACACCGGCGGGGTCGTTCTCGTTCACACC
>OMAW01000896.1_pt1 | contig 13501 bp, 8 predicted proteins | sample 1644731 | NCBI WGS metagenome assembly OMAW01 (sample SAMEA103958133, study PRJEB25191) | human gut metagenome | biome: human-associated habitat [ENVO:00009003]; feature: intestine environment [ENVO:2100002]; material: feces | place: Germany | collected 2013/2015 | reverse complement strand
CCTGCCGTACCGTGACCGCCGACCATTGGTATAGAACCGGTACACATACCTATAAGCGGATCAAGTCCGAGCAGATTTGAAAGTCCGAGTGCGGCGAAGTTCTGTCCGATTATCAGCAGAATGACCAGTATCAGAAATACTATCATCGACTTTCCGCCGCTTTTGAGAACTTTAAGGTTTGCCTGGAAGCCTACAGATGTGAAGAACAGTACCATACAGACTTCTTTCAGCGTATCATCAAAGCTGACGTCTGCAAGACCCGTGCCGTGCAGGATGCAGGTGAGTATCGCAAACAGCAGACCGCCTATAACGGGTGCGGGAATGCAGAACTTTTCAAGGAAATGTATCTTTTTGCGCAGAAATGCGCCAAGCATCAGGACAAGCACAGCTATTGCTACTGTCTGATACATATCAAGTGCTATGCTCATCTTGTTACTCCGTTTCTACGTTTATTTCGTTTTCGCCGTAATACTCGGCGGCACCCGGATGAAACGGGATATTGATGCCGTTGACAGCTGATTTTCTGTCGGTTACGATATTTACGGGAAGTGCGTTTTGTATGGTTTCCGAGTTATCGAAAATCGCCTTTGTTATCGCTTTTACTGTGTCTTTGGAACACGAATTTCCTGCAAGCAGTACAGCGGTAACACCTATAGTCTTGACGTCTTCGGTCTGACCTTTGTAAGTGCCTGTCGGTATCGTGCAGGCAGAGTAGTAGCCGTAGGAGCTTACAAGGTCGTCTATCTTGTCGCTGTCAAGCGAAACAAGACGAGTAGCGCCCTTGTCGCAGAGTGATTTAACAGTGGGATTAGGTGCACCGATAGTGCAGAAAAATGCGTCTATAGTGCCGTTTTCAAGCTGACTTGCAGCATCCTTGTAATCAAGGTTTACCGTCTTTATCATATCCTCGGCAATGCCGTATGAAGTCAATATCTGCCTTGCGTTATGCGCAGTACCCGATTCTTCTTCACCGATGCTTACAGTCTCTTCTTTAAAGCCGTTTCTGCCGTTCCACGCATCGTCTATTATGTCGGTCTGAACCACTGCCATCTGAAGATAGTTTTCTGAGAGCAGACGCATATTTGCGGCAGAGCCTGCCGTTCTTTTGATATTGATATTGTAGCTTTCGAGCGAATCTATAGCATTCAGTTCACTGCCGAAAATGTAGTAATTTCCGCCCTCAGCCGCCGTGCCGATTCTCACTTTGTCGCTTAGGTTGCAGCCACCGCATAAAAGCAATATTGCACTGCATAACAGCGGTATCAAGAATTTTTTCATTTTTCACCTCAGGTTATATTGTATAAAAGATATTGTAGCAAGAATTTATTGTAATGTCAAGTAGAAGAAGTTGACGGTTGAGGGGATATGTGGAAGATGGATAGAAAGAAAATCGCCGTACAGGGTACGGCGGTAAGGAAATAATGGTTATTTATTGATTTGGTTGATTTGGTTTTTCCATATTGTAAATTCGTCTATCAACGGAAAGCCGGTTAAATTTAAATCCGTGTTTTTGTTTGATTCACAGAATTCTTTGATGTTTTTCTGTATATCTTCATATTCATCATATTCCAGATTGCTCCAAGCAGTATTGCATCTCTGAATTTTACTGTTTTTCGATTCATTCAGTGAAGTTACAATTGTATTATTATAATATTCGAGAATTTTGCTGTCCAATGGCATTTCGCATTGCTGAAATACTTTTTGATAATCAGAAGCGTCACTGAATAGCATCAGATACTTACACGTCATGTTTACTATCTTCTGTGCTTTGCCGTATTTTATATTTTCAACATCAATGGTATATTTATATGTATCGGAATTTTGAACTTTAGATATTAATTTATTCAGTTCATTCATTGCGCTTTTATACTCATCAAGAAAGCGATTTGATATTTTCACAAGTTTTTCTGAAAAATCAATGTTGCTATTCTCTGCACCTGTCTTATTTTCAGTCGCTTTAGCATAGAACTTAAAAAGCTCAATTATCGAATATGTGAGTTGTTTCTTGCAACCATCAATGAGGCTATTTTTTGTTTCTTCCCATTTTTCGTCTTTGCAGGCTTTTTTCAAATCTTTGTTGCCTTTAAATTCAAGGCTCAATCCTTTTATTGTGCGTGTACTCATATCAATATAAGCCTTGTCAACAGCAAGACGTACATCTTCGTGCTCGCTGATTGATAATCCGAGCTTATCTCTGTATTTTCCCCACGTCATGAAAAAACGAAATTCTTCGGCTAATACGTTATTTGATTGTTCGTTCATTTAATATTTTCTCCTTTTTTGATTTTGGGTATATGCTTTATTATAACATATTTCCTGATCGATTCAATATCACCCTACACAATTATCCTCGCAACCTTTCCCCACGGCGGCTCGACTTCTTCATTATTGAGAAGCCACAGCACCGGTATATTCATTGCTGCGCTTTCATCGGGAAAAGGTGCAAAACCGTCTGTGAGGATAATAATGCTCACGGGCAGGTCGTCGGACATATATTCCTTTACATATTGAAAGATTATCCCGAAATCCGTACCGCCCCCGCCGGCAGCTTCTATTTTGCGGAATTCGTCCTCATCGCTGAACGGTACAGGTTCGATTATATCAGCGTCGAAAAATCCCAGCCATCCCGACAGCTTACCTCCGAACTGATCAATCGCCCCCTTGATTTCTGAATAAGCCGCTGTTATCTCTTTGTCGGACATTGAACCCGATGTGTCTATCATGAAAAGTATCTTTTCAACCTTATCGTCCTTTTCGTTGAAATCCGGCAGAAAGAAAGGACTGTCGGAAAATCTCCTGTCGGGCGGTGTAAACGAGTAATCGCTTATTTCCTCTTCGACAAATTCGTCCAGTATTGTCCGCCAGTCGGTCTGCGGCTGCCGGAGCTCTTTCAATATACGCTTTGCAAACATCGGCAGAGTACCACGACATGTTATCGAGTCACGGACAGATATTGCCTCGCCTGCGTCTTTGATATGTTTTACCCACAGGTCTTTCAATAATTCATTGTCTGTTTTATGTTCATTCCAATGTGAATGGTCGTCCCAGTTACCGTTTTTATCAGCACAATCGTTTGACTTTCCCGATTTTTTACCGCTTTTTCTGCTTTTGGATTTTGGTTTGCCCTGATTATCACTGTTGCCGTTACCATCATTATCATCGTCATCGTCACTGTCGTTGCCGTTGTCATCATCGCTGTTACCATCGATGCCGTTGTCACTGTCACCGTCACTGCTCCCGCTGTTATTACCTTGCTCATCGCTCTCATCGGCGGAAACAGTCACGGGCAGAAGAGAATATAACTGCTCAACGGTATAATTATATCCCTCTGAGCCATCAGGTGCAAGATGCATCGATTCGCCGTATGCGCCGAGTGTAATTGCGCTTTTATCCATATTTTCGGATAACAGAATATTCGAGTTTACCACTATATCGCAGGCAATATTGAACTTTTCATTGTCAAAACCGCCAATGCGGTCATAGTGGCGCAAAGCTATATGAACTATCTCGTGCATAAGCACGAAGTCAAGCTCCCTGTCGCTCAGCGTATCAAGAAAATCCGGTGAAAACATTATCTTCTCACCGTCTGTTGCGGCGGTAGATATATTTTCATCAAGTGCAAATCCGATGTGCATAAGGAGCAGCCCGTAAAACCCGTTGTTTATAAGTATACGCATACGGGATAAGAGCAGCCGTTTTATGTATCCTCTGACTTTTTCATCTGACAGAACCATTCATCAAGCTCCCTTTCGTCTGTAACCAGTGTATGAACTCGGGTATTCTCATCAGCTTTTCCTTGTAGTTCTTTTCTATATACATATAGTCTTTCATCAGCACTGCGGAAAAGTCGGGCGGCATACGGTCGGCATAGCGGATAGAATTTGCTATGCGGTTAATATCCTCCTTGTGATTACGGGCGTACACGGTCATTGAAGAAGTCAGCGCATACAGTGCGTCCGTACCTTTCGGCACAGGCGGATTTTTGCCGTCAAATATTTCTTCAATATCGGGCAGCCTGTTGTAAACATTGCACCATGTCCTTAGCTCCACAGCCGTACCTGTTCCGATAAGACCGCATATAAGCTGATACATGTCGTCAATATTGTCGCTTATGCCGTTTAAGATATTGCTTACCATCTCCCACGAACGCGGGGTAGGAAAAGCAAGGTCATTGCTGTCCGCTTCAAAACGCATAAGATAATCCTGCCTGAATGAAAGAAATCCGATTACTTTTTCGTTTACGCCGCTTTTTATCGCCCATTCTTTCCATGAAACAAAATTGCCCTCGACTTCAATATGTAACAGACGGTTGGCAAGTGCTTTCGGCATCTTGTACGCCACCGATTTGTCGGTAGTTCTGTTTCCTGCGGCGATAACTATGCAGTTATCGGGCAACTTATGCTCACCCACGGTCCTATCAAGCGTTATCTGATATGCCGCCGCCTGCACCGACTGAGGAGCGGCAGATATTTCGTCAAGAAAAAGAATGTTTATCACGTCATCGCTTTCGTCCATTCTGAAAATCTGAGGTTTCAGCCATACCGCAAGAGTTTTGTCCTCGTTTGCGGTAGGAATACCTCTCAGGTCAATCGGATTGAACAACAGCAGTCTTACATCGGTGACGTGAACCTCTTTTCCCGTACCGTACTCTATTTCCTTTGCTATCTGCCGTACCGCCTGAGATTTACCCACACCGGGTGCTCCCCAAAGCATGACAGACGGCATAGTCCTTATCGGCAGACCGTTGTTTATTATCGATATATATGCGTGCGAGAGCTTTTCCGTCATACGGTTTACATCCATCAGAGGAATATCGGAAAGTCTTATTTCTTTATTGTTATTCATTTTTTATCTACTCCTAACTTTTCGTCAAGCATTCTGACCTCTTCTTTGTATTCTTCAATCATTTCTGTGTAATCTTCCGGGTTTGCCAGTGAGTTTTTAAGTTCTTTTTCCTTGTCGTCAAGAGCTTCAAGCTGTTTGTTCAGCTTCTCGCAGAGTTCATCAAGAGTGCTTAGTGTATTGTCTATACGCACAAGGTTTCCGATTTCCGTATCACCGAGTTCAACACGGTATGAGCCGTTTTTCTTTAGCCACACATAAGGGTGGATTTCGCTCATATTTGCGGGCAGAATGATCTTAAAGCCGTGATATACCGTAAGTTCCTTTTCATACGGCATAAGAATGTAGCTTCTGAGATTTTCGTCAAGATATTCCCTGAACGCTTTTCGCCTGTTTGCATATTCGGCTTTTGCCTTGCTGTCAGAAAGCGGCGGCTGAGATGCAACATCAGTTTTATACTGCTTTGCGTCAAGTATGCAGTTGCTTATTGCTCTGAGAAGAGTGCGGCGTTTTGACGGAATTTCGGAAAGCTCATTTTTCATTTCTTCACACTGCTCAATCCGCTTTTTCTGCAACAGAATACAGCGTGAAAGATTGTTTGTGGCTTCTACACGCTGTTTTATCAGCGAGTTTCCGACGGCAAGCGCCTTTACCTCAGCATAGTCAAGAACAGTGCCGTCAATATCCGTGCTGTCACGGTCGGTAAGCGTTCCGGACAGCAGAGAAGTGATGAAACGCTGTTTTGTTTCAAGCAGTTGCCATGAGTATGCGTCAAAGCTCCCCTCTGTGATATAACGGTAGATATATACTTTGGAGTTTAAGTTGCCCTGCCTTAAAATTCTGCCCTCACGCTGTATCATATCGGCGGGCCGCCACGGAATATCAATGTGATGAAGAGCAATCAGCCTATCCTGTATATTAACACCCAACCCCAGCTTGAATGTCGAGCCTATCAGTATACGGATATCGCCGTTTCGCACCGCAGTGAAAAGTGTGTTTCGCTGTGCGTCTGTTTGCGCATCATGGATATACGCTATCTTGCTTTCCGGTATACCCATTGCCATAAGCAGCCTTTTTATTTCGTCGTATATGTTGAAAGCATGGTTATGCGGAGTAGAAGAGTCGCAGAAAATCAGCTGTGCGCTTTTTCCTGCCTCGGTTTTATGATAAATTTCAAAAACGTTTTCTGCACAGCGTGCGACCTTTGATTCGTAGGTGAACGGAAGAGAATTATTGACAAGCCTCATATCAAGAGCCGCTTTACGTCCGTCTGTGGTGATTTTCAGCATATTGTCTTCATCTCGTGGAACAACACCCCGTCTGACGTCTTCCGCACGGGCTGAGATCAATTTCAGATAATCCGAAAATTCGGGCGTCTTGCAGATAAGAGCATCCCTGTAACCGTCCGTCTGCGGTATTTCTGCGGTAATATCCACCTTGTGAAAATCCGCAAACGATGCGATCAGGGAAGTAAGTTCGGGCAGATTATGAAACTTTGAAAGTCTTGTTGCCAGTCGGTAAGTTCCCGTGTCAACATCTATCTCAAAGTCGGTTTTTCTTTCCGCAAACATTCCCACCCATGCGTCAAACGTCTGCAAATCAAGCATACCTAGTTCACCGCTCTGAAGATATTGCTGAAATACGAAAGCATCGCTCACCGAGTTTGTAATAGGCGTTCCCGTAGCCATGACAACGCCCTTGCCGTCATTGTTTTTCTGCACGATATGCACCTTGTCCATCATGTCACGGCATTTCTTTGAGCCTGTCTTGTTCAGTCCAAGCACCTTGTCAATCTGTGTGTCAAGCGGAACATTCTTGAAGTTGTGCGCTTCATCGACAAAAAGCCTTGTTATTCCGAGATCGTCAAAGAATACAGTATCATACATATCGTTAAGAGCGATATACAGTTCATTTATGGCTTTATCAAGGCTTTCAACTTTCTTTCTGATTCTTGAAGTGTTACGGCTTTTCTCCCGCATGATGGATTTGAGTTCGTTTTTCTTTTTTTCAAGTTCGGCTATTGCTTCTTTTTTTGAAACAGGTATGCTTTCAAAACAACTGTATGTAATGATTATGCCGTCATAGTCATTGCCGGCAATATCTGTCAGTACACGCTCACGCTTTGACGGAGTGAAGTTCTTCGGCTCAATGCAAAGAATATTGGCATTGGGGTACATTTTAAGGAATATATCCCTCCACTGTCCGACAATATTGTTCGGGACAACGTACATATTCTTCTTTGACAGTCCCATACGGCGCAGTTCCTGACCTGCCGCTATCATTATATAGGTCTTGCCCGATCCTACATCGTGGGCAAGCAGGGTATTTGGAGAAAAGATAATTCTGGCGACCGCATTTTTCTGATAATGGTAAAGCCGGACCGACTTGTCCATTCCGGGAAAAGTCAGAAAAGAACCGTCAAAATTTCTGCGTTTAACACAGGCATATTTTTCGTCGAAAATATCGTAAAGTCTTTTCTTTCTTGCAGGATCGCTCCATATCCAGCGCTGAAATTCCTTTATCATCTTTTGCTGTTGTTCGACTGCATTTATGGTTTCCTCACGGTCAACGACACGCTTTTTGCCGGATTTGTTTGATGGGCAATCTGTTATAACGGTCACGGTCACTGACTTCATATTCAGCGTTCTTTCAAGAATATAGAGTGCATTCAGTTTAATGGTACCATAGTTGAACGATGTAACGCCGTTCATATAACGTGACTTTTCCGGTATTTCCCACGAGCCGGTATATTCATCGTGGATAGTCTTATAACTTTCACGGAGCCTTTTTTCATCATAGACGGTATAAGGAAGAGTTCTTAAAGGATCACCGAAAAGATGTTCTATGAAGCTGTCGATTATATCCGCAGGGATCCACGGAGAGCCGGGTGCAACGTATATATCGTCACACCTTACAGCAATAGGAAGAACATTTTTTATAGCTCTGACATTCTCTTCAAAATAGCCGTTATATTTTTCGTTTGCTTTTTGCGCCGACCGTAGCTTGATTTTAAGGTTGCCCGAAAGATATTCATCGGCAGTCTGCCAGCCTTTGTAGAAGCATTCGTTCCATGATTCCGGATCCTGATATATTGAGCCTTTAAGCGTACAGATTACCGTTTTCATATCTGCACCGGTCACGGCGGAAATATATTCAATATCGACGTAGCCGAGGTTTGAAAGCGACAAAATAAGTCCGTCGGGAATACTGTCTGTGTGTATGCCGTCGGTACGGCTGTCATTTTCAAAAACGTTGCTCCAGTCAAGCGGAAGTTCCATAGCAGTGACCTGATCGATATGAGCGTTTTTTGCCGCCTGCAACGCTTGTTCTTTTTTTTCCTGCTCAAGTATGCGGTTACGTTCTTCCTCTTCCTTTTCACGTTTATGTGCTTTTGTCTGTGCTTTTTGAAGTCGGGATATGGCTTTTCCGAGTTCGGCGGAACTGTAACCGTCGATGCTTTTAAGCAGATTTGCAATTGTATCCTGTAAACTCTTTTCCATGCATGTCCCTCCCTGATAGCCTTTGTATATAATTATCTATAATGCAATTATACACAAGCCCCTGTCCCAAAAACAGTACATTGTTATGTTGCAGAAGAAATTTATGCACAAAAGTGGGGCAGAAAATAAAAACAAGCCGTATTTCTACGACTTGCCATAATTATTAATTTGTTTTACGAGAGCATAAAACTGTAAGATCTGCTATCTGACAGCTTTCATCCCCCAAGATAAACCCTGAAATTCCTCTCAAGCAACGTTTTCACAAGCTCCTCGTTACTCCTTATCCTGTGCTGTGTTTCAATTCCGTAGGCACTGTCAAAGTCGGTGCTGTGCAGATCGCTTCCTGCGGTGATAACCGTATCTGCATTACCGAAAACACGGATTGCTTTTTCGTTTTCAATATCACGATTTCCTCTGTTGTAGCCCTCGATTCCGTCAACTATCGAAATATCCGGTACTTCATCTGGATTTTTTATGTAATCTCTGTCACGGAAAGGATGAGCGTAAGCTATAAATCCGCCGACTGAGTGGATCTCTTGTGCCCATATATTCAGATCGGCATTTCTCAGAAACGGACGTGATAAAAGAAATTCCGGCTCAAAGCCGTAGGCTAAAAATTCCTTGCCGTTACCGTAGCCTTCTTCAATGCCGAAAAACAGGTCAAAATCAAGTTCTTCGGCGATTTTTCTGCCGTTCGTGTATGCCTTGCTGTATTGCATAATAAGCTGTTCCCACGGCAGAGAACGTGAAATACAGGTGTTGCCTCTTATAAAATGGTTTGTTACAACAGCACCCGAAAAACCGATTTTTACATACTGCTTTATCATATCTTCTACCAAGCTTACAGCGCAGGCGCTGCCTTCTTTGGTGTGCATATGCAATTCGTATCTGTACATAAGAAACTCCTTTTGATTCGATGAATGTTCGGATATTATTATAACACATTTTGAGAGGTTTTGCAAAGGTATGTTTTATCAGAGTGCAGTCTATGGCAAAACCCCGATTAAAAAGCAAATCGGGGTTTTGTCTAAGCTGTTATAGCTGAATTTAAATTTACAAACTCGGATAATTGCGGGTTTATTGCGATGATTGCAGTGCTATTTTGCTAACTTTTGTTCGCCGTTCTCGCTTGTGTAATAAATATAATCGTAATCTCCCCACAGCGAACGTGGGATTATTTTTTCACCGCTTACAATTTCGCTGAGAATGCCTGTTGAAAGGTCGTAACGCTTGATGCTGTCCTTTTCGCTGATAAAATAGATGCTGTGAGCATCGTAAATCAAGCCTTCGGTTACAGGCTCGTCTATTATCAGTGACGCATTTTTATTTACGCCTACCTTATACAAACCGCTGTCTGTAACAAAGAAAAAATCTCTGTCATCGGTGAAAACCAAGGAGCTTGTCGTAAATATGCTTTCGCTGTCCTTAAAGGTAAGTCCGAACAGATTTTTTTCTACTCCTCGGGTGTTCTGAGCGATTGTTTGTGTTGAAAAGTCATTCAGGTCATAGTACCGCATTGCTTCTGTTCCGTCTTTGGCGATATACTCGACTAAAATGTAATGCTCGGTTATAAAGCAATGAATGAAAGTTTCGTCCGAAAAATAACTCTGCGGAATATCGAGTTTTTCATTGCTTACAAGGTCAATCAGCGATATTGAAAATCCACCGGAAGATTGATTGGTTTCAAGAACGATTTCATATTTGCTTGTTTTCAGTTCATTTGTAAAGGGAATATTATATTCGCCGATCAAGGTATATGAGCCGCCTACAAGCTTCATTGTATCTTCGGGGTCGTAGCGGTTATTTGCAACACTGCACGAGGACAGAAGCAGTGAAGTGACAATGCACATCGTTGACAAAAGTGCCGCCTTGCGTATCTTTTCCCTTTTTCTTTTCAGTCGGTTATTGCAGGAAAGAATCGTTCCTGTGCAAGCTGCCGCCGAAAAAATCAGCAAACCGCACATAAGCACTGCAGTATACCAAAGAGGCACTCCCGAAAACTGCATATAATTGTTTTCGGCGGTCGGCGTGACATCGCCGTAAAAATAACCGTAGCCACGCATAGCCCCTGTCGGCAGAAGATAGCTGAGATTTGAGCGATTGCCGACATAGTCGACAACTATATGCACGGTTACAAGCGAAAATACGCTTGCAGCATAGCTTTTAAAAAGCTCGGAAATAAGAATAGCAACCGAGGCGGTAAAAATGCTTCCCACCAGTTTAATAAGCTGGGTCTGAATAAACAGGCCGCCTATAGAAAGCTCTGCCGTGCAGTTTGTCATTATCACTATACCTCTTGCGGAATACGCCCAGTATTCAAAGGGAAGCTGTTTTGAAAGACAGTATCCCTCAACCGCCGAGAGTAAAACCGATGCCATTGCGACCGATAAGAGCAGAACTGCCGTTTTTGCCGCCATACTGCGTGACTGTCCTGCCGGAGTAGTACACAGGATATATCTTGTCTTGCTTGTATACTCTGTGATTACGCTCAGACTGCATATAAGACAGATTGCAAGTACAAAAAGGTAATCGGCTGACGCATCACATATTATGGGGATATAGCTTACAGGCAGAATATCGCATTGGCGTTCTTGCGCCTGCCGTACCTGTTCGACAGTTTTTTCTATCTGTTTTTTGATATTGAGCGTCGGTTCGTACAGCTTCATCTGCTCGTAATATTCAATATCCGATATTTTGTGTTCCAGACGCTGATCAATCAGCTTATCGTATTGTTGACTTGCCGTTTTCAGCTGATTTTCAAGCTCGTCTGCACGGTCAGTTTTTTCTTCGGTCACTGCTCCTATAAACGGAGAGATTATCTCAAAATATTTCTCTCGCTCTGTGGCGGAGTCAAATCCGTATGTCTGCTTTGCAAGCGGCAGAGAAGATAGCAGTCTTACTATTACTACAGCTGCCAGAATTATTATTGCGTACTGTTTTATCAGTATCTTTTTCATCTCATATACAAATATTTTCATATAGCATTACTCCTCGCTTTTCCGGTAAGACGTATCGCACGTTGCGGACAGGCGACAGCAAAGCAAATAAGATTTACTGTAACGCAAAGAAGTATTGTAAGTATCGGCAGGAAAATTATGTTAAGCACAGGGAAGCCCAGCACATTAACAAATTCCGCATCGGTGAAAAAGTTACTCATACATATCATAGAAAAAGGAGAGAATTGTGATGGCACAGAGCCGTGCAGATAGATAAGCGCACCTATTGCGCAAAAGCTCAGGGCATAGGAAATGCCGATGTTTTTCTGGGTAGAGGATATGAGCAGTACAATTTCACCGATAAGCACAGTAAGCAGAAATCTCATAAACGCCGTAATAAGTATTGCGGTAAATATGCTTATGTCAAGCGGCGCATAAGTAAAGCTGTGTATCGCATATATCGGCTGCTCCAAAAATTCAATGCCGTACCGACAGCCGAAGGATAAAATATCCGTAAATGTCATTATCACCGTAATGGCGGCACAAAATGCGTACATACACAAATGCTTTGCAAAAAATACGCTTTTGACCTTTCCGCAGGCGCATATTATCTTGTCATCGCTGATAGCCTTTTGTTTTGAAAACGAGGGAGCAAATACAAACAGCACCATTATCATCGAAATAAAGGTAGAGAACTCATAGTCGAAGTAAAGGGCGTAAGTATCGTAATTGCCGTATACGTCTATATGACGGTTTCCGTACAGGCGTTCGATCTGCTGAGCCTCTCTCACCTTGTAGTCGTTTTTACCCTCGTAAAACGCAATTGCGGTCTGTGTTTTCTCTCTAAGCACAATGATATTGTTTATGTATTCTATCGCATATTTCATTTCTTCGATAACTTTTTCCGATGACCCGTTATCTCCGAATGCAAAGCCGGTATAATATCTGTCATCTGGGGTAGTCGGATAGTCGAAATCCGATGAGCTTACAATAGCTGACATTTCATTTCTGTATGCGGCTATCCGCTGTATCTTTTCATTGGTAATCTCACCTTTGTACGCCTGATATATATTGTGCATAGGACCGTCGGCAAGATAATCCTGTGTGCCGTATAATTGAACGGTTTCACTGTGCTTGTACAGGCTTACAAGTATAAGAGCCGCAAACAACAGCAGAACGGGAAGCCGCAGTATATTCTTTTTCAGTTCATATTTAAACAGTTTCATATCACATATCTCCGAAATAATATATACATACGTCCTCAAGTGTAGGCGGTACTGAAACAGCGTCGTTTTCGGGATATTCATCGGATACTATTCTCAGGGTATACTTATTGCCGTCAGACACTGCGTTTGATACACGCATACGGTTCATATAGTCCATTACTTTGTCACTCTGTGCGGTTATCTCCCATACCTTGTCTGAAATATCGGAGCAAAGCTCCTCCTGCGTTCCTGTTTTTATTATCCTGCCGTCGTTCATAAGCACGACAGTTTTTGCTACATACGCAATATCGGTCACGATATGAGTTGCAAGTATTACTATTTTGTCTGCGGCAAGAGAACTTATAACATTTCTGAAGCGTATACGCTCCTTTGCGTCAAGTCCGGCGGTAGGCTCGTCAAATATAAGCACCTTCGGTTCTCCGACTATAGCCTGTGCTATGCCGAGTCTTTGCTTCATTCCGCCTGAAAAAGCGCCGATTTTCTTGTCGGCATCCGCACGGAGATTTACTTTGCCGAGCGTTGTCAAAGCGTACTCGTCTGCATTATCGGGAGAGTATTTTTTCAGTGCCATTATGTACTTTATGTAGTCCTTTGCGGTAAAGTTGCGATAAAAATCCATACCTTGCGGCATAAAGCCGAGATGCGACAAAAAGCTGTTGTCATTACCGTCGGTAAAGGATATATTGCCGCTGTCCCTGCCGATTATCCCCGTGATAATATTTATCAGCGTTGATTTTCCCGCACCGTTGGGTCCGAGAAGTCCGTATACTCCCTCGGTAAGAGTGAGAGAGAAGTCTTCAAGAGCGTTTTTGCGTTTTTTACCATTTGTGTAGGATTTTGTAATACCTTCTAATTTAAGTTCCATTATTTTCCCTCGTTTGTTAAATTCAAAGCATACAGTGCATCTTTATAATGTGCTGTATGCTTAGCTTGTAGAAAAAGTCTGTTTTTGAAACAAACTTCTAACTTACTATCCCTATCCCCCTGCCCCCTTTCC
>OMAW01000877.1_pt1 | contig 13693 bp, 7 predicted proteins | sample 1644731 | NCBI WGS metagenome assembly OMAW01 (sample SAMEA103958133, study PRJEB25191) | human gut metagenome | biome: human-associated habitat [ENVO:00009003]; feature: intestine environment [ENVO:2100002]; material: feces | place: Germany | collected 2013/2015 | reverse complement strand
GAAAGATAGTTACGGACTGGAAGAAGACGGTGCTACGTTAAGCATCTATTTGGCTCGTGAAGATCTGGCAAATCTATCTAATATGACTACATCGAATGCTATTCGCACGTTGTCTACCTTTGTGGCGGAACGTATCATTGCTTTAGACGGTAGAAAGATTAAGTTGATAGATGAAGATCGGTTGAAGAAAATCAGCAAGATGGGATAATTAGATTATTGATCGTAAAAATAAGAAATAAAGGGGCCTTTTTAGTAAGGGCCCCTTATTTTTTATAGGATCGCTTGGCGTAAACGTACCAAACGTGTCAAAAGATCTTCTAATAAATCCAGTCTGAGCATATTGGCCCCGTCGGATTTGGCTTGGCTTGGCTCCGGGTGGGTCTCTATAAACAGGCCGTCCGTGCCTATGGCTATAGCGGCTTTCGCTATCGTCTCGATAAGGGCGGGCAATCCACCGGTCACGCCGGAGGTTTGGTTCGGCTGTTGCAAGGAATGGGTTACATCCATAATGACTGGGAAACCGAATGTTTGCATTTGCGGGATACCCCGGAAATCGACAACAAGGTCGGTATAGCCGAATGTCGTTCCCCGCTCGGTGATCATGACATTATCATTTCCTGCGTCCACTACCTTTTGTACGGCGAATTGCATGGCACCCGGCGAAAGGAACTGTCCTTTCTTTATATTGACGATCTTCCCGGTCTCGGCCGCCGCTACCAATAAATCCGTTTGGCGGCATAGGAAAGCCGGGATTTGAAGGACATCGACATATTCGGCGGCCATGGCAGCTTCCGTTGTCTCATGGATGTCGGTAACGGTGGGAATATCGAACGTCTCGCCCACCTTACGTAAGATCTTTAACGCCTTCTCATCCCCGATGCCCGTGAAAGAATCCAGACGGGAGCGATTCGCTTTCCGATAGGAGCCTTTGAATACATAGGGTATATGCAGTCTTTCCGTGATACCCACTATTTTCTCGGCGATACGTAACGCCATATCTTCCCCCTCGATTACGCAAGGACCTGCCATCAAGAAGAAGTTCTCGCTTTTATTTAGATCGTTTATTGTTATCATAGCTGATTATTTAGAATTCGCATTGTTGTCGCTATTTTTTCTTCGGTCGGTAGGGTGGCGTCTATCCAATGAATCTCGCAACCCCGGCGTTCCATGCCCCGGAACCAAGTCATTTGCCTCTTGGCGAATTGATGGATAGCTATCTCGAGTTGCGAGACCATCTCCTCAAAAGAAAGTTCCCCAATAATATATAAAGTAAGAAACTTATATTCCAATCCGTAATAGATCAAGTCCTCCGGCTTAACTCCCGAGTCGATGATCTTCCGCACCTCGTTGACCATCCCTTCGTCCAGGCGGACACGCAAGCGGCGGGAGATCTTTTCGCGTCGTAGCTCCCGGTCTATGTCGATACCGATGATCAGGCTGTTGATCGGATTATATTCATTTACGTCTGGTGCCTGAGTCTTATAATACTCCTCGATCTCGATCGCACGGATAGCCCGCTGGGCGGTGTCCACGTCCGTTTTATTATGTAATATCTTATAAGAGGCGAGGATGGTTTCCAGTTCCTCCAAGGTTTTATTCCTCAAGGATTCCCTTAGCTCAGGATTTTGAGGCACGTCTAATAGCTTATATCCTTTTAGTACGGCCTCTATGTACATCCCGGTTCCTCCACATAAGATCGGGAGTTTACCCCTCCGCTTCATATCCTCATAGACCCGGAAAAAGTCATGCTGATACTCAAATACGTTATATTTATAGCCGGGCTCGCAGATATCGATCAAGTGATAGGGGATTTGTTTTCCATTCACGTTGTAATCGGCCAAATCCTTACCCGTCCCGATATCCATAGAACGATAGATCTGCCGGGAATCAGCGCTGATGATCTCCGTATCCAACTGGGCGGCGAGAGCGGCGGCGAAGGTCGTCTTTCCAGAAGCCGTAGGCCCTAGAATCGTGATAAGTTCATATGATTTCATGATACAAACGTACGAAAAAAAAGGCCATCCTCAAAGAGGATAGCCTTTTCTATGTAGAGTGGTAATAAATTACTTACCAGCGATAACGCGAGCCATCTCACAAACTTTGTTTGAATAACCCCACTCGTTGTCGTACCAAGATACGATCTTAGCGAAGTTAGAATCCAAAGAGATACCAGCTTTAGCGTCGAAGATAGAAGTGTTAGCACAGCCACGGAAGTCAGTTGAAACAACTGCGTCTTCAGTATAACCAAGAACACCTTTCAATTCGCCTTCAGAAGCCTCCTTCATTGCAGCGCAGATGTCAGCCATAGAAGCCTCTTTCTCAAGAACTACTGTCAAGTCAACAACAGAAACATCAGAAGTCGGTACACGGAAAGCCATACCTGTCAATTTGCCGTTCAATACAGGTAATACTTTACCTACAGCCTTAGCGGCACCCGTTGAAGAAGGGATGATGTTCTCAAGGATACCACGACCACCTCTCCAGTCTTTCTTAGAAGGACCGTCTACAGTCTTCTGAGTAGCTGTAGCAGCGTGAACTGTTGTCATCAAACCTTTAACGATACCGAACTTGTCGTTCAAAACCTTAGCGATAGGAGCCAAGCAGTTGGTAGTACAAGAAGCGTTAGATACGAATTGAGTACCCTTAACGTAAGTCTTTTCGTTAACACCGCAAACGAACATCGGAGTGTCGTCCTTAGAAGGAGCAGACATTACAACATATTTTGCGCCGGCTTCGATGTGAGCTTGAGCTTTGTCTTTGCTCAAGAACAAGCCAGTAGATTCAACAACGTATTCTGCCTCTACTTCGTTCCATTTCAAGTCAGCCGGGTTTCTTTCTGCAGTGATGCGGATAGCCTGACCGTTAACGATCAGCTTGCTGTTTTCAACATCAGCTTCGATAGTACCGTCGAACTGGCCGTGCATAGTGTCATACTTCAGCATGTAAGCCAAGTAATCTACCGGGCAAAGGTCGTTAATACCAACGATTTGAATATCGTTTCTTTCCATTGCAGCGCGGAATACGAAACGTCCGATACGTCCGAATCCATTAATACCTACTTTAATCATTTTGTTTAAACTTTTAAGGGTTTTATAATATTTGTTCAAATATCTCTCTTCTCTTGCGCATTTATTTCTGAAATGCGGTGCAAAAGTAAGAAAATGTTTTTATATTCGCACTTAATTTTATAATTAAATAATGGAAGTGATGGGAAAAAGTTCATTTTTACAAGATTTTAAATCATTTGCCATGAAAGGCAATGTGATAGACATGGCTGTCGGTGTAATCATCGGTGGCGCGTTTGGTAAAATTGTATCTTCTGTGGTGGCAGATATTATCATGCCGCCTCTTGGTTTATTGGTGGGAGGTGTGAACTTTACGGACCTGAAGTGGGTGATGAAACCTGCTGAAGTTGTGGACGGTAAAGAGATTGCCGCTGTAACCTTGAATTATGGAAATTTCCTGCAAGTGACGTTTGACTTTCTTATTATTGCTTTTTCTATTTTCCTGTTCATCAAATTGCTGACCAGGCTGACGGCTAAGAAGGAGGCGGAAGTTCCCGCAGCACCTCCTGCTCCTCCTGCACCTAGTAAAGAAGAAGTCTTACTGACGGAAATCAGGGATATCTTGAAAGAAAAACGATAAAAAGAACAAAAAATAATCCTCACTGTACCCGGTCCGTGTCTGGCCCGTACCTGGTCCGTATCCGGTCCAAACGCTTAGGTACGGAGCAAATACGGATCTGATACGGTTCGGGTAATAGGCGGTAGGAAAAATGGGACAATTCATTCCCTGTCAGCAAGGAGTTAACTTCCTGTCGACAAGAAATTAACTCTTTGTTGACAGGAAGTTAACTCCTTGTAATATCTTGATTATCAGTAATGTTTTTAAAGCTGATTTTACTGTGTTCTATGTGTCTTTCCGGCTACCAAATTCATTAATTATGTTATGAAATATAGATTTTCTGGCTATTATTCCCGTTATTTTCTTACTTTTTTCTACTTTTGCGGAACATTTTAATTAAATCCATACAGATTATATGCAAGAAAAGATTGTCATTCTTGATTTTGGTTCGCAGACTACGCAGCTTATAGCCCGTCGTGTCCGTGAATTGAATACGTATTGCGAAATTTTACCTTATAATAAGTTCCCGGAGGGGGATGAGAGTGTAAAGGGGGTTATTCTTTCGGGAAGCCCGTTCTCTGTATACGATGAAAGTGCATTTAAAGCTGATCTGAGTGAAATTCGTGGAAAGTATCCTATTCTGGGTATCTGCTACGGTGCGCAGTTTATCGCTTATACCAATGGCGGCAAGGTGGAACCTGCCGGAAGTCGTGAGTACGGACGTGCACACTTGAGCTCTTTTGACAAGGATAATGTGCTGTTCAAGGACGTGAAGGAAAATACACAGGTGTGGATGAGTCACGGAGACACAATTACGGTTATCCCTTCCAATTTCAAAAAAATAGCTTCGACGGATAAGGTGGCGATTGCTGCTTATCAGATAGAGAACGAAAAGGTGTGGGGAGTACAGTTCCATCCGGAAGTATTTCACAGCGAAGATGGCACGCAGATGCTGAAGAATTTCGTGGTGGATGTTTGCGGTTGCAAACAGGACTGGAGTGCAGCCTCCTTTATTGAAACAACGGTTGCCGAATTGAAGGAACAGTTGGGTGATGATAAGGTGGTTCTTGGTTTGAGTGGTGGTGTTGATTCTTCCGTAGCTGCTGTATTGCTGAATCGCGCTATCGGCAAGAATCTGACTTGTATCTTCGTAGATCACGGTATGCTCCGTAAGAATGAGTTCAAGAATGTACTGCATGATTATGAATGTCTCGGTCTGAATGTTATCGGCGTGGATGCCAGTGCCAAGTTCTTTGCAGAACTGGCAGGTGTAACGGAACCTGAGGAAAAGCGTAAGATTATAGGCAAGGGGTTTATCGAAGTATTTGATGAGGAGGCCCATAAGATTAAAGATGTGAAATGGCTGGCACAGGGTACGATCTATCCTGATTGTATCGAGTCCCTTTCTATTACCGGTACGGTTATTAAGAGTCATCATAATGTAGGTGGTTTACCTGAAAAGATGCACCTGAAACTTTGTGAGCCGCTTCGCTTGTTATTTAAAGATGAAGTTCGCCGTGTAGGTCGCGGATTGGGTATGCCTGAACATCTGATTACTCGTCATCCTTTCCCCGGACCCGGTCTGGCTGTGCGTATTTTGGGTGATATTACTCCGGAGAAAGTGGCTATTCTGCAAAATGCGGATGATATCTTTATTCAGGGCTTGCGTGACTGGAAAGTGAAAGAAGCTGATGGTAGCGAAACTTCTCTTTATCATCAGGTTTGGCAGGCGGGTGTTATCTTGCTTCCCGTGCAATCAGTTGGTGTGATGGGAGATGAACGTACGTATGAACGTGCCATTGCGCTGCGTGCTGTGACTTCTACGGATGCTATGACGGCAGACTGGGCGCATTTGCCTTACGAATTCCTGGGTAAGGTTTCCAATGATATTATTAATAAGGTGAAAGGAGTGAACCGTGTAACCTATGATATTTCGTCAAAACCGCCTGCAACGATAGAGTGGGAATAGGGTAGTACGTTTTAATACTATATTTGAATAGCCTCAACTTGTATAGAGTTGGGGCTATTTTTATTGGTGGCAAAGAAACAAATAAACTTTGCACTTTTAGTTGGTTTAGATGTATTATTTGACCAAATATCGCAGTTTGATATTTTGGTCAAAAAGTATATGTAAGTGGATAAATAGTGCAAAGCTTATTCTTTTAAAGGTTTTTATTTTGCGAGAAATTACTTTCAGACATTTTTTAGAATGGAATTGATAGGCCTTAAATTTCAATAAAGAAGAGAATGTAAACCAATCGTAATATTAATGAAAACAAGAAAACTAAAAGCAATGAGTAAAAACAAAATTATCCTGCTTGTACTCTCATTCTTAATGACGAGTATTTGGAATACCTATGCACAGGTAGCCACTGTGAGTGGAGTTGTTCAGGACAAATCGGGTGAGACGATTATCGGTGCAAACGTACTAGTGAAAGGAACGGCTAACGGAGCGATTACTGATTTGAATGGCAAGTTCACGATTTCTGGAGTCAGCACTAATGGTACATTAGTAGTAACCTACATAGGTTACGTCTCTAAAGAGATTGCAGTGAAAAATCAAACAAATTTTATCATTACACTCGAAGAAGATAGCCGTGCGCTGGAAGAGGTCGTTGTTATCGGTTATCAGACAGTAAAACGTAAGGATCTTACCGGTTCTGTTGCATCTGTTTCGGGAAAACAGATTGCGGCAATGCCTGTTGCAAATGCTGCACAGGCCTTACAAGGAAAGTTATCGGGAGTGAATGTCACGACACAAGATGGGCGTCCTGACGCTACAGTCTCAATTCGTGTTCGCGGAGGTGGATCCATCAGCCAAAGTAATGACCCTTTGGTTCTGATTGATGGTGTAAGCGGTTCATTGAATGATATTTCAGCTGATTTAATAGAATCGATTGATGTGTTGAAAGATGCTTCATCAACTGCCATTTATGGCGCCCGAGGTGCCAATGGGGTAATTCTTGTCACTACCAAGGGAGCTAAAGAAGGGCGCGTTGTTGTGAGTTATAATGGTTATATGAAGTACAATACACCAACTAAATATCTGGATGCTCTGGATCCTTATGATTATCTGGCTTATACGTGGGCAAGCGGGGCTTCTGTAGGAGGCAATAGTTACACAGAGCCTTTTGAAAAATTGTATGGCATTGGTCGTTACACAACCACTAATCCCAATGGAATAGAAAGCTACCGTAACATGAAAGCTGATAATATTCAGAAAAAAGTATATGATGATTCGTTCTCTCACAATCATGATCTTTCTATAACGGGCGGTACTGAGAAAACAAAAGTCTTGTTTGCTGTGAATTATACAGATGAGGATGGTATGAAACTGGCTTCTTATTACAAGCGTGCCAATGTTTCATTAAAGGTAAATCAAAAAATAGCTAAGAATGTAGATATTAGCCTAGATACCCGCTATACAAATACTAAAAAAATGGGGGATGAAGGAGTTAGAAATGGCAGTGGTTCCGTTTTGTCATCTTCCTACCGTTTTCGTCCTATTGCAACTGAAAATATTTTGGGCGATCTGAATGCTATGAATGAGGGTATGATAGAAAACTATGCAAAGCAAAGTCAATGGGACAGGTACAATCCGGTAAATCGCATTAATGATAATTATTCACCAAAAGATTATCAGGCATTGCGCGGAATTCTATCATTGAATTGGGAGATAGTGAAAGGATTGACGTATCATTCGGACTTGTCACTCAATCAGTCATGGAATCAAAATAAAACGTGGACAGGAGCTATTGTCAACAGTTACATGGATGATAATACAGGAGAAATCCTTTATGCCGGAAATGCGGAACTGGAGAAAAGCAATAAATGGGGGCTTCGTTGGAGCAATACATTAAATTATGATTTTAGTTTGGGCAAGGCGCATCGATTTAGCATTTTGGCCGGTCACGAAGTTTCTGATTCGGGTGGTGATGGTTTAAAAGCTTCAGGAACTTACTATCCTGCAAATTTTACCAAGGAGAATGCATTTGCTATGATTAATCAGTATGATGGTACACAAGGGGTGGGACAGTTTTCTTCAAGTGTTTCTATTCCGGGACGTATTCTTTCTTTTTTCAGCCGTTTGAACTATAATTTATTGGACCGTTATTTGTTGACGGTAACATTTCGTGCTGATGGATCTTCTAAATTCTCTCCTAATAATCGTTGGGGGTATTTTCCTGCTGCAGCTTTGGGCTGGCGTATGTCAGAAGAGTCATTCCTGAAGGATATAGAGTGGCTGGATAATCTTAAGCTTCGTGTTTCTTATGGGCAAGTTGGAAATGACGGTATAAGTTCCAGTCTTTGGTCGCAGACTTGGTCAGCTACAACGGACGTGAGGCAACAAGATGCAGTAAACAATACGCTTCTGCCTTCTTATTCACTGGCTACAGAATTGGCGAATAAAGATTTGAAATGGGAAACCACAATAACTCGTAATATTGGTTTTGACTTTGGCTTTTTCAACAATCGTCTGACAGGTACGATTGATGCATATTGGAATACTACCAAAGATTTGCTGATGAAAACAACTATTCCCGGTATTACAGGTTTCACTGCAACTTACGCCAATGTCGGTCAGACCAGTAATAAAGGCATTGAAATAGCTCTTCAAGGGGTGCTTGTACAGACAAAGGATTGGAATGTAACCGCAGGTTTCAACATAAACTTCAACCGTGGTAATGTAGATGAACTGGCCGATAATGTGACCGGACTTTATGGAACTCAATGGGCTAGTGGATCCACTTTTCCTTCTTCTGACTATATCCTGATGGAAGGAAAGCCGGTGGGATTAGTGCGTGGTCTGATTGCTGACGGATTCTATACAACCAGTGATTTTACATATGCGAATGGCATATACACACTGAAAGAGGGAATTCCGGATATTTCTTCTGTAGTGTTCCCTAATTATCACCTGCATAGTGGTATGAATGAGCGCCCTGCCGGACAGTCTGCTTATCCGGGTATGCCCAAATTTAAAGATCGGGATAATAATGGGATTATCAATGACGATGATGTAGAGGTTATTGGTGATATGACACCGGTACATACCGGTGGTTTCAATATAAACACTTCATATAAGAATTTTGACTTGGGATTATATTTTAACTGGAGTTATGGTAATGAAATATACAATGCCAATAAATTGGGGGCACTTTATGGATACAAGGAAAGTGGTGTTTACGAAAACAAACTTTCTTTGGTGAAGGATTGCTATAAAATTTATGATGTAGTTGGCGGCCAGCTGGTAGCTTTAACAACTCCTGAACAGTTGGATGCTGCTAATGTCAATGCTAAATTGCCATTGGCTTATAGCGAGAATGGTTATGTTTCTACGTTAGGTATTGAAGATGGTTCTTATTTGCGCCTGAATACATTGACATTGGGTTATACATTGCCTAAACAATTTATCAAGAAAGCTGGTATCAGCAACCTGCGTGTTTACGGAAGTATTTATAATGTCTTTACCATTACGGGGTATTCGGGTCTTGACGCAGAAGTTAATACCAACACTTCAACAAGTGATTATCCTAAATGGGGGTTGGATTGGGGGACATATCCGCGTGCCCGTTCATTCGTCTTGGGTGTAAATATAAGTTTCTAATCATTTTATTTAAAAGAAGAATTTATGAATAAGTTAATAAAAATGGCATTTGCCGCTATCTGTTGTTTGGCATTTACACAATGTAGTGATTTTTTAGACACCTCTTCTCCATCCAATATTGATGATGAATTTGTTTCTTCCAGCCCTACAGAAACATTGAAGATTTTATCAAGAGGATATGCCCTTTATCGTGAGTCATGTTTTGGCGCGTATAATTGGAATGATCATTTTGGTTCTGATATTGAATATTTTCCTGAAAATAATTCATCCAACAATATCAATGCTAAATTAGTTCCGGAACAGATTCCTTGTGACTATATGAAAGATCCTTTTAATTCTTTATACAGTGTTATTGCTTATACAACGAAAGCTATAAATCTGATCTCTGAAAAAACTCAATATAAAGAGGATATTGCTGCCGGTAGAACTACCGATTGGACACATCTCAAAGGTGAAGCTGAAACATTTCGTGCTATGTGCTATTTTGATTTGATCAAGCACTTTGGCGATGTTCCGTATGGCTATGAGAATAGCTATGTGGATGATTACGAAATTACTTCTCGTTTTGCAATCTACGATAAACTGATAGAAGCTGTAAAAGCAGTCGAACCTTATATGTATAAAGTCGGGGAAGGAGGTATTAATGGACAACGTATCTCCAGAACATTTGCAAATGCACTCATTGGTAAGATGGCTCTTTATGCCGGTGGCTATCAAACTATCCGTACGGATATGCCTGAACTTTATGGAGAAGTACAGTTTGAAGTCCTTAGAACTGATGCAAAACGTAAGTGTGCTTACGCTCGTCGTGCAGATTACAAAAACTATTATATGATAGCTCAACAATACTTGGAGATGGCTATTTCAACGAATGCCGGAACAACTAAATTAGTTACTACGGATGAACGCACTTATACCGACAATCCTTTCCAACGCCATTTCCAATTTTGTATGGATTTAGAGCAGAGTCCTGAAACTATTTTTGAATTGGGCAGTGTACAAAATAGAGTGGGCGGTCGATTTTATAGTTATGATATTGGTCGTGGCTGTAATGGAGGTAACAATACGGCTCCTAATAAGGTCTTTGCGGCAGTACGAATGGTACCTACTTTTTATTATGGCGGTTATGACAATGCCGACAAGCGTAGAGATGTCAGTGCAGTGGTCACCGGATTGGATGGCAAAGGAAATGAAATAGTTTTTACTTTTAAGGCCGGTGCTAAGACAGATGGAGGTATTTGCTTGAATAAGTGGGATATTTGCCGTCAGAATCCTTACTTTGTAGGTGGACAGGGTAGCGCGGGCTTTAGTGCACCGATTATGCGTGTTGCGGATGCAATTCTTATGTTGGCAGAAGTGAAAGCCGAACTGGGTGCAGATGCTGAAGCCATAAATTTAGTCAATCAGATTCGGGAAAGGGCTTTTGGTAATACCGACCATAATATTGCAGGTTTATCCGGAGATGCGTTGAAAGATGCAGTTCTTATGGAAAGGAAATTAGAACTTTTTGGTGAAGGACATACTCGCTACGATATGGTTAGAAGTGCCAAATTCTCTGAGGAAGCGTTGGAGGTACGTAATGAGATGGAGGCTCTTGCTATTGATTTGAAGACTAAAGGCTATTATGAATTTGGAAATGGTAATGTATTACCAGCCTATATATGGACAAAACAGGTTGAGGGTGCTACTTTGACTTATGATTGTACGGATAAAACAGATCCTGTACAATTTCCGGGATGGCGCGGTGTGTTGGATTTTGCAAAATTGGGATTAACTGTTAATGGAACGACCCATAACACAGCAATTAAGGGTTTATTTGAATATATTGATCCTAATGGTACAATTGCTGCTCAATTGGAACAGGAAGGGTATGTGAAGACCGCCTGGGGTAATACTCTTGCAGAGAATATTGATATTTATTTGAGTAATATTCTTCCGGGAATCACATCCAAAGAAAGTGTTCCTTGTTATTATTGGGCTATTCCGTACGAAACGATTAGTCAATCTAAAGGAAAAGTAACGAATGGTTATGGATTACCGCAACAATAAAGAAAAGGACTATTATAATAATCGTTAATAGGTATCAGAAAATTTCAGAATAGTTTTTTACCCTGTATCATTCACACTCATCAGTAAAGGTGTTTTGAATAATACAGGGTAAATAGTATTTTATGATTTAATGAATTTCAGAGAAAAGGAATTCACGCTGTTTCATGGTCTTGGCATTGCCCGTTACAGAAAAAAAGCTGTTTAAGCGAATGTCAATGGAAGAAGCTCCTATCTTTATTTCATATTTTCCAGGCATTATGTGCCATTGCTTTTCAAAATAATATGCCAATTGGTCTAACATTAATTCAGCTTTTACTTTCTGGGTTTCTCCGGGTTTCAGTGAGATTCGTTTAAAGCCTTTTAGCTGAATTGGCTTTAGAGGTTGTCCATCAACTGGTGATAGGTATAGTTGAATGATTTCGGTACCCTCCATCTTTCCACTATTGGTTATATCAAAAGAGAACTTGATACTTTTATCTGTGGTGCAGACTGTTGATTTCTGTATTTTCAAATTGCTATAAGTATATGTTGTATACGACAGACCATATCCAAAGGGGTAGGCAACTTTACTAAGTAACTCCGGTTGGTTGTTATAACATATATTCTCTTCTGATTCTGTTTTGGGGTAACTGACACATAATTTTCCCGAGGGGTTGACATTGCCTAATAATATATCGGCTACAGCGTTACCACCCTCTTCGCCGGGATACCATGCATGCATGATAGCAGCACAGCCTTTTTCTATTTCATCGATAACTTGTGGGCGTCCTCCCATTATCACCAATACGACAGGCTTTCCTGTTGCTATTAACTCTTTTACGAATTTCTCCTGGTCACCGGGTAAATCGATGCCTTTTCTTACGCGAGCTTCTCCACAAAGAGCTGGATTTTCTCCTACGGCTGCTACTATAATATCACTCTCTTTAGCCAATTTGATTGCTGCATTCCAGTCTGTATGATCGGCTGATTCTACCATCATTGCGGTTAATTGACTGGTACGAGGATCTACATCGCCTGATGATTTAATAGTGGCTTCTCCCGGTAGACTCCATTCGCAGCCACGTTCGTAGCCTACTATCATAGAGGCTGGTTTTTTGTTTTTTAAGCCATCATACAATGGGATCAAGTAAGGATTTTGTCCATCCGGTTTTTTTCTTCTCCAGAAAGCAAGCATGGAAGGATAAGCATAATCACCAATCAAGCTCCAAAAAGAGTTTGCATTAGGACCAACTAATGCTATCTTGGCTGTCGGTTTAAGCGGTAACACACCGTTGTTCTTTAGCAATACTACAGACTGGCATGCCAGTTCGTAGGCTGTTTGACGATAATCCGGAGTGTCTAAGTTTAAGTGACCTTTTTCAAATAACTTAGCATTAGGAGTTAACATTCCTAATCTTACTTTTAGGGTTAAAGCACGTTTAACCGCCTCTTCAAATCGTGCTTCACTCACTATTCCCGATGCCATTGCTTCCGGTAAATGAGGATAACATTTACCATTGCTGAACTCAAGATCATTACCTGCATTCATAGCTTCTGCTGCACACTTAGCCAACATATCATCTCCTTTGTATAGACGGCCGATAGCACCGTAGTCACTAACCACTATACCGTCAAAACCTGTTCTCCCGCGGAGATAGTCTTGAATCAAAGGTGCACTTGCTACCACCAGTTTACCTTTATAGGAATGATATCCCGTCATTGTGCATTTGCTGCCTGCACAGCGAATGATAGCTTCATGAGGGAAAAGGATCTCTTCGGTTAATTCTTTCTCCGGAGACTCACTACCTCCACCATAACCAAGAAAGTGTTTACTACAGGCAGCAACTCCTTTGGCTAAATCATTGCCTTGCAAACCCTGAACGAAAGCTACTCCCATAGCACCGGATAAATAACTATCTTCTCCATAACTTTCTTCGATGCGGTTGAATGTAGAAGTACGTACAACATCTACCATTGGTGACAATGCCATTGTGCTACCTACTTTACGCATAGCTTCGGCTGTTTGCCTTGATTTTTCAATCATTAAATCAGGATTCCATGTGCAAGCCAATCCTAACTGTTGAGGATATACGGTAGCTCCTTTTGCGGCAAATCCACTGATAGCTTCTTCATGGCAAATTGCTGGAATACCCGAAGGCGTGTTTTTGCGTAACCATTCTTGAAGGTCGGCTACAAAATCTCGCAGTTTGTCAGGATCTAATTCCTGTGCACATGCGAATTGGCAAACGTGCCCTATGCCATTAGGTATATTCTTACGGCATTTTTCATCAGATAGTTTTCCATTTTTATCTACCAATGATCCGGGAACTATCCCATGCAATTGAGCAACTTTCTCTTCAAGGGTCATACGAGAGAGCAAGTCGGCGATCCGCTCACCAGCGAGCAAATCAGGATTCTTGTACGGTAAGGTTT
>OMAW01000860.1_pt1 | contig 13883 bp, 9 predicted proteins | sample 1644731 | NCBI WGS metagenome assembly OMAW01 (sample SAMEA103958133, study PRJEB25191) | human gut metagenome | biome: human-associated habitat [ENVO:00009003]; feature: intestine environment [ENVO:2100002]; material: feces | place: Germany | collected 2013/2015 | reverse complement strand
ATCATGATCTCTATTTCTTGGAACGTGCGGGCCATCGGTTTCTCTACATATACATGTTTGCCGTGCGCCATCGCCTCGATCGTGATCGGGAAGTGGGAATGATCCGGCACGCCTACGCTTACGGCATCGATCTTGTCCGCCATCCGGTCGAACATCGTGCGGAAGTCCTGAAAACGGGCCGCTTTCGGGAACATGTTGATAATCTCTTGCGTGTGAGGGGCTCCCATGTCCACGTCGCAGAGAGCTACCACGTTACACAGACCTGTGTTATACAATTCCTTGGCGATCTCGCCCCCTCGTTGTCCGATGCCGATGAACGCTATATTTACCCGGTCATTAGCGCTGATTAGCGGGGAAGTAGGTAGAACACGTCCGTGGGCGGGTGCTGATACTGCCGATAAGGCTAGCGCTCGCTTAAGGAACGAGCGGCGTGAGATTTCTTCTGATTTCATGGTATTATCTTGTTTAAATTATACTGTTTGCGCAAACACTAACGATTTACGTCGTAAATATACAAAACTTTCTATAGTTACGGAAAAAATCATTTACTTTGTAGCCGCATAAAGGAGACCATGTGCTAATGTGTCACTCAGGCGGGTCTCCGATGGACTTATCATTGGCACATTGGCATATTAACAAAATTGGCAAATTATTAGATTATGGCACAAGAAGATGTATTTAAGAAATTAGTTTCACACTGTAAGGAGTATGGTTTCGTATTTCCCTCCTCAGAGATTTATGACGGTTTGGGAGCGGTATACGATTATGGCCAGTATGGTGTTGAGTTAAAGAATAATATAAAGAAATATTGGTGGGATAGCATGACTTTGCTGCATGAGAATGTAGTGGGTATTGATTCCGCTATTTTTATGCACCCTACTATCTGGAAAGCTTCCGGCCATGTTGACGCTTTTAATGATCCGTTGATCGATAACAAGGACTCGAAGAAACGTTACCGTGCGGACGTTTTGATCGAGGACCATTTGGGCAAGATCGAGGAGAAAATAAATAAGGAAGTGGCGAAAGCCGCAAAGAAATTCGGTGACGCTTTCGATGAGGCTAAATTCCGTGAGACGAATCCTCGTGTATTGGAGCATCAAGCGAAATGGAATGAGATTCATGAGCGTTATAGTAAGGCGATGAACGAGTCTAACTTCGAGGATCTTCGCCAATTGATCTTGGATTGCGAGATCGTTTGCCCGATTTCCGGAACTCGTAACTGGACGGAGGTTCGCCAGTTTAACTTGATGTTCTCTACGGATATGGGTTCTACCGCTGATGGAGCGACTAAGATTTATCTTCGTCCGGAGACGGCTCAAGGTATTTTCGTGAACTTCTTGAATGTGCAGAAGACTGGCCGTATGAAGATCCCGTTCGGTATCGCCCAGATTGGTAAGGCGTTCCGTAATGAGATCGTGGCTCGTCAGTTTATCTTCCGTATGCGCGAGTTCGAGCAAATGGAGATGCAATTCTTCGTTCGTCCGGGTGAGGAGATCGAGTGGTTCAAGAAATGGAAGTCTACTCGCTTAAAATGGCATCAAGCTCTTGGCTTGGGAGATCAGAAGTATCGTTATCACGATCATGAGAAGTTGGCTCACTACGCTAACGCCGCTACGGATATCGAGTTCGAGATGCCGTTCGGATTCAAGGAAGTGGAGGGTATACATAGCCGTACGAATTTCGACTTGAGTCAGCATGAGAAGTTTTCCGGTAAAAAGATCCAATATTTCGATCCGGAGTTGAACCAGAGTTACACTCCGTATGTAATCGAGACCTCGATCGGTGTAGACCGTGTGTTCTTGAGCATCATGGCGGGTTCTTACTGCGAGGAGACGTTGGCGAATGGCGAGAGCCGTGTGGTATTGAAGTTGCCCGCAGCCTTGGCTCCGATCAAGTTGGCCGTATTGCCATTGGTGAAGAAAGATGGCCTGCCCGAGAAAGCTGAGGAGATTATAAATATGTTGCGTTTCGACTTCCGTTGCCAATACGACGAGAAGGATTCTATTGGTAAGCGTTATCGCCGTCAAGATGCGATCGGTACCCCGTATTGTATTACGGTAGACCATGACACCTTGAAGGATAATTGCGTAACGATCCGTTTCCGTGACACGATGGAGCAAGAGCGCGTAAGCATCGATAAGCTTCACGATATTATTACGGAGAAGGTGAGCATGAAGAATTTATTGAAAAAGGTAATAGAGTAAACGAATGAAGAAGTACTGGCATATCGCGTTGATGTTGTTTTGCGTGCTCATGATCACCTCTTGTGGGGATGATGATGAGCTTCAATTCTCGGAAGAACAATTGGCTTATATCAACAAAAACAAGGAATACATCTGGGAAAAGAAAACAGAGAAAGATGAGATGGGTGAATTAAGATATAAGCAAGTTGTTCTAGGGGGTGATACCGCCTTATACCGGATCATTCGGAAAGAAAATGAGTGGACAACAACACCCACGATGACTTCCGTGGTCTATTTGCTAGGTCTGGAAGGGAAGTTTATAGATGGACAGGTCTTTCAAAAGAAACTGGATAGATCAAGTTTTTCTATGAACGGCATTATCCCGGGCTTAAGCGGTGTCTTATTGAATATCCATCTGGATGAGACCGTGGAGGCGATTATCCCGGCTTCGCTAGGTTATGGATATGGAGATTATAGCGGTATCCCCGGAGGTTCTACTTTAATCTTTACTTTTACCTTGGATAAGGTCGAATGAATATTATCAGACTAAAGGCACATTTGGTTTGATCTGACTTTTATCTTTATAAGATTTGGCACGGTTACTTAATTCCGCCAACGGGTTAATAGTATAAGTAGGTGTGGTGTAATTGCTTTATTTTGAATATGCATACGATTTGTTCGTAAATATTCGATAGTTTCGTTGCTTATCTCCTTTTTTCTTTTTAATTTGGCGGATTATAAACATAATCTTGATATTATGAAGACTGCCATTGTTCCTTTCTTGTTGCTTCTGAATGTTCTTGTCGCTGTAAATGCACAGACTAAGGATTCTGTTATCTTGGTGAAAGATAGTATTACGGTAAAATTGCCGGATGTCTACGTTACTTCCGAGCGTCCTTTGGTTACGGTTACGGACGATGCCTTATCTTTCGACGTGCCTAACTTGATCATGGCCAAACCGGTGAATACTGCATTTGATATTTTAGGAGAGATTCCCGGATTGGTGAAAGAAGGGGACAACGTTAGTATCATCGGCGTCCCTGCTACGAACATTATTATTAACGGACGTAGAAGCTCAATGTCATTGTCCCAGATTGTAGAGCTTCTGAAATCTACCTCGGCCAGCAAAGTAAAGAGTATAGAGCTTTTGTATAGCTCTCCTCCAAAATATGGCGTAAAAGGAGGTAGTATAAATATCATTATGGAGAAGAAAGTGAATGAGGATTTAAGTGCCGATATCTCTTTGACCGGAAAGCAAGCTTTCTACTTCTCGCCAACCGGATTAGTGAATTTATCCTACTCCAAAAAGAAATATAGTCTGGATCTATCTTATTCCGCTAATTATAACCATTCCCGTTCAACCGAGGATATGAACGCCTATCCTATCGTGAAGGATCGCCCTTATGAGATCCTGCAAGAAAATACGGCGGTAGGTCGTTCTATGAACCATACGATTGGGGCGAGTGCCAATTGGTTTATGGATAAGGGGCGTGAGGTGGATATTTCTTATTATGCCAAGATAACGGATTCTAATTCCAAACGATATTCGAACACTCTATTTGTGGGTATTGAGAATGCGGAAAGTAATAATAAGTTATCGGGCCCGAAGAATCTTCAAAATGTACGATTGAATTATGCACATTCCAAGAACTTGAGCGCAGGGGTGGATTATACCTATTATAAGGATCGCAGGGATCAATATATGATCTCGGATTATCCCGATACGAAACAAGAGGTGGAGGCTACCTCCCGGCAAAATATCCATTTGGCGAATGTATTCGTCAACTACGAACGGGTATTTGGAAAAGGATGGAAAATTAACGCGGGCACGAATGTGCAGTTATCCTTTACGGATAATAGCTCCTTTACCTACCAAGATAAACAGGAGGATCTGTCAGCTACGTTTGCCCAAAAAGAAAAAGAGTATACGGCGGGATTGTATGCCGGTTTCTCTAAGCGTTTTGGCAAGAAACTGGTGTTGAGCGCTTCTCTTTCGGCGGAGTATAATAAGGCGGTGATTGATTCGGCGGGCCGGAAGTGGACCTTATGGTCTGGGGTAAATCTCTATCCACAATTGAACTTGAGTTATACGATCGATCCATCGAATATGCTTCAAGTCAATTTTTCCAGCGATAAGAAGTATCCGGCGTATTGGGCCATGAGCTCGAATGTTTCTTATTTGAATGTGTATAGTCAGGTACGGGGAAATCCTTATTTGGAACCGGAACGTATTTATATGGCTAGGGCTAATTATATCTTGAAAAAGAAATATGTTTTTGGACTATTTGCCAATCATCATGTGAATTATATTCGCCAATTGTATTATCAAGATACGAAAGCGTTGAGAGCCTATTACCAATCGGTTAATTTCGATAAGCATAATACTTTCGGGGCGATGGCAGTTATCCCGTTTCGGATCGGTGGGGTGGTTAGCTCACGGTTCGTGGCATCGGGCTTCTTAATTCAAGATGAGGGAGTGTTTATCGATATTTCGTTTGATCGGAAAAAGTTATTCGGGCAGTTGATGTTGTTCAATACGTTTACTTTATCAAAGAAGAAGAACTTATCGCTGGAAGTGAATGCTCGCTATAGTGCGCCTTCGATACAAGGTATCTATGATGTGGATGGTAATTATAATGTATCGGCAGGGCTTGTCTGGAATCCGATACCGAAAAAGTTAAGTGTAATGCTGCGAGGTGAGGATTTGTTAAAGGGCTTACGTGCGAAAACGCATATTGATTATCCCAGCCAGAAGAGTGATATGACGATCTATTCGGATACTCGTTCAGTATCGCTCACTTTAAAGTATACATTGGGCAAGATGAACCGGAAGAATAAGAAAGAGATCGATTCTTCACGGTTTGGTCAATAATGTTCTTATGGAATCCATTCGATAACGCCTGTGACTGGATGTTGTTTTTTCCAGTCCTCTAATTCTGCATACGTACGCACGCCGTCTTGAATGACTGCTAGGTAATATTCCACGCCCATGATTTTCGCTGTATCCGGTGTCTCATATTTCAGTTTTAAGATGGCCTGTCGAGTCTCGTCAGTCAGTACGGCGGTTATACGTTCGGCCATTTTCTCGAAATAACCGTCATAACGGGAACCTTTTACGATATGGATCATATCAATTTGCCAGAGTTCGTTATTCGGATCTTGGAACCATGCGTGCCATTCTACACATCGTTCTTCCGTATCGAGCGAGTTTCCGTATTCGATTCGTTTAATGAGCGGGTTCTCCGCTAGCCGGGCCATCGCTTGGAAGCTGTCGGATATACGGAAGGGAGAGGTGTAAATATGGAAGTCGATATCCTTATGTTTCATGAGTAGTCCCATATTTAAGGAGCCTACTAAGTTTATTTCCGCCCCGACAGATTTCCAGATATTTATAATGTCGGTTTGCCGGATCACTTCCCAAGCTCTTTCTTGGTTTCTTTTCGCTAATTCTAATAGATGTTCCATGATTTAAATAATTTGGGATGCGAAGTTAAAAAACGAAATGGAATAAGGAAATAGCTATTTATAGCTAGGTTGATATATTATATAGGTGTACTATTTTCAGTTGTAGAGACGGAGCGTGTCCCGTCTCTACAATTTGTACAATATATATTTATCTTTTGGATAACCTGAATAACTCACCGATCCATAAAACTAGAGAGGAAGATCCGATAATAATCGCCCAATCTCTCAAGGACAAAGGTATTACGCTAAACATCTCGCCTCCAAAAGTGACGATCAGGTATTGACCGATCAAAATCAGTAATGCAACTAGCAAGAAACTTTTACTATCCTTTAAATTGGCGAAAGCGGAACGTCCTTCCATAAAAGCCTTCGCGTTAAACATATTCCAGAACTGTAGCATCACGAAGAAGCTGAAGAACCATGATAAGTCGTGTGGCGTTAAGCCGTCTTGCGCATGGAAATAGAACAACAAGCCCATCAAGATTACGACAAATGCGAATCCGACACCGAAAATATTGTAAGCCATCGGGCGAGTGATAATGAAATCTCCATCCTTACCGCTCCGGCGAGGTTTATCTTTCATCACTCGTTCATTCGGTGGGAGAGAGGCCAATGCTCCGGCTGCGAATGTATCCATGATCAAGTTTACCCATAACATCTGCGTGATGGTCAAAGGTGATTCCGTACCTAATAAGGAACCTAATAATACGATCAGACAAGCGGCAACATTGATGGTCAATTGGAATAACAGGAATTTCTGGATATTCCGGTACAAGGAACGTCCCCACATCACCGCACGGGTAATGCTACTGAACGAGTTATCGATAATCGTGATGTCGCTGGCTTCCTTGGCGACGGAAGTACCGTCTCCCATGGAGAGGCCGACTTGAGCAGCTTTCAAGGCTGGGGCATCGTTTGTCCCGTCGCCGGTAACCGCTACCACAGCGCCTTTTTGCTGTAATAATTGTACCAAACGCTGTTTGTCCGTAGGACGGGCACGACACATGATCTTCAAGTCTAAGACACGCTCCAAGGCCTCTTGGTCGCTAAGCGCCTCGAATGCGGGACCTGTTATAATGTTCCTGTCGCTATCATCCGTTTTCCACGTACCGATCTGCCGTCCGATTTCTTTGGCCGTACCCGGTGTATCTCCCGTAACGATCTTCACGTTGATACCTGCGTTCAAGCAACTTTGAACAGCGGGCGGCACGTCCGCACGTACCGGATCGGAGATCGCTACAATACCTAAATACGTTAAATCCGTATCATGCAAACGACCCTCTACGAAGAAAGTCTCATCCTTTCCATCCTCGATAATTTGGTAAGCGAAGCCAAGCGTACGCATCGCTTGGTTCTGGTAATCCAATAATTGTTTTTCGATGCCGGCTTTACATTCCGCCACCGGTTTGCAAGTTCCGTCTATCGCCACCCGGTTACTTTTGGCCAGTACGATTTCGGGAGCACCTTTCACGTAAAGTACCTTCTTGCCGAGTAACGGTGATTGTACGATTGTAGCCATATATTTCCGTTCCGTAGAGAAGGTCAATTGATCTAGGATCGTAGCGTTCTCTCTTAATTCCAGATAATTTTGGTGTTGTCCGTTCAACCAGAGTAAAAGGGCGGCCTCCGTCGGGTTTCCAAGGGTTTTTACCTTTTCTTCCGAGAAATCGAGGAATGCCGTGGAGTTCGTGGAGATACCTTCTTTGATCAGGTTACTTAACTCATCCTCCCCAAGCTTTTGTTCTTTCAGGTTGTAGAAATTCGTTTGGTAGACTTGCATTTGATTCTGTGTCAACGTTCCGGTTTTGTCCGTACAAATTACGGTAGTTGCTCCCATGGTCTCGCAGGCATGCATTTTGCGGACAAGATTATTCGTCTTCAACATACGGTTCATGCTTAGGGCCAAACTTAGCGTGACACTCATCGGTAATCCTTCCGGAACGGATACCACGATCAACGTAACCGCTACCATAAAGTAGTTGAGGATATGGGCGATGATGTCCATCGCCGGCATCCCGGGGAAGCTATCCGATAAAAGGAATTTTACGGTCAAGGCGATGAACGTCACTCCGGCGATCGTATATCCGGCTTTGCTGATCACTCCGGCCAAACCTTTCAATTGGATCTGTAAGGGAGTCTCTACATCGCTCTCGATTTGCGAGCCTTCGTAGACCTTACCGTATCCGGTAGCATCACCCACTTTTTCCACTTGCATGACGCCATGTCCGTCCACGACCGTCGTTCCTCGCATGACTACATTGGACGGATAAGTCGCTTCCGTATCGAAATCCGCCTCGTTTGTTGTCTTGCTAATAATCGGTTCACCGGTTAGTGTGGATTCGTTGATCTGTAGGGAAATGGCTTCAAGCAAATGTCCATCTGCGGGAATTTCCTCACCTGTCTCCAAAACAACGATATCGCCTACGACGACCTCTTTTTTCGGTATTTGGCAGATATTCCCGTCACGGATTACCTTCACTAAAATATCATCATTGACTGTATTCAAGATATCGAATGCCTTGTTCGCTTTCACCTCGAAGAAAAAGCCCACGCAACTGGCAAGCATGATAGCGAAGAAAATGCCGATCGGCTCCAAGAAGGCCGTAAAACCTTTCGCCTCAGGTCCCCAGCAATGTACGCCAGCGATTATCATGGACAAGAGCCATGCCACTAATAATATACGAATAATAGGATCTTCGAATTTCTCCAAGAATTGGCTCCATAACGAAGCTTTCTGGGGCGGGGTAAGTACATTCTCGCCGTGAAGGCGCCTGCTTTCTTCTACTTCTTGTTTGGTTAATCCTCGGTACTGATGTTTTTTCTCCATAAATTTATTAATCTGATTAAGAAAATAGGATAGCAAATTACGTAAAGTTATACGACATATACAAGGGTTTAACCTTTTTGCATATATTGGTTATGTTCGCTTTGAGCGCCTGCCAATCAAAGGATTCATATGTGAAGGAGTTTAGTGATTTTGTAGATAAGGTGGAAATGGAGGCCGCTGATTATACCGATAAGGACTGGAAGAAGGCGGATCTGAAATTCTCGGATCTATCCACGAATCTTTACGCCAAGTTCGAGGAAGAGTTAAACGCTGATGAGAAAGCGGAGATCATTAAATTGCAAGCGACATACGCCGGATTGAAAATGAAAGCGGGCGTGAAAGACGCTGCCAAGAAAGTGGATAAGTTCTTGGATGGTTTGAAGGAAGGAACAAAATAACCTCTAATACGAAAATAAGATGAACAGAAATTGGGTGTATTCGCTATTTGCTTTATGGATCGTCTGCTCGTTCGCTTGTACGCAGCCTAAACCTGTGGCGAATGTGGAAGTTCAGAAAGAGAATTTCGTATTCTCTATAAAAGGGACAGATACATTGTCCTTGGACAAGTATGAGTTGCCTTCTATATCGCCCGCCTCAAAAAAGCCTGTGATGATTTTTGCTTTTGGCGGTGGGTTTAAAGGGGGAGATAAGGCGGATAAAGGATATATTCCCTATTTCGAGTTCCTCGCCCGAAACGGATTTGTGGTCGTTTCTACGGATTATCGTACCACCTTGAAGAATCTGGATCCTTCTAAAGTCTCTTCTCCGATGGACTTTATCGCGGCCTTGCAGCATGCGATCGATACGGCGGTAGAGGATTTTTATGATGCTACCGGTTTTGTGATCAACCAAAGCTCGGATTGGAACATCGATGTGGAGCAGATCGTAGCGAGCGGTTCGAGTGCCGGGGCGATTACGGTATTGCAGGCAGAGTATGATTTATGTAACGGACATGAGTTGGCGAAAAGGCTACCGGCAGGTTTCAACTATGCCGGTGTGATCTCATATGCCGGTGCGGTCTCTGGTGTGCTTCCTCCACATTGGGAAAAGATGCCTTGTCCGATTATGCTATTCCATGGCGATGCGGATAAAACCGTTCCTTTTGAACAAGCCGCTATGGAGAACCTCGGCGGTTTATGGGGATCATCCGCTGTAGCGAAAAGTCTGGAAAATCTTCAAGCTTCCTATTATTTTTATAAGGTAGAGAATGCGGGGCATGAGATCTCTGGGCTCCCTATGTCCCGGAACCAATACGATATCATGAGCTTCTTGAGCCGTCAAGTCTTAGGCGATGAGAATTTAGCGATCACGACAGACGAACGTGTTCCCGGTGATACGATCGTACGGAAAGATTTTACCGTACAGGATTATATCTTGGATAATTTGCGTTAATATGATAATGAAATATAAACAGCCTTAATTTGACCTTTTTAGATTAAACTATTCACCCGAAGGATTGTCTTTACTATATAGAGTGATTAATAGTTTATTAAGGTTATGAGATTAACAAGGTTAGTTGGATTTTTAGGGATTGTCCTTTTTTGTGCAGGGCAATCCCTTTTTGCTCAAAGTAAGCAAGAGCGGAAGGAGCAAAAAGAGAGAGTAGTGAGGGAGATCGTGGATAGCGGTCGTATTAAGATCGATGTGGATCGTGCCGTACCGATGGCCGGGAGATCCGTCAATCTTACTTCCCCCTACTCATTGGAAATACATGGTGACTCGATCCTGTCTTATCTTCCTTACTTTGGACGTGCTTACTCTGCTCCTTATGGTGGTGGAGAGGGCTTGACGTTTAAAGAAGTGGCGACAGAGAAGGAGCAAACCTCTGAAAATAAACAGGCTATTACCTTTTATGGTGATGTCGCCTTAGACTTGAAATAGTCGTCCTTGCCGTGTATCTCTTTCCTCGATCCGCTTATTTACCTTAGCGGTAAATTCGAAATTCTTTAAACCCCAATCCGGTGCGATCAGTAGCTCTTTGGGGGATTGTGATACGAACCTCTCTACTACGATAGAGGGGTTCAGTCGTTCTATGAAGTCAATCACTAATTCGATATATTCATCAGCCGTATATAAATGGAAATCAGAAGGATCTTCCTTGAACTCTTTCGCCATGCGGGTATTCTTGATTAGCTGCAATTGGTGCAGTTTAAGTGTCGTGATCGGGAGGCGTGATAAGACATCCGCATGGTGTAATATTTCATCCCTACTTTCTCCCGGTAGTCCGAGTATCAGGTGTGCCCCGGTGTAAATACCTTTTGCCGCCGTACGACGGATAGCGGATTCCGATTCTTCATGGGTATGCCCTCTGTTTATGCGGACTAAGGTCTTATCAAGCGTACTTTCCAATCCATATTCAATCATGACGAATTTTCGCTGGGAAAGCTCCGCAAAATAATCCAATAAACCTTCCGGCATACAGTCCGGACGAGTGCCGACAATCAATCCTTCTACTCCGGGATAGGCAAGCGCTTCCTCATATTTGAGAATAAGAGAGTCTAATCGGTCGTATGTATTCGTGTAGGCTTGGAAGTAGGCCAAATACCGCATATCCGGATATTTGCGGGAAAAAAAACGTACGCCTTCCTCTAATTGCTCGGTAACGCTTTTCTCCGTATGACAGTATTCTGGACTGAATGTTTGGTTATTACAATAGGTGCAACCGCCCCATCCTTTAGACCCGTCTCGGTTCGGGCAGGTGAAGCCTGCGTTTATGGAAATCTTCTGAACCTTGAATTTGAATAGATCCCGTAGAAAATCCCCAAATTCATAATATCGTTTAGTTTTTTTCATAAGACAAAGATACGATTTCTCGCAATTTGAATCACTTTTTTATGCTAACTTTGCGTTTCAATCTGAAATAAAGAGTATAAATGAAACGATTAGGTTTTAGTTTATTGCTTTCGTTGGCCGTATTCGGAAGTGTGGCCGCACAAACCGGAAGCAAGCATGTTGACTTAAAAGAAATAACCGATGGGAAATTTCGTCAAGTGACGGCTATCGGAGAGATGCGATCCCTGCCGGATGGAGAACACTACACAGCCATGAACGCCGATAAGAGTATGATCATTAAATATTCCTATCGTATGGGAAATCCTGTGGATACATTGTTTAATGCCCGTAAAGCTCGTGAATGTACCTTTACGGATTTTGATGGATATACAATCAGCAGCACCGGGCATCATATCTTGGTTTGGAGGGATACGGAGTCTATTTATCGTCGCTCTACCAAGGCTGTGGTTTATGATTATGACGTACGTCGTAATTATGTGAAGCCTATTTCCGATGCCAAGGGTAAGCAAATGATCCCGACATTCTCGCCGGATGGTCGTATGTGCGCTTATGTACGGGATAATAATATTTGGATACGTAAGTTTGATTTTGATACCGAGGTACAAGTTACCAAGGACGGTGAGTTGAATAAGATATTGAATGGTATCACGGATTGGGTGTATGAGGAAGAATTCGCGGTGACAAATCTAATGGCGTGGTCTCCCGATAGCGAGTATCTGGCCTTTGTCCGTTTTGACGAGTCCGAGGTGCCCGAATATTCTATGCAGATGTATGGTGAGGGACTTTATCCGGGGTATTACGAATATAAATATCCGAAGGCCGGGCAGAAGAATTCAAAGGTCTCCGTACATTCTTATAGCGTAGTCACCAAAGACACGAAAGAGATGAAGGTCCCGGTAGAAGGCGACTTCTATATTCCCCGCATTACTTTCACGCAGAATCCGGATCAGTTGGCTATCATGACATTGAACCGCCAGCAGAATGTATTCAATATGTATTATGCAAATCCGAAGAGCGGTGTGTTCCGTTTGATCTTGCGTGAGGAAAATAAATGCTACGTGGATTCTGATTGGTTGACTTCCATCCAGTTCTTGAACAATGGGTTTACCTATGTGAGCGAACAAGATGGCTATTCCCATATTTATTTGTATTCCCCGACAGGTGTTATGCAACGTCAGGTAACTCAAGGGAACTGGGATGTCACGAAGTTCTTGGGCGTGGATGAGAATACGAAGACTTTCTATTACGAGTCTGCCGAGGAAAGCCCGATCCGCCGCTCTATCTATAAGATCGACGCGAAAGGCGTGAAGACAAAACTCTCCACGGAAGAGGGTATGAACAAGGCGGTCTTTAGTGACAATTTCGCTTATTTCGTGAATACCTATTCCAACGCGAATACCCCGGCGAAGATTACAGTGAATGAGACGAAGACCAAAAAGGAACTACGTGTCCTGCAAGATAACGCTGCGTTGAAGAGTAAACTGAAGGAATATGCTTTTGCCAAGAAGGAGTTCATGAAGGTACATACGGCCTCGGACTATGAGTTCAACGCTTGGATCGTAAAACCCGCTGATTTTGACCCGTCGAAGAAATATCCGGTGATGATGACGCAATATAGTGGCCCTAACTCCCAGCAAGTATTGGATCAATACGGTTTCGATTGGGAGCAATATCTGGCCTCAAATGGTATTATCGTGGTATGTGTGGATGGTCGTGGAACCGGTGCCCGTGGTGAGGCATTCCGTAAATGTACTTATTTGAGAATGGGCGAGCTGGAATCCAGAGACCAAGTGGAGGCTGCGCAAGCGTTAGGCAAGTTACCTTATATCGATAAGGATCGTATCGCGATCTGGGGTTGGAGTTTCGGAGGTTATAACACGTTGATGGCCTTGAGTACCGGAAACGGAACGTTTAAGGTGGGTATCGCTGTAGCTCCTCCGACGGACTGGAAATATTATGACTCCGTTTATACGGAGCGTTTCATGCGTACCCCGCAAGAGAATTTCGAGGGCTATGCGGCTACCTCTCCGTTACGCCGGGTGAAAGACTTACAAGGCAAGTTATTGCTGGTTCATGGAACCGCCGATGATAATGTTCATTTTATGCAAACAATGGAATATGCCGAGGCTTTGGTTCAAGCCAATAAGCAGTTCGATATGCATGTTTATAAAGATCGGAATCATAGCATATATGGTGGTAATACCCGTTACCATTTGTATACGAAGATGGCTAATTATTTATTCAATAATTTGTAAGACATGGCGCAGCATTTAAGAAAGCCGGATTGGTTGAAGATCCGGCTTGGCGGAAATGAGCAATTCACGAAGACAAAAAGTATTGTTGAATCTCATTGCCTTCACACAATATGCACAAGTGGTAAATGCCCGAATATGGGTGAATGTTGGAGCCGGGGAACAGCTACATTCATGATCGGTGGTGAGATCTGTACTCGCTCTTGTCGTTTTTGTAATACGCTAACGGGTAAACCTCTTCCGTTGGACCCGAAAGAGCCTGCGAATGTAGCGGAGAGCATCCGTTTAATGAATCTCAAGCATGCGGTGATCACGTCCGTTGATCGTGATGACTTACCAGACTTAGGCGCTTCTCATTGGGTA
>OMAW01000810.1_pt1 | contig 14564 bp, 9 predicted proteins | sample 1644731 | NCBI WGS metagenome assembly OMAW01 (sample SAMEA103958133, study PRJEB25191) | human gut metagenome | biome: human-associated habitat [ENVO:00009003]; feature: intestine environment [ENVO:2100002]; material: feces | place: Germany | collected 2013/2015 | reverse complement strand
TTTTTATCTAAAAATACATCGTCATAAATCGTTTTTAAGGCAAGTGAAAAACAAATTGAATAGAAGTTATAATATAATCGATTAAAACAGCTTAAAAGAGAAATTTACGCATATATATGGATTTATGTTAAATATTTACGTTATAGAGTTTAACTGTATCAAAAATATCGTTAATACTTGCCGACGGCCGTGTTGCGGTTTATAATCTAATTTGTAGAGTTTTACATAATATATATTATCGGACGTAAAGTGAAAATTGGTAAATTTCGTTGTAGATAGTTGTTGAAGAATAATTTCATTAAACGAACAATTGCAAACAGATGTTTTGACATTCTTACCTGTTCCTGATATAATAGAAACCATTAGAATAGAAATAAATGAACTTACTATCTTTAGAAATTTTTTGAGTATATGATGATTGGAATTGGAGGCTGGTTTTATGGCAAGAAGAGCACGTTTCAGCGATTTTGATGGAGTTATTACAGAGGAAATGCTTTCCGATCGGCAAAGAGCTATTTTAGATTTCATTCGTGAGCACGTTTATGCTAAGGGATATCCTCCTGCAGTACGTGAAATTGGTAAGGCAGTGGGTTTATCTTCAAGTGCCAGCGTACACACTCATCTGCATAAATTAGAAGAATATGGTTTTTTGCAAAGAGATCCAGCCAAACCACGCGCTATAGAATTGACCCAAGACAGCAGCTGGCGGCAGAAAACTGTAGTTCCTGTTCCTTTGGTTGGCAAAGTCACTGCAGGGCAACCTATTCTGGCAGTTGAAAATGTTGAGGAGACCTATCCCATTCCACTAGATTTGCTTGGCTGTCAAGAAGATGTTTTTATGTTATCTGTTTCTGGAGATAGTATGATCAAAGCTGGTATACTTGATCATGATTACATTGTTGCCCGAAAGCAAAATTTTGCTAATAACGGAGATATAGTTGTTGCTCTTATTGATGGTGAAGAAACAACAGTTAAGCGTTATTTTCGTGAATTACGTTCAATTCGTCTACAACCAGAAAATGATGCCTATACTCCCATAACAGGTACTGATAATATTCAGGTTCTTGGTAAGGTAATAGCAGTATTCAGAATGCTGTAATGTCTATAATGCGCCAAATAAATACCATAAAGACAGCTATATGACATCATATAGCTGTCTTTATTTTCTGAGATAATTAAAAAGCAGATAAGAGGATTTTTATTGTTCCTCTTATCTGCTTTTCTATTGATATAAAATTTGAGTTTTTATTTCTCCCCTACCATTTTTGCAGCTGACATAATTGCAATACGCCCGTGCTCAAAAGTAAGTCCTCCTTGAAAATATACATTATAAGGTTCACGGCAAGGGCCATCAGCACTTAATTCTATTGATGCGCCTTGTACAAAAGTCCCCGCTGCCATAATTATTTCATCTTGATAGCCGGGAATTATTGCAGGAACAGGAACAACATGTGCATCAACTGGTGAATTTTTTTGTATGGCTATACAAAAATTACATAAACGCTCTTTAGTTTCCAAACGAATAGTCTGAATTATATCACTGCGTCTATCATTTGCAGAAGGAGTAACCTGATAACCCAGGCGTGAAAATACTGCAGAAGCAAAAATTGCTGTTTTAACAGCTTGCAAAACTATATGCGGAGCTAAGAATAAGCCCTGGTATAATTCTCTGGCCGTATCTCCAAGTGTAGCCCCCATTTCTCCGCCTAATCCTGGAGCGGTTAATCTATATGACGCAAGTTCTACTAAATCCTTTCGGCCAACAATATAACCGCCAGTAGGTGCAAGACCGCCTCCAAGGTTTTTGATAAGAGAACCGGCCATTAGATCAGCTCCAACTTCTGTTGGTTCTTGTTTTTCAATAAATTCACCATAACAGTTGTCAACAAAACAAATAATATCAGGCTTTATTGCTTTTGCTGCTTTACAGATCGTTCCTATTTCTTCAATTCTTAACGTTTTACGCACACTACTGTAACCGCATGAACGTTGAATATGTATCATTTTTGTTTTAGCAGTAATTGCAGCTGTAATTTTTTCAAGATCAATTTGTGAACCAATCATGGGGATTTCTTTATAGACTACGCCTAAGTCAGTAAGAGAGCCAGGGGTTTTTACAGGTACGCCTATGATAGTTTGCATTGTGTCATATGGAGCTCCTGTAGCAGCGATTACTTCATCGCCTGCTTTCAAAACTCCGAGTAACGCAACGGCTAATGCATGAGTCCCTGAAACAAACTGAGATCGTACCAATGCCGCTTCCGTTTTAAAAATATCAGCATATATTTCATCTAATTTTTCTCTGCCAACATCGGAATAAGCATATCCAGTAGTTGGTTTTAAATAAAAATCTGATACCATATGCTTTCTAAAAGCTTGCATAACCTTTTCTGTATTATACAAAGCTGCTTTTTCATAGCTTTCAGCAGCATGTAATACTTCTAATAATGCTTCCTCTTCTATTTTTTTTAAATCAGTCATTTACGTATAGTCCTCATATTATAAATTTTTCGAAATCCTCTAACTGTTCTGATGCCAGACGTACCTTCATAAAAGTACCGTTTTCTTTATATTTTTGTTCTAAAACAGTACCTATAGTATGTAGTTTAGCAGCTTTTTCAGATTCTGTATATGGAATAAGCAGAGTGACTTCTATAGATTTTAATTTCAGATTTTCTGAAATCAGAGCAAGGAGTTCTTCGATACCAATGCCACTCTTAGCCGATATACAAACACTATTTTCTTGCTGTGCTAAACGCTGTGCCAAAGCATTTTCAGAGGGGAGTTTATCTATTTTATTGTAAACGGTGAGTATTGTTTTATTTTGTGCACCTATTTGTTCTAAAACCTTATAAACAGCATCACTTTGTTCCTGGTATAATTCATGGCTCACGTCAATGACATGCAGCAATAAGTCTGCCTCAGCGACTTCTTCTAAAGTAGATCTGAATGCTGCAACTAATTGATGAGGCAAACGTTGTATAAAACCAACAGTATCAGTAAGTATTGCTTCGTGCTTGTCTGGTAATATTAACTGACGTGTAGTAGGATCAAGAGTTGCAAACAATTGATCTTTCGCATAAATATCAGACTGTGTTAATAAATTTAGTAATGTAGATTTACCTGCATTAGTATAACCAACAAGACTTATTGAAGGAACTTGGTTTTTGGCGCGCTTAATCCTATGTAAAGTCCGGACAGCGCGAACTTTTTCTATGGAGTCTTTGATAAAAGCTATACGATCGCGAATACGCCGTCTATCAACTTCTAATTTTGTTTCGCCAGGACCGCGGGTACCAATACCGCCGCCTAAACGTGATAAAATAAGTCCTTTACCCATAATTCGCGGTAGATTATATTGCAGCTGTGCTAATTCTACTTGTAATTTTCCTTCATTAGTACGAGCCCGCTGGGCAAAAATATCCAAAATTAAAGCTGTTCTATCAAGAATACGAACACCCATTACCTGTTCTATATTTCTTTGCTGCGCCGGTGTCAGTTCATCATCAAAAATGCACAGATCAATATTTTCCTGTTGTGCATACAAGGCCAGCTCCTGTACTTTTCCTTTTCCTATAAAAAATGCCGGATCCGGTTTAGCACGACGTTGAATAAAACGGTTCACTACTACAGCACCTGCTGTATCCGCAAGCTGCTTTAACTCTTCAAGCGAATCTTCAGCAGTCCAACCGCCTTTTATCTGTCCCCAGTCCATACCAACTAAAATGGTTTTCTCTGCTGCTACTGCTAAACTGGAACTACTTGTTTGCTTGTCTAAAATCCGCTCTATTGAATTGATTACATTAAGAAAATTAATAGCTTCTGCTTCTTCCAGAGAAAAAGGTCCATATTCATCGCAGATAAACTGTTCTTCTTTGTCAAGCCCAACTATCATGCCAAAAGAAATTATGGACTGCATGTAATCAGGTGCGGTAACACCTATTGTAACCATGGCATCGAATTTATTATTTTTTAACGCTGAAAAATCAACTCCACTCAACACTGGATTACCATTTGGATGAGTGTGGACACAACGGATTCCACTTAATCTGCCAATACCTCTGCGACCTTCTACTGCTGGCAGTTCTACACTGTCATTACCACCGATTACAATATTAGTTATTTGCCCGCTTCTAGAAATATAAAGAGAGATTTCTCTGTTTATAAATTCTGTAATATCAGCTAATTTTAAAGCTAATTCCGCAGAAATGAGCTGCCCTAAAGGCACTTGTACATCGTACAAAGCAATTAATTCATTCAAAACAGAATCCCGTATTCCTTTTTTGTTACCTAAAATTTCACGCATGATTTACACCTTAAAGAGCAGACATGGTATTTTACCATATCTGCTCTTCCTTTTCTTACAATTACTGACGAACGCGTGCCGGCTCGACATTTATTTTATAGCCTTTAATCGTGTTTTTGTGCATTACACCCAAAACTTTTTCGGCCATATCTTCTGGGACTTCTACAAAGGTAAACTTGTCATAAATATTGATCAAACCTACTTCTTTGGCAGGAATATCAGCTTCAATAGCAATAGTTCGAACTATATCCTGAACAGTAACTTTTTGGCTGCGTCCAATATTCATGAAAAGACGAACCATGCCAGGACGACCACCAGTATTACTTAAATCTTTCGCCAGAATATCTTCAGGCGAAGCTTCTAAAGCTTTATTACCTTCCTGCATCAGTTTTAACGCAGCAGCAACCACATCTTCAGCATCATATTCTTTTAATAAGCTTGCTGCAATAGGCATATAATCATGATAGTTAGACTGATCCAGCACACTCTGCATTTTGGAAACGATCATTTCACGCTGACGCTCAATAACATTGGCTGTAGTCGGTAATTGACGACGTGTTATTTTGGTTTTAGTAGTGCGTTCGATAAGTTTCAACTGACGGAATTCACGCGGCGTAATAAAGGTCATAGCAACACCAGTATTACCTGCACGGCCGGTACGTCCAATACGATGAACATAGCTTTCCGGATCCTGAGGAATATCAAAATTGATAACATGAGTAATATTATCAATATCTATGCCGCGGGCAGCGACGTCCGTAGCGATAAGAATATCAGCTGTTCCGTCACGGAATTTCTTCATAACACGATCACGTTGAGTTTGGCTTAAATCGCCATGTAAACCTTCAGCCATATAACCGCGGCTTCCCAATGCAATAGCCAGATCATCAACACCTTTTTTAGTGCGGCAGAAAATAATCAGCTTACCATCTATTTCTGCATCAAGCAAACGACATAAACCTTCGATCTTATCCTTAGTTTCAAAATAATATTGATCGATAAGCGGAACTGTGAGTTCCTCTTTGCTGATCGTAACATTTTTAGGAGCCTTCATATATTTTTTTGTGAGGCTTAGGATCGGTCTTGGCATAGTTGCTGAAAACAACAAGGTTTGACGTTCTGCAGGAAGATTTTTCATAATTTCTTCCATATCGTCTACAAAGCCCATATCCAACATTTCATCAGCTTCATCCAGGACTAAAAATTTAATATGATCAAGTTTGATAGTTTTACGGTTTATATGATCAATCAAACGGCCTGGAGTACCAATAACTATTTGCACGCCGCTGCGTAAAGCTCTGATCTGACGGTCGATAGGCTGTCCGCCATAAACAGGTAATGCTTTAATTTTAGAAGTACGTCCAATTTTACCGATCTCTTCTGCAACCTGGATTGCCAGTTCACGGGTTGGAGTCATAATCAGAGCTTGAATATGGCGATGATCGGTAATACTTTGTACGACCGGAATACCAAAGGCGGCTGTTTTACCAGTACCAGTTTGTGCCTGACCTATAACATCGCTACCCTCTAGTACTAAAGGAATAGTTTGCTCCTGGATCGGAGACGGTTCTTCAAAACCCATAGCTGTTAAAGATGCTACGATTTTTTTATCCAGCAGTAAGCTGCCGAACATTTCTTGTACATTAGTTGTCATTGTTTAAATTTCCTCATTTCTTCTTGCTTTTATTTTATCTATCACCATAGAAATAGCCGTTAACGCACTACGCAGTTTATTTTCAGTTCTGGTTCCGCCGAAAAGATGTTTCACACAATGTACGTCATTGCCATCAGCTACAGCCATATAAACTAAGCCTACAGGTTTTTCTTCTGTGGCACCACCAGGACCTGCAATACCAGTGATACCTACACCATAAGTTGTTCCAAAAAGATCTCTCACTCCGGACGCCATCTCACAGGCAACCTGTTCGCTGACAGCGCCGTATTTTTCTAAATTTTCCGCAGATACGTTGACCAGTTTTTGTTTGGCCATATTGCTGTAAGTCACAACACTGCCCAAAAGATATTCACTGCTGCCAGGAATATCAGTGATCATGCTGCTGGCTAAACCTCCTGTGCAGGATTCCGCAAAGGCAATCGTACTACCGCTTTTTAATAGTTCCTGACCAAGATATTCTGCTAAAGAAGCATCATCAACGCCATAAATAAATTTACTTAACCGTTCATAGATTTGTGCTTCTGTGCCGGAAATCAAGGATTTGGCTTCTTCAACATCGGACGCTTTAGCTGTAATACGAACAATAATTTCACCGCGGCGAGCATAAATGGCAATGGTAGGATTACTTTGTGAAGTGATAATATCATCAAGCTGCGCTGCAACAGATGATTCTCCAATGCCACGCATTTTTAAAATACGCGAATAGATTATACCTTGTTGAGCATAACGCTGCATAAGTAACGGTAAAAAGCGCTGTTGACATACGTAATTTAATTCTGACGGAGGTCCAGGCAGCAAAACAATCAGCTTGCCATTATGTTCTAATACCAAACCCGGCGCAGTTCCAACTTCGTTGATTAAAATTTCTGCACCTAAAGGAACCATTGCCTGTTTATCATTATTAGATGACATACAAAGACCTTTTTTAACAAAAAAACTATTAATCCTATCCCATGTATCTAAATCCAGATACATTTCCAGTCCCAGCATATCAGCAATAACTTCTTTAGTGATATCGCCTCTTGTAGGGCCAAGACCACCTGTAGTAATAACGATATCCGCTCTCTCTAAAGCAATTTCTAAAACGCTTCTCAGTCTGGTCTCATTATCGCCAACAGTCGTCTGATAAAGCACATCATAGCCTAGTTTATTTAATTGTCGTGATAAGTACTGAAAATTAGTATTAAGTATTTCTCCCAACAGCAGCTCAGTACCTGTATTTACAACTTCAACGATCATTTGTTTTGCCCCCTTGCTGGCAAATTAAATTCTCTCTCCTACCATTTCGTAGGTGAACCCCTGTAAAATTTTTACTTTAATAAACTCACCTGCTTGAACATTTCCTGCGTTTTCGACAAAAATACTGCCATCAATATTAGGAGCTTCTTTATATGAACGACCAAAAACAAGATCAGGGTTTTCCTCATCGCAACCTTCAACAAGTACTTCTAAAATCATATCTTCCATATTATGATGCATATCTTCTGATATCTGTGCCTGTAAAGACATTAATTCATGAAAACGTTCTTCCTTGATTTGCGTATCTATCTGTTCTGGTAAATCAGCTGCTACAGTTCCCTCTTCTTGGGAATAAGAGAACACACCGGCATTGTCGAAACGCTGTGCTTCAACAAAAGCTTTTAATTCTTGGAAATCAGCTTCTGTTTCTCCAGGAAAACCGACAATAAATGTAGTTCTGATAGTAATACCTGGTATACGTTGCCGTAATTTGTTCAGCAATGCCTCAACTTCTGATTTAGTATCATAGCGATTCATGCTGCTGAGCAATCTATCGCTGGCATGCTGAAGCGGAAGATCCACATATTTGCAAACCTTATCCAAGCTGGCGAAAGCTTCAATCAAATCGTCAGTAAAATTATTTGGATAACAATACATGACCCGGATCCATTTAAGGCCTTCCAGTTTATTAAGTTCAGACAAGAGCTCCGGCAGGCGCAGTTTACCGTAAAGATCTTCACCGTATCTGGTTGTATCCTGTGCAACAACTATCAGCTCTTTAACACCCTTATCAACTAATGCTTTGGCTTCGCCAAGCACTTGTTCAAACGGTTTGCTGACATAAGGTCCACGTAATTTTGGGATGATACAGTAAGAGCAGCAATTATCACAGCCTTCGGCAATTTTTAAATATGCCATATAATCAGGAGTTGTTAAAATACGTGGTGCCGGGATTGGCGGCGCCAGTTCTGCTTTTTTCAGAGACTCCAGCATAATGAACCGCTCTCCCTGAGTGACCCTTTGGATAACATAAGCAATATCTTCATAGCATTCAGTACCTATAACGGCATCTGCTTCAGGAATATTTTCTAAAAGTTCTTCTGCATAACGCTGCCCTAAGCAGCCGGTAATAATCAAATATTTACAGGTCCCTGTTGTTTTATACTCCCCCATTTGTAAAATAGTATTAATAGATTCTTCTTTGGCAGATTCTATAAAACCACAGGTATTTATAATAATCAAATCTGCTTCTGCAGGATCGTTAGTAATTGTTATCTGCTGTTCATGAATCAATCCCAACATTGTTTCAGAATCAACGAGATTCTTAGGACAGCCGAGACTTACTAAGCCTATTTTCACGTTTGTTCCTCCATCTATTTTACTGCAAATCTAGCCGACTGCAGCCATTTATTTGTTAAAATCTCCTGTTGTACCAGAGTATTATAAGCAGTATTAAGCCATAATTTTTCAGGCTGCTCAATATGATTGCCATTTAAACCATTGGATAGTAAAAACATATAACCTGTATTTTGCTCCAACGCAACTTTCTGCGGTGCCGATGACATTAAAAGCCAGTCTCTGAACATTTGTGCATCCTCATATTTTTTAGAAGCAGCATCAACGGCTACCCCATATAAGCTTACAGGAGTCCCTTCACTGGGAAAGACGATATATGCAGGAAAATCATTTTCCAAATATTTGAATACGTAGCTGCGCCGAGTAATAGCCAAGTCTGCATCACCAACAGTGGTCAGGCGAATTGGTGTGAAAGGAAAGCGGGAATATTGAGGAATTTGTCTGTTAAGACCTCTGAAATATGCCAGGCTTTTTTCCTCGCCTCGAACACTTGCAAAAGCAGCTAAAAAGTTACGCGTATTTGCCGAATCGGAAAGATTTTCCATAGCCACACGCACATTTTGAAGCTTAATGATATCCTGCCAACTCAAAATATTTTCCTGACCGTATTTTCTGGCATAACTTTGATTAACCAAAAAAACTACAGGGTCATAAAAGACACCGAACCATTGACTTTGTTCATCTTTAAAAACAGACGGTAATAAATCTCCAGCCTCACTTAAAATGGCATATAAACGCTGCTGTTTACTTAAAAGCTGCAGCTCATTATGCTCTAATAGATACAAATCAGGTAATTTTCCCTGTTCTCTTTCTTCCGGCAGTAATAGTTTTATCACAGCATTCCGATCAGAGTCATTATTATACTCGCTGATTAAAGCCTGTAGAAAACTGTTATCTAAATTAGAATATAATAATAATTCAGTTTTTCCATGCACCGCTATACTTGTTTCATTTTTGTCAGAATCAAAAATAAACCAGGCTATACATGCAAACATCAGAGCAATGATTAACAGTATTTTTTTTTGAGGCATCTTTAACCTCCTGTTTTACCGCCGTTTGTTAATTTTAGGGTTAAATGCAATTTTGCTGTGTCGTGCTTTTGGATTATGGGAAGAAGATATTTTCAGTAAACATTTCGCATCATCACCAATAAGGTCACCACGATTAGTCTGCTGTAAAGCTTCTTTAACCAACTGACGGTTTTTAGGATTTTTATATTGCATCAGAGCACGCTGCATCGCTTTATCATGAGGATTACGGGCAACAAAAACCTTTTTGCCAGTTTCAGGATTGATACCGGAATAATACATTGCTGTCGATGCGCTTCCTGGAGTTGGAATAAAATCCTGCACCTGTTCAGGCTGATGTCCGATATCCCTCAAAAATTCACTTAACTCAACTGCATCACGCAGAGTACAGCCGGGATGACTGGAGATAAAGTAAGGTACTAAAAACTGTTTGAGGCCTATTTCTTGATTTTTCTTATTAAAAGCACGCATAAATTTTAGATAAACAGATTTACCAGGCTTGCCCATATTAGCTAAGGCATGTTCTGCTACATGCTCTGGAGCAACTTTTAATTGCCCGCTGACATGGTAACGACATAATTCATCTAAGAAACGATCATTTTTGTCTGCTAACAAATAATCGTAACGGATACCGGAACGAACGAATACTTTCTTTATTCCAGAAAGCGCACGAACTTTTTGCAGCAGTGCTATATAATCGCTGTGGTCAGCATCAAGATTAGGACAGGGTTTGGGAAACAGACACTGCCTGTCGCGACAAACTCCTACTTTTAATTGCTTGGCACAGGAAGGATGTCTGAAATTGGCAGTCGGACCGCCAACATCATGTATATACCCCTTAAAATTTGGCAATTCAGTGATTTTTTTTGCTTCCCGAACGATAGATTCATGGCTGCGTGTCTGAATGATTCTTCCCTGATGGGAATGAATAGCACAGAAAGAGCAACTCCCAAAGCAACCACGGCAGCTGATAACACTAAACTGTACCTCCTCTATTGCAGGCACTCCTCCGTATTTTTCATAAGCAGGATGATAAGTACGCATATAATCCAAATCATAAATAGCATCCATTTCTTCCTGTAACAAAGGAAATGGCACTTGATTTTGAACAACGAATTTTTTGCCGTTCTTTTGGACAACAATCTTCCCGGAAAATGGATCAAGTTCTTTACTTTGTAGGTTATAAGCTTTAGCAAACGCTTCCCTATCTTTTAATATATCTTCTAATGAAGGTAATTCAATAAATTCATTTAACGCTTGCAAATCATCTGCTAAATAAGCTGTACCCCGCACATAATGGATATCTTCGATAGTAGCTCCGCCAGCTAAATAGTCAGCAATTTCAACGATCTGCTTTTCACCCATACCATATATCAAAAGGTCGGCATTGCTTTCGACTAAGATGGAAGGCAAAATTTTATTTTCCCAATAATCAAAATGCGCAAATCTGCGCAAACTGGCTTCAATGCCTCCGATAATAACCGGCATTTCCGGCCATAAGCGTTTTATTTGCTGCGCGTAAACTACAGTAGCATGATCAGGGCGCTTCCCCATCTCGCCACCAGGTGTATATGCATCTTTTTTTCTTGGTTTTTTAGCCGCAGTATAGTGGCAAAGCATCGAATCAAGATTTCCACCTGAAATAAGCACTGCCAGACGAGGCTTGCCCAGCACCTCAAAATTTTTCAGCTTGCGCCAATCTGGCTGACACAACAGTGCGACTTTATAACCCTGCGCTTCTAATACACGACAAATAACAGCCGGTCCAAAAGAAGGATGATCAACATAGGCATCGCCGCTGATAAACAAAAAATCTATTTGTTCCCAACCACGGGCATTGATATCTTCCTGGGAAATCGGCAAAAATTCTTTCATTAGGATTTATGGCCTCCGATATTATTTCTTATATTCTTTAATGACAACTCCATCAACTTTTTCAGCTGGAGCAGGCTTTCCGTTAACAGCAATCTGCATTGCCTTGATGTTGCCATATTTTACAATAATTTTTTTATCAGCAGAGAAGTTTTTTTCCTGATTGCTTACTAAAGTTCCTTCAAAAACTTTTTCTCCATCTACAGTAACTTCTACCCAGCATCTGTCATTACAAAACATATAGAGATTTAGATTGTTTTTATCAGGAACAGCTTGCTGCTTCTGCTGTACTTGCTTATTGTCAGCAGGCGTTTTCTGTGCTTTAGCAGCAGCCGCTTGTTCAGCGCGTTCTTTGGCTTTTTTTGCATCTGCTTCTATTTTTGCTTTTTCCTGCTCAGGTATTTCATTACTTTTGGCAGTATCATCACTTAAAGCTGATTGTTTTGGTGTCACAATATTTTCCGGCTGATCACTGCTGCTGAATAAGAAAATATAACCGGCAGCAGCAATTATAACTAACAACACAAATGACAGCAGATAAGTAAAAATATTCGAAGAATTTTTTTGCGGTTTTAGATGAGGAGCAACGCTTATTTTAGAAGTTGTACGGATTTCAGCAGGTTTTATTTCTTCTGGATCAACACCTGCACAGGCAGCTTTGTAAAGCGTAACTAATTCTGGACCGTTGAGCCCCAGATAATTACCATAGGTGCGTATTATTCCTTTAGTAAAAACATCACCTGGAATTTTAGCGTAGTCACCTGTTTCAATAGCCGCTAGATAGATTTTTCGGATACTGGTAGCTTCTTCTACCTGCTCTAAAGAAAGTCCTTTATCAAGTCTGGTATTTTTTAGAATTTCTCCTATATTATCCATAAGCTTACCCTCCTCTATCATATTTATTGCGCTGTAAAAAAACGTTCTTCTATTTCATGACGCGACATAATTAATTCGCGGGGTTTGCTGCCAACAGACTGACCTACGATACCAAGTTCTTCCATACAATCAACTAAGCGTGCAGCACGCGTATAACCAATTCTGAATTTACGCTGCAGCATTGAAGAAGATGCCTGACCAGTATCCATGACTAAACGGACTGCATCTTCAAAAAGTTCGTCACTCATCAGATCGTTGCCATTTTCAGATGCTGCGTTAGAACCTTTAGTATCACTTTCTAACACCTGCTGAGTAACTTCTTCTGAATATTCGACTGGTATGGATTGCTTCTTGATAAAATCAACAATCTTATTTAATTCTCCATCACTCACAAAAGCACCTTGTACACGTACAGGTTTATTTGTACCGATAGGATAAAAAAGCATATCGCCTTTGCCCAATAGCTTTTCAGCACCGCCCATATCCAAAATAGTACGGGAATCGGTCTGTGAAGAAACAGCAAAAGCAATACGTGAAGGAATGTTTGCTTTTACAATTCCTGTGATAACATCAACAGACGGACGCTGCGTTGCCAAAATAAGATGGATACCAGCTGCGCGGGCTTTTTGAGCCAAACGCAGAATAGCATCTTCTACATCTACTTTAGCCACCATCATCAAATCTGCTAATTCGTCAATAATAATTACGATAAATGGCATTTTTTCCGCGGCCTGTGCATTATAGCTATTGATTTCCCGCACATGATTATCAGCAAAAGCCTTGTAACGGCGTTCCATCTCGGCAACAGCCCAATGCAAAGCTGAAGCAGCTTTTTTGGAATCAGTAACAACAGGAGTCAGTAAATGCGGAATACCATTATAATTAGAAAGTTCAACAACCTTAGGGTCAACTAAAATCATTTTGACTTCTTCAGGACGGGCTTTGTATAAAATACCGGCAATGATAGTATTGATACATACAGATTTACCGGAACCGGTAGAACCGGCAACAAGCATATGAGGCATTTTAGAAAGGTCTACCGTAATAATATTACCACTGATATCCTTGCCAAGACCTACACAAAGTTTTGACTCTGTTTTACGAACTAAATCGCAGTCGACTACCTCCCTGAAAAATACCGGATCATTTTTTCGGTTCGGGACTTCAATACCGATGGCAGCTTTGCCTGGTATCGGCGCCTCAATGCGAACACCTGAGGCGGCAAGTTTGAGCGCTATATCGTCTGCTAAGTTTACTACTGAACTTACTTTAACGCCAGGAGCAGGTTCCAGTTCAAATCTGGTGACGGAAGGACCGCGGGTAACAGCGACGACGCTGGCGCGAACGCGGAAATCTTCAAGTGTCTGTTCTAAAATAGCACATTGTTCTCTGATATCCTCTTCGGTATGCTTATCTTTGGAAACATACGGAGGATTAAGTAACTCCAAAGGTGGAAACAAGTATGTACTTGCTTCTGCTGCCGGCAGAGTTTCTGTTTTTACTTTTTCACTGACAGCCTTTTTAGGAGCCGGGCTGGCAGCAGAAATATTTTTATCAGCAGTATCAATGATCTTTATATCGCCAGGATTCTGATTTTTGTAAGGATTAAGAAAATCATGCTCTGGCATTTGTACTGCTGTTTCCTTTGGTTTATTAAAATCTATAATCGGCCTTGTAATAATATGAGGCTCATTTTTCTCAGCAACAGGAAATTCTTCGATAAATGGCTGTTCATCATCAAAAAACGCTTCTTCATCTTCAGCTTTACTTTCATTTTTGCCAACAGCTTTTCGAATGATCTGTTTAAACTGGCTTTCTTTTTTGATTCCTGAAGTAAAGCCTGCAAAATCATCACTGTTGTAAGGATTAACAGTGTTCAAAACTTCCATATTCTTAAAATCAGAAGTTTCAGCAGTAGTTTCATTATCTGAATTTTGATAAGTTACAATATTTTTAGCTTTTCTACCAGCTGTTTCTGCCGAAGCCTTTAAAGACAATTTCCCCGTTAATAAAACGCTGCAGATGATACCTGCAATCAAAATTATCAATGCTCCAGCTGTTCCTGACAGACGTCTTAATGCTAAAAGAAAAGCTCCGCCCAATAGACCGCCACCTTCTTTAAGCTGTTCAGGAACCAGCTCTTCCCCTACAGGTACAAAAACATGATGAGCTGTGCCTAAAAGGCACAGCATCAATAATGTTATAGCTAATC
>OMAW01000791.1_pt1 | contig 14766 bp, 6 predicted proteins | sample 1644731 | NCBI WGS metagenome assembly OMAW01 (sample SAMEA103958133, study PRJEB25191) | human gut metagenome | biome: human-associated habitat [ENVO:00009003]; feature: intestine environment [ENVO:2100002]; material: feces | place: Germany | collected 2013/2015 | reverse complement strand
TATTATGCAATACACATACCAAAATATCCTGTTTTATCTTATCTGTTTATTATCAACGTATTACGTTTTTCCCCTTGAAGACAGAAGTGTGGAAAACATCCTTAAAGTGTAGAAATTATCCACATTTCCGACTTTTAGAACATTTTTTATAGTTCTTGTTTCATCAACTAAACAATTTATCCCCTACATTTGTAGTTATATTGTACATCAACACAATAACATGTCCTAATGAAAAAACAAATCTTTTCAACATTAGTTTTTGCAATGTACCTGATATTACCTTTTTCTGTTTATTCTCAAGAACAACGGAAGAAGGTCGGCGTTGTCCTCAGTGGCGGTGGTGCCAAAGGAGTGGCACATATCAAAGCACTGAAAGTCATCGAGGAAGCAGGCATTCCGATCGATTATATAGTAGGCACCAGTATGGGATCTATAGTCGGTGGACTTTACGCCATCGGTTATACTCCGGAACAACTGGACAGTATGGTACGCAAGCAAGACTGGACTTTCCTTTTGAGCGATCGTATCAAACGCAGTGCCATGTCGCTCACCGAACGCGAACGCTCTGCAAAATACATTGTTTCGCTTCCTTTTACAAAGAACCCGAAAGCTGCCATGTCCGGAGGAATTATCAAAGGACAGAATCTTGCCAATCTGTTCTCTGATCTGACAATGGGCTACCATGACTCGATCAATTTTAATAAGTTACCGATCCCCTTCGCCTGTGTATCGGCCAATGTAGTCAATGGAGACCAGATCGTATTCCATGATGGCGTACTCTCTACTGCCATGCGTGCCAGTATGGCCATCCCCGGTGTATTCACACCGGTACGCAAAGACAGTATGATATTGGTAGACGGTGGAATTGTCAATAATTATCCGGCAGATGTGGCCAAAGCAATGGGAGCCGATATTATTATCGGAGTCGATGTTCAGAATGCGCTGAAAAGTGCCGACAAGCTCAACAGCGCTCCGGACATATTGGGGCAGATTGTTGATCTCACTTGCCAAACCAATCATGAAAAGAATGTAGAACTCACTGATACCTATATCAAGGTAAATGTAGACGGATTTTCTTCCGCCAGCTTCACTCCGGCAGCCATCGATTCTCTGATGCGTCGGGGCGAAGAAGCCGCACGTGCACAGTGGAATTCCCTGATTGCCTTAAAAAAAGAAATCGGTATACCGGACAATTATGTCCCCAAACAACATGGACCGTACTCTTCTCTTTCCAATTCACGGACAGTATATGTCACAGATATATCGTTCTCCGGCGTAGAGGCTGATGACAAAAAATGGCTGATGAAGAAGTGTAATCTCAAAGAGAACAGTAACATTACCACTCAGCAGATAGAACAAGCTGTGTATCAGTTGCGTGGCAGTCATTCTTACTCAAGCGCCAGCTACACACTTACCGACACTCCCGAAGGGTACCACCTTAATTTCTTGTTAGAAGAAAAATATGAGAAAAGAATCAATCTGGGCATCCGTTTCGACTCGGAAGAAATAGCATCCCTGCTGATTAATGCCACAGCGGATCTCAAAACTCATGTTCCTTCCCGATTATCCCTGACCGGCCGATTAGGAAAGCGATATGCCGCACGCATCGATTACACTCTCGAACCGATGCAGCAACGCAATTTCAATTTCTCATATATGTTTCAATATAATGACATCAACATCTATGATGAAGGTGAACGTGCCTATAACACTACTTACAAGTATCATTTAGCTGAATTTGGCTTTTCGGATGTCTGGTACAAAAACCTCCGCTTCGGACTCGGACTTCGTTTCGAATATTATAAATACAAAGATTTTCTTTTCAAGAAACCGGAACTCATTGGACTGGATGTAGAATCCGAACATTTCCTGAGTTATTTCGCTCAGGTACACTATAGTACATTCGACAAGGGATATTTCCCTTCCAAAGGAACTGAATTCAAAGCTGCCTATTCACTCTACACCGATAATATGGCTCAGTATAATGATCACGCCCCGTTCTCCGCACTGAGCGGTTCATGGGCCAGCGTAGTTCCCGTAACCCGACGTTTTTCTATCATTCCATCCATCTATGGTCGTGTTCTGATTGGAAAAGACATCGCCTATCCCTTGCAAAATGCCATTGGCGGCGAAGTATACGGACTCTACATTCCACAGCAACTGCCGTTTGCCGGTGTGACCAATATGGAACTGATGAACAATTCTATCATGATTGCATCCGTGAAACTCAGACAACGGATGGGAAGCATTCATTATCTCACTCTGACAGGTAATTATGGCTTGACGGACAGTCACTTCTTCGAAATACTGAAAGGGAAACAACTGTTTGGTATCAGTGCCGGATATGGTATGGACAGTATTTTCGGTCCATTGGAGATTACGTTCGGATATTCCAATCAGACTGATAAAGGAAGCTGTTATGTGAATCTGGGATACTACTTCTGATTCCCTATTTCCGTTCCCGCATATATAGGACTATACTTACCATGATGAGAAAAAATTCTCACTGCGATGAGACTTTTTTCTCATCATAGTGAGAATTTTTTCTCATCGCAGCAAGAACACTTGAGAATATTCAGCATCCTAATCTGCTGTTATACAAACCTTTCCCTTTTCTGCAGATAAAGTAATCCGACCATCATCCAGACTAAACTGGCGGATAAAAGGAAAATGCGGTTTTTGATAAGGATTCCCTCCCAAATGATCGGATGAACATTATCGGGAACACGAAAAGGATTCAGCAGAACGTTCCAGAAAGAATCCGGCTTACCTAAGAACATCAATGCAATGCCTATAATAATCATAAATACGGCAGTTCCGTTTCCACTCCGCGTAATGGTAGACAGCATAAAAGCCATATTTCCAAAAAAGAGTATCGGGAACATCAACTGTAATGCCATCTCAAACGGATTGACCGGATACAGCAATAAAATGGCTATGTATGAAAAGATAATCAGAATAACAAAAATTGCCACATAAATCATCAATAACCGCACGCCCCAAACCTTATACTTATAGTCGGGGATTCCAAAAAGAATCTCCAATATCCGGCTATCTTCATCATTCTGAATGCCAAATACAGCCGGGTAGAAAATAAGCAACATAGACGGAAACATCAGGATGCTATAGATGAGTCCCTCGTTAATCTCCTCCCGTTTCCAGGCATTCTGAAACATGAAAAGAGCAAAAAAGCCAAATGCAGCCAACAGAAACCAGAAAAACTTCCCGGCAAATATAATCTTCAGGTTATACCTGACTACTTTAGGCAACAGTTGTATCAATTGTTTGAATGTCATATCCTTCTTTTCTTTTTAATTCATATTCTTCAGCAGACAGAGATAAGCGTCTTCCAAATTAGCTTCTACCTCTACAGCCCCTTCATAAGGCTGTCCGACAGAAAGATAGCGCACCCGAATCGTATCGCCTTCCTGAATATGATGTATTACCAACGATTTGTCCAGTACTTTTTCAAATTCTGTCTTATCTATATTAAACTGCCATACTTTCCCGTTAGCCATTTCCACCATGTCCGAAGGATCACCGAAATATTTCAGTTCACCCTTATTGATCACCACTACCTGATTACAGGAACTGGATATATCCTCAATGATATGAGTGGAGAAAATAACGATACGGTCCTTACTCAACTCTACCAGCAGATTACGGAAACGGATACGTTCGCGAGGGTCGAGTCCCGCTGTAGGCTCATCCACAACCAGGATACGCGGTAAATGAAGCAGAATAAGCGCAATACCAATACGCTGTTTCATACCTCCCGAGAAAGAACCTATCTTTTCGTCTTTCCGCTCGTACATATGTACCGCTTTCAGTACATAATCCAGACGCTCCTTTCGTAACTCACCGTCTACAATCCCTTTCAGTATAGCCTGATAATCCAGAAACTCCCACGAAGTCATATTCTCATAAGTTCCGAATTCCTGTGGAAGGAAACCTATCAGACTCTGTAGCTCTTCTCTGTAGATACGTGTATCCAGACCATTGATCCAGATACTACCATAGCTCTGCTCAAAGATACCACAGATGACACGCATCAAGGTCGATTTACCTGCCCCATTGGGTCCCAGTAGTCCGAACATACCTGTCTGAATCTCGAATGACACCCCACGCAATGCTTTGAAAGGTTTGCGTCGTTTTCCAATCATAGGAACACTCTTCGCCATGCGGAAATAGGAACGGCGAAGCCCTGCAAATCGTCCGGTGACACGCTCAATATTTACATCATGATCATACAGATACTGGGAAGTGACATAGATGGCAATACCCACAAGCCATAACAATCCGATCATGATGACCAGCCCCTTATTATCCAGTTTCCGGAATAACTGAAACAGGATAAGGGGAGGAAGACTCCAGAATATCACCCGGTTTACGATCTTTGTTACCCGATTATCTCCGTATCGATAATATAAATAGGAACGTACCTTTCTCCACAAATACAGTATCGCTGCATAAATAGCGAACGAGAACAGGAATATCCAAAGCCTGTTATGAATGAAGAAATAGGTGAAATAAATGGCAAACAGTAAGATACCAAACTGCCATAGCACATTGATAAAGTCCTTCAGAGAATGGTATTCATTGCTCAATCCCAGACGTTTGCGTAATTGCAAACCACTGTTCCACTGACGGCTGATGTGTCCAGGCCAATCGTAGATCTTAACCAGATTGCGGACAGAAATACGAATTTCTTCATCCGGATTGATAACCTCCGCCTTAGCTCTCCGAAGACTGGTTTGCGCAAAGTATGTCATCCCCGGTATGCCTGCAATCAGTACTACCAGATAGATTGACTGCCAAAGGATTCCGTCAGTGTATAGCCAGATACAGATTACACCGGACACAAAAAGAATCAGGTGAATGGTCCATAGTTTACGGGATAACGAACGATACCACTGAAGCACATTTTCCAGTCCCATACAAACTGTCGGAATTAAAATCAGCGTCAGCATGGCGGAAAAGAAAAGTCCGCCTATCACTGTAATGGCAAAAGGTGCACCGATAGCCCCTGCATACTCCGTATCTCCCATAGCCAACGGAAGCATGGCAGCAATTGTGGTGATGGAAGTAATCAGAATGGGACGAATACGTGACATACCGGCAGTCATCAACGCCCTGTTCCGGCGGTATCCCCGTTTACGCAAAATGTTGGCGTAATCTATCAGAATGATTCCGTTATTGACAACTACTCCCAACAGAATAAGGAACCCTGTCAGTGTATTCGCATTCATCAGACTGTTGCTCGAAAGCAATAATGCCAGCAAAGAACCGATAGCAGCCAACGGAATGGTAAAAAGCAACACAAAAGGCGTCACTACAGATTCGAAGACTGAAGCAAGGATCATAAATATCAAAAGAAAAGCTGCCAGAATAAGGAATTTGAAATCCCCGAATTCATCCTCCTCATGGAATACCTGCACAGCGACTCCGGACGGAAGATTATAACTGGCAATCAACTGGTCGATATCGGAACGATATCCTCCCAATAAATCTTTCGAAGACTGAACATCTCTCGGAAAAGCATAGTATACCTCAATCTGCTTATCTTGATTGACACGGATGATGCGCGAACGCCCACGTCCATAATTCAGAGACGATATATCTTCTAGATTGTGCATACCGCCATTGGCATTTTCTATCCGGATAGCACGCAAGTCATCCACAGTTTTCTCTTTCTGAGCTTTTTCCTGTGCCTCTTCTTCAATTTCCTTTTCCGGTATTTCGTCACGGATAATAATATCATAAATATCCTCTCCCACCTTGAAAGTAGCTTCGGAAGAGTATTCATTATTAAGCGCAGTTAATCCGGTGGTAATATTGCCACGGTTAATATCATAGGCAGTCAGCAGAATAGGGTCAAAGTTCAGACTTATTTCCGCCTGACGGGGAGTATACGAAACATGAGTATGCTGTACAAAATCCTGTTCGTCCAACAAATAACGCACTTCCTCTGCCACCATCTGCATCATTTCGAAATCAGATCCCCTGATCACCACCCGTTCACTGTTGTCACCTATGCCCAACAAACGCATGAATCCGCCCAGACTGCTCAGAGCCGAGTTATCTCCTCCGCCTCCCATAGCATCAGAAACATAGATTTCCGCACCATTGATATTGGCAACTTTAGTCTGCACATCCGCTTTTATATCAGCTATTTTCCGTTTGGCGATCTTTGTGTAATCTTCCTGCAAAACGAGTGTCAGAGTCGCCTCTTTTTCCCGAATACGGCAAATCAGATCTTTCTTTTCCGGAAAATCCTCCAGACGTTCTTCCAGTACCTTTACAATCTTATCCGTATTTTCAAGCGTACTTCCGGTAGGCATCACGACACTGATGTTGAACCGGTCTGAAGCAACTTCTTTCATCTGTTGCACATTCAAGGTCAATGACAAAATCAACGTTGCAAAAAGCAAGATCACAGCTCCAAAGACTGTCACTCCCGGATTACGCATACAAGTCTTCAATAAGACCAGATAGACCTGCATCGGACGCTGAACGATCGATACTTTTTCATAAACGACACTGTTCCCACTCTTACTCTTCAAAAGAAGGTAAGTAATCATCGGTATAAAAAGTAAAGCTACAAACAGCGAGATCGTCAAAGTTGATATAATGGATACTCCGATATGGTGCCCGATCAGTTTTATCAGGAAATTATCAGAAAAAACGAACGGCAGGAATACAGTAATGGTAGTCAGGGTAGCCGCCACAATGGAGCGCCACACTTCTTTTGTTCCCTGCGTTACCGAACGTTCGGGCGTATAGCCGTTTCCCGACAAACGATAAATATTCTCAAGCACCACGACACTATTATCCAGCAGCATTCCGATGGCCAACGCCATTCCTACCAAGGTAAGACTATTGATAGTAATACCAAAAGCGTAGAAGAAGTTGAAAGCCGTATAGACAGAAATCGGTATGGAAAGTGCGATAAAAAACACCAGCCGCATATTCTTCAGGAAAAGCCAAAGAACAAACACAGCCAATAATCCCCCTACCAATGCCAGATTAATAATCTGGTTGATATTATTTTCCATGGTTTCAGCCTTGTTCTCCTGAATGACAATTTCCAGTTCGAGCGGAGCCAGTTTCTCATTCAGCTTTTCAATCACATCGGATACACGGTGTGAAAGTTCAATCAGATTAGCCTGTGAATCATTGATCAAAGCAACCGAGACGGCTTCTTTTCCATTCACACGACTATAAGTGGTTTCATCTTTCAAGTCAAAAAAGACGGTTGCCACGTCTTTCAGCAGAATAGGACCGGGAGCGACAACTATATTCTCCAAATCAGAGACTTTGGTATACATCGCATTGACATGGACAAAATTCTTGCTGTCGGGTTCATCTGCGAAGCCTACAAATGTCTTTTCCTGGGTATTCTGCGAAAGCAAACCGCTTATTTTGGAAGCTGTGAGGTTCAGAGCTTTGCAAGCCTCCGGATTCAGACGCACTTCAATGGCTTTCTGCCGTCCTCCGTAGATATTGACGGAAGCTACTCCATCTATGTTCTCCAGATCAGAACGAACATCCTCGTCTACCAGACTCCGGACACGGTCAGTTCCTCCCGTACCACGCACTTGAAGCACCATGAAGTTATTATTCATCTGAGCAATATCCACTTTCTGTACCTGTACAGTAAAACCGGTCGGCAGGGAGGCTGCGATTTCATTCACTTTCTCCTGCAGTTTAAGACTGGTCATCTTGAAGTTGATATTCTTTTTAAAGTCAATCTGTATGCTGGACTGCCTCCTGTCAATGTAGGATTGCAGTTTGTCTACTCCACCTATCGCACTGACCGCTCCTTCGAGTGGAATAATCACTTCCGACTCTACATACGAAGGGTCCATATCCTGCTGTGACGACACCTGGACAAACAGAACCGGAAGTTCTGCGTTGGGCAGCAACTCCACCGGAAGTTGTTTATACGACACATAGCCCAGCAGGCTGAGTGCAATAAACAGCATACAAATCGTTATTCTCCTATTTAGTAAAAAGTTCATCTTCAGCTGTTTTTAGTTCGGCGATTTATACGTCTTTTGATATTCTCCAAGACATAATAGACACAAGGAATAACCATCAAACTCATCAGAGTAGAAGTTATCAATCCTCCGATCACAGCTATAGCCATTGGTGAACGTAAAGAAGCACCTTCACCAAAACTGAATGTCATCGGAAGCATGGCCAGAATCGTAGTCAAAGTAGTCATGATGATCGGACGGATACGCTGTTGCCCTGCTTCTACAATGGCATCAGTCAACTCCATTCCCGCCTGACTAAGCTGATTGATACGGTCTACCAGAATGATAGAGTTATTGACGGCAATACCTCCCAGCATGACAATACCGATGACTCCCATCATATTGATAGTGGTTCCAGTAATGAAGAAAAGTAAGATAGCACCTACTACAGCCAGAGGAATAGTCAGCAAGATCGTAAACGGATGCAGCAAGGATTCAAACTGGGAAGCCATCACCATATAGACAAGTACAACAGAAAGCATCAGAGCAAACAACAGACTGTTCATTGATTCTTGTCGTTTTTCTTCTTCTCCTGTCACTGTGATACTGTAGTTAGCAGGCAATTCAATACCTTTCACCGTTTCACGCACTTCGGCTGCTACTTTATCCAGTGATTTACTCGCATCCATATTAGCCATCACCTTACCGATACGGCTTTGATTGCGGCGCAGAATCTCCTTGGGCGCTTGTCCGTGAGTAATGGTAGCAATCTCTTGTAATACAAATTCCTGTGTTCCACTTTTGATGACAAGAGCACCAAGAGAACTCAACGGGATATCCGGCACCTTTATGACGATATCACGCATCTCACCGCGATATTCCATTTTACCGACTTCCTTACCGCTTAATTGCTGCTTCAATTGTTCGATTACCATAGCCACACTCAGATTATTGATACCGGCTATCGTACGGTCAATCGAGATCACAACTTCCGGAGCACCGTCTTCCACGGAAGTAATAACATCATAGATTCCATTTACGCCAATCATCCGTTCCTTCACCTCTTCAGTCAACTGAGCAATCTCATCCAACTCCTCTCCTTTGACCTCCACAACAATAGGAGCCCCTTCGCTTCCTAACAGTGAACTCAGAGAATTCTCATCCTGCTGAATCGTCAGTTCCAGTCCGTCAGGATTCTTGGCCGATTCCACGAAAGACGCAATCACCTTTTCCGGTGAAAGTGTACATTCCGGTGAAAGGATCACTTTCATCATTGCTGTATTTTCTCCTTCAAATATCGCATTTTCCGAACCACTTCCCTCTCCGATATGGCTGTATACCGTACATAAAGAATCACTGCCAACAATGGTATATAACAATTCTTCCAAATTGCCTACAGCAGCGGAAGTACGTTCCATCTGTGTACCTTCGGGCATTTTGACTACAGCCGTAAACGTCTTGCTTTCCGCACGGGGCATAAACTCAGTTCCGATAAACGGAGTCAGTAACCCAGTCACGATAAGAAGCAACACTGCCATACCGACCACCAGCCAACGTCGCTGAATCAGCCTGCGAAGCACTCTGCTATATCCCGCAATACGAATGGACTTCACTTCTTCCAGCTTAATCTTCTTGCCGGAAAGCTGGATATATAACATCGGAATCACCAGGATAGCCACAAACAAAGAAGAGACCAGTGAGAAAGTTACCGTCCATGCCTGATCTTTAAACAGTTCGCCCGAAGCTCCGTGAAGATAAACAATCGGCAGGAAGACGACAATAGTAGTCAGAGTAGAAGCAATTACCGCATTGGCAACTTCTGCTGTCCCGTTAATAGCAGCCTCTTTGATACTCAATCCTTTTTCCTGATTTCGGAAGATACTTTCTATGACGACAATCGCATTATCCACCAGCATACCCGCCCCGAGCGCCAGTCCTCCTAATGTCATAATATTCAGCGTCAGCCCATTAAAGAACATCAGATTGAAAGTAGCTACAATGGAGATTGGAATAGCAAGGCTGACAATCAGTGTTGTCCCCATCCGGCGAAGGAATACAAACAAGACTACAATAGCGAGGATAACACCCAAAACAGCACTGCTCTTTACTTCTCCGATCGCACTTTTTATAAAAGTACCCTGATTCGAAATCACCTGAAAATGATAACCGGGCAATGCATTCTCTATCACTGCCAATTGGCGGGTTACCTCATCCACCACTTTTACAGTATTAAAACGCATCTCCTTATAAATAGACAGTCCGATACTACGCTTCCCGTTAATCCGTACAATGTTCTCCGGACGAGCGTTCAAAAACTGCACAGTAGCCACTTCCTTCAAAAAAACAGGAGCTTTATTACTGTTGGCGGTTGCTGTACCCGTAGCATTGTTTCCAGATGCTTCCTCTTGTTGTATCGCTTTGTATCCGACAATCAGATTCTCAAAATCATCTTCTGAAGCAAACAAGCTCGAACTTTTCACCAGATATTGTAATCCCAGTTCACTGACCCGTCCCCCAGATATGCTTTGATTGTTCGATTCGATGCGCGAAGCGATATCTTCTATTTTCAGTTGAAAAGCATCCAGTTTATAAGGATCAGTCTGAATGGTAAGAGTGCTGACTTCTTCTCCCGAAAGCGTAACTTCAGCCACACCTTCCAGACGAATCAACTCATTACGGATATAGCTTTCAGCAATTTTCCTCAATTCCGCCATATCTGTAATACTCTGATGAGACATTCCCACCAAAACTACCGGAGACAAGTTCGCATCATGCTGCGTAATCTTCAGTTCAGTGATATCCTTGTTCTGGGCAAACGGATTCATGGCTTTCTGCAAATCAAGAAAAGCCTCATCCATGTCCTTTGTCCAGGTATACTCTACAGTAATTCGTGCCGTCCCGGCTTTAATCACAGAAGAGACCTGAGTAACATCACTCTGCCGGATCGCCATAGACTCCATATTTTTAACGAATTGCTTTTCGATCTCCTCGGGAGGGCGTTCACCCGCCTTTAATTCAATAAACAGGCGGGGATTATTCAGATCGGGCAATAAATCCACACTCAACTGATCGTATGATACTTTTCCCAGCAATAAGAGGGCAAATACTACCACACAAATCGTAACCGGATTGCCTACTGCAAATTTGATTATATTCTTCATAAGTATTTCCTATTTTCAAAAGATGCGGTCATATATCGCATCCATGATTTACTTTTGGATTTTGACTTTGGCGTCTTCTTTCAGTGTTTCAAAACCCTTCACTACCAAATTGTCATTTACATTAAGTCCGGATAGAATTTCGATATTATATTCATCCTCCAGACCTGTTTGCAGATTGCGTATCTTTGCCGTATTCTTTTCGACGATATATACGTATTTCCGGCGACGATTGGACAAGATTACGTCTTTAGGTATAATGATAGAACTATCAGCTCTGTCAACGATAATATCTGCTTTGGCGAACATACCCGGACGCAACTTCAGTTGGTCATTATCAATCAGAATCTTTCCTTTAAAAGTACGTGTCTCCGTACTGATTGCAGGAGACAACTCACCGACTCTCGCTTTTAAAGTATCCCCGGGGATGGTATAATGAGTAATATATACTGGTTGCGCTTCCTTGACATAACGAATGCTGCTTTCCGGCAGATTGATATCCATATACATTTTATCATAAGCCATCAGACTCACCATAGCCTTTCCCTGTTCCACTCTTGTATCGGCCGTATAGTGAGGCAAATCAACAATCACACCATCAAACGGAGCTTTCACTTTCATCTTCTCCAGATTGAGTTTTGCGTTTTCATAATCGTAACGGGCATTCGTTACTTTTACTTCCGTATTCCGCATTTCACTCATCGTCACCCCTCCTTTTTCATAGAGAGCTTTCTGCTTTGACTGTTCCTGTTCGGCAATTTCAAGACTTAGTTTTTTAGCGTCAATAGCGATTCCGTTTTCATACTCCTTGTCTTCCAGACGGATTATCAGTTCCCCCTTACTTACCCTGTCTCCCATTTTGAAAGGTTTTCCGGTTCTCGGATTAGTCTGAAGTTTATAAAATCCGCTCATTTCCGCATTCTGAGATGCACCGTAAGTCGGCTGCACTGTTCCTGTTGTATTTATTAATTTACTGATAGAACCTTTCTTCAGCTCCACGACAGATACCGGAGTTGCAATATTATTGGGTGCGTTTTGTGGTTTGTTGCCACAGCCGGTTAACAATAAGGTTGTTAACAAAGAAGATGCAATAAAAATTTGATACTGTTTCATGGTCTGCTTATTTTTTATCAATAATGTCTTTCATAGGAACAAGAGGGATATTCTTGTCGAAATCATACAATGAAAGGATTTTAAGATTAAGTAATTCTATTCTGTAATTAATCAACGCCTGCGTATAAGTAATCTTCTTATTCGAAAGCTGAGTCTGGAACTGGCTCATTTCCATACCGGTTATGTCACCTTCCCGATAACGAGTCTGATTCAGATCATAGGTCAACTGTGCATTCTGTACATTTTGCTCGGCGATTTTAATCTGAGTCCGGAGGTTTTCGAGGTTACGCCATACCTGACGAATATTCAGCTCGATATCCACTTTATCCTCTTGAAACTCGAGTTCATTAATCCGTTGGGCCATCTTTTGTGCTTTAATCCTTGCTTTCTTTTCACCCCAGTCGAAAATAGGAACAGCAAAGCTGATAGAAACCCTCGGATTCTGTGTCGGATTATTATAAACTTTATTCAGGTGGCTATTATCTCCTATCAATCCGAAAGAGATAGATACATCTCCTTTAAACTCGTTCAGCGCTTTTGTCTTAATCATATCGAACTCAAGTTCCTTGCTCTCTATTTCACGTTGACGAAGTTCCAGACGCGAACCCAATCCATGCGATATGGCCTGGTCCAGATTTACCTGAATCGGTTTAATCTCCACTTCCGCAAATACGAGAATATCTTCATCCAGCCTCATTCCGAGAGTCTGTTTGAGTTTGTCTTTCGCATTCTCCAGATTCACCTGACTTTCGTCTACAGACGAACGAGCCGTAGCAAGATTCAGTTCGGCCTGAAAGAGTTCGTCTTTAGCTGCCAAATCCGCTTCTACTTTATTTTTTATAATATCATAACTCTGCTGGGCATTGACCAATTCTTCGCGACTGATTTCCAGGTTACTTTGTGCCATATAAACCGAATAAAACTGATCGGTTATACTTTTTTCCGTATTCAGCTGTTGTAAAGCATAACTAATATTGGCATTTTCATAATCATACTCTATCTGCTTCAATTCCATTTTACGCTTGTTGTAAGTGAAAATAGGCTGAGTCAACTGCAGATAAAGGTCATTGCTGAATGCACGGTTACTGGTCTTATCGCCTTCTATGATGGAACTATTGTCCTGCCATCCGAAACGATTTATTAAAGAAATAGTACCGTCTGTCCATAAAATAGGCTGATCAACCTGAAAAGTTCCACTGGTGTTGAATGTTTCGTTCGTGTACCATTGTGACAAACGATTATCAAAACGCCTGTTCTTGTTATAGTCCACCGGATTCAAATTTAATGAAAATCGAGATTTTAAAGAAGCCTTCTGCGCCAGCAGATTCTGCTTATATCTCTCCAGATTCATATAGGAACGGCGAAGAGAAGGACTATTCTCCTGCGCAATCTCCATTGCCTTGTCAATCGTCAAGGGAATTTGCCCCTGCGATGTCAGGGCAATCCCGGTAAAAGTTACGATTGTCAGCAGCACTCTTTTAAATAGTAGTAAGTCACTTTGCATATAGTTTGCTGTTTTAATAATTATCGTTTCACTATTTTCACTGCATCAGCCGTCACAGACCGCAGTTTACATTCATCTGTCAATACGACACGAACCGTATCGGCACTAAAATAATAAGTACCAAGCTGTTCCCAACCTTCATTGGCTTTTCTCAGGTTGATATAGGCATCTTCTACCTCACTGTCATACGCCACCCTGAAATGATATTCACCTTGAAGGCGGTCATTCCATCTCAGCTCATCGTTCTTGAATACATAATAATAGAGTTCGTACTGACCGGCTTCCGGCACAGGTATTTTCCATGTAGCCGTCTGACTACCGTCTCCACTCTTTATCACATAAGCCGAACGGATATATTTACCATAATATTTAGCATTGGTAGTAGCCGTCCATTGTAAAGGCGCACGCCACCAGGATATACCCGAATATTTAAAAGGAGTTTCCTCTACTTCATCCAGCCATTTAGGAAGAAGCCCTACAACAGGAGGAGTAGAAAGTACAAAGAGAGTAGAATCTTCATTATCCACAATAATCTCTCCCGGCATTTCTAATGACGACTCCGGTAGTGTATAGATACTGTCCTTGACTATTTTATTTCGTTCTTGTTTTACGTTGCCTATGGATTGCCGGATCATATAAGGAAGATTTCCGGAAATCATCGTGTTGACCTCTACCTCACGGATTTGTTCTTCCCAGACAGATACAAACTCTTTAGTTGTATGGGCAGCTATCTCAACCTTTTTTCTGGCTCTGGGATCTTCCAGAGGTTGGTACCACCAGCCATTCTGAAGAACATTCATCTGTATTATTCCGTCGTAATCAGAGTTATTGCTCACCAGCACTTTCAATACAAAGAATTCTTCTCCCCCCTTATTGACAACTTTGGTCAACTCGGGCTCTCCGATCGAATAAAAAGGAAGAGGAGTCAGTTGTTCCCATTCTTTCAAAGAGGAATAGATATCCGTGCGACTCATTTGTCCTAGCGTATCCAGCATATTTTCGAACTTAATAT
>OMAW01000788.1_pt1 | contig 14797 bp, 10 predicted proteins | sample 1644731 | NCBI WGS metagenome assembly OMAW01 (sample SAMEA103958133, study PRJEB25191) | human gut metagenome | biome: human-associated habitat [ENVO:00009003]; feature: intestine environment [ENVO:2100002]; material: feces | place: Germany | collected 2013/2015 | reverse complement strand
ACCGACTTGCCCGCTTTTACGGGACAGTAGTGTCCACAGCTATGAAAAAGATGAACATCACCATCGAGAACGAAGCACGCCAGTTTGCATTTGTCAAGGGCAACCGCGCGATCAACGCCAAGACGGTTAAGGCCAAAGAAAATTCCATTAAGGAGTACGGGCAGTTGTCGCCCATCATAGTAGTTAAGGGAGAGGATGTCTACCTTATGGACGGTCATCTGGTAGACCTCGATGGGAACGACATTCCCGATGACCAGACCGAAAACTACTATGCCGTGCTGGACGGTCAGCACCGATTGGTTGCCTATCTGAATTTGAAACTGAATCTGGATGACTTCGTAATTTGTGAGCCGCTGAATGTCGAAATGTCGATTGCGGCACTGATTGCAGAAATGAATATCTGCACAAAGACGTGGACGGGTACGGATTATATGGCGGCTCCTGCAATGATGCTCGGTGTCGAAAATAAAGTCTTTGAGTTTGCAATGTACCTCCGTAGCAAAGGCTGCCCGCTGGCAACCATTTCCTTATGGTGTACGGGCGCAAATTCCCTCAAACCAAAAGACCTTGTGGCCTGTGTCAAGAGTAAGGAACTGCCCAAAGCATTTGGAGAGGCTGGATGGTATGAACGGAGTGTCAAGTGGTATGAGGCCGCGCAAGGCAAATTTCCAGATACGTTCTTGGCAAAAAAGTACCTGATTACCCACCTCTCCAAGAAATTCAGCAATGCGGCAGACCCTACGGCGTTTACTGTTCAGATGGTGGAGCAAATCAATCGACTGACTGCCGAACAAGCGCAAGAGATTATGAAACCTCAGACAGGAGAGGGGCTGTCACGGGAACAGGCCACATATGATATGCTGGAAAAACACCTCGGATAATGAGGAGGCTACCCATCATTAGGAAAAAAGGAGGTCGGTTACCATATTGGTCGCCGACCTCCAAACTCCTATAACAAGTGTTGCATTGCAGCGTCGATTTGTGAGTTCTCGAAACTGTCCAAGTAAATCTGTGTCGTGGATAGGTCTGAATGCCCCAATGATTCGGAAATGATGGCAATATTCACTCCCGACCTTTTCAGCACGGTGGCGAACGTATGCCGAGCGACATAGGTAGTCAATGGCATTTCCAATCCTATCTGCTCACCCAGCGTCTTTAACTCCCGATTGACTTTCCGCAGAACCTTGTGTGTGCGGTTGAAAATCTGTTGTGCTGTCTTGTGTTCCGTGCGGTCGAGAATAGGGAAGATATAATCTTCTTGTGCGTGGTTGGCCTTGCTGTATTTCTCGATAATCCGCATGGCGTTCGGTACGAGTTGAAAGGACAGCAATTTCTGTGTCTTGTGGCGGGAGTAGTAAATCCTGCCGTCCACAATATCGCAGTAACGCAGGGTAGCCATATCCGTAAAATTAATGCCTGCCGTGTAGTAGGAGAACAGAAAGATGTCCCGTGCAAATTCGGCATAGTTCGTCCTATAATTAGGGGCTATCTCCAATGCAACGAGTTTCTGTATATCCTCTTTCGTGATGGCTCGTTTCCTCGTCCGTGTCCATAGGCTACCGACCTTGTATTTTGCAAACGGATTTATCTTTTGGAGAAACAAACCCTCTGCAAGAGCCTTGTTATAGGCGGCCTTAAAGATGGCAAATTTCGTGGCTATGCTGTTGTTTACATTGCCCTCTTTACGCAGGAACAATTCAAAATCACGCAGGAACGCTAAATCTATTTCATCGAACCGAGTGTTCAGCGACCTAAATTCAGACAAGCGGGAGAGTAGGGAACGGTGTTTGGATGCCGAGCCGTATTTGCCGAGCGTTTCCAGCCGTTCTATGGTCTGTTTCAGATATTCTCCAACAGAACAATTCAATCGTTTGCTGTTCTGCTCAAAGAGATTTTCAAAGGTTACGGGAATATCCATAACCTCTAAACGCTGGATTTTCTTCTCGTACTCTTTTATTTTGGCTGTTATCTGAAACTGAATATTGTCCCTGTCGGGGCAGTCGTCCGTGACCTTTTGTGCTTCTGCGTCCCAATGTTTAAGCGCAACGGAAACGCCCAATCCGACTGCCTTTTTGCGTTTGCCCTGAAAGAATAAAAGGCACAATGGAGAGGTGGAATTTTTATAAATAATTTCTTTGCGGCATATAACTTTGAATGTCATTTGATTACATTGTTATATGCAGTTGGGTGTGTAGTTCTCTATGTGGAGCCTAATGTGTACTCTGCACCCTCAAACGGGCTGTTTTTGCCCTAAAAATGCCAAAGGGGAAGGAATAGTATAAACACAAAAAAGACCGATAATCATTGATTATCAGTCTTTTGCTTTGTACCCCCTCAGGGGCTCGAACCCTGGACCCCAACATTAAGAGTGTCGTGCTCTACCAACTGAGCTAAAGAGGCATCAATCGTTATCCGATTGCGAGTGCAAAATTAGTGATAATTTTTTTTATTGCAAAAAAATCCTGCAAAAAAATCGGGATTTTTTTGCAATAAAAGCTTTTCGCGTTATCGCAGAGCCACTTCGGGTTTATTGCATCTCCAGTTTGTCGCTGTTCCACTCTCCGGCGGCATCGGGATAGATGAACGGCCGCGGGTCGCCGGACTTCTTCATGTCCAGGTAACTTTCGTAGAGGTTGATGCCGTTGGCCGATTGCGTGGCCAGCGAAAAAGCGATTACCGACGGATGCCGTTTCGAGGCATGGTAGCTGTCCGCCGTACGTTCGACATATGCCCCCAGCCATTCCGGGGCGTTCGACGGATTGCCGCCGATCCGCCTCGATTCACCGCTGCTGCGGGTGTCGATCGGCGCCTGTACGATCACGTACATTCCCAGCGTGTCGCAGGTGCCATACAGCGTCGGGGACACCGGGCCCGGGAGGAGTTTAAGCGTGTTGTACCCTTGCCCACGTAAAGCTGCGATTTCGTCTGCCGAGGCATGGGCGGGAACCTCGCGCGTGCGGAGCGTGACGGGGGTGCCGTTCACCGCCAACTGCCCGTTTTGCACCTCTACGGTGCGGAACCCCAGCGGGACTTCGATATATTCCATGTAGCGGCCTTCGTGCTGGGTTTTGACCCGCAAGGTGAAGCGTGTGGTCTTTTCCGGGCTCCAAAGCAGGCTGTCCGGAATACGTGCCAGGAACCGCAGGGTGTCCTCGCCGCGCATGTTGAGTTTGATGTCCTTGTAGCCCGTTGCCGAGGTCTTACCGGCTGGGGACAGCAATTCGTAGTGAACGCGCGACGTGCGCGGGTTGAGGGCTTCGCTCTTGACGACGAGTCCGACTTCGGCCATGACGTTGTCTCCCTCTTCGGTGCTGCGCCATGTCTTGGTGAGTATGTCGCGTATGCGCAATGTGGGCTGGCTCATGACCCATGCCGCTCCGATGGCCGGTGACGCGTCGTTTTTCCAGCTTTCGAGCCGTTCGACCTTCGACGGGGAACTGAGAATGACCTCCAGCGTGTTACGCCCCTCTTTGGCATGGCGCGTGAGGTTGAATTCAGCCGGGGCGTTGCAGTCGCTGTTGTAGGCTACCGCCTCGCCGTTTACGCGGATCTCATAGTCGGCCGATGCCCATCCGAGCCGGAACAACACCTGCCGGTTGGCCCAGGCGAACGGTACGGTGAAGTCCGTCGTGAAACTGTTCCCCTTTTGCGTCCATTCGTTCAGGTGCTTGAAATATTTGTTGTCGCTGCCGTCGGCCTCCGCAGCCTCCCGGGCGCTTGGGTAGACGAGCAGTTCACCGCGCATCGGTTCGCGGCCGTAGGTCGGAATATACTCCTGTGCCGCCAGCGTGCAGCACGAAAAAAGTGCTATGATCGAAAGAATACTCCTCATAAGGTTGTTTTTTGTGACCATTTCCTTGCGCCCGGACAAACGAGTGCCCCGTGCGGCCCGGCGTATCGAAAATGTTCGTATATTTGTGCACGTAAAGATAGTAAATTTTCCGGAACTAAGATGTCTGCGCTCCCCAAACTCAATTTTCCTGCCATCCGGCTGCGTGCCCGCCGCCGCGAGGGACAGGTCGAGGTGTGGGATGACCTGCGGGGTATTTACCTCGTGCTGACCCCCGAAGAGTGGGTGCGGCGCCACCTGATCGCTTACCTCGTTTCGCACTGCGGGGTGCTGCCCAAGCGCGTCGTGCAGGAATATGCCGTGCCGGTCAACGGGCAGCCGCAGCGGGCCGACGTGGTGGTGGTCGGCGACCGTGCCGAGCCGCTGGTGCTGGCCGAATGCAAAGCGCCGGAAATCCGGATCGGCGAGCGAACCCTGGCGCAGGCTGTGCGCTACAATTCGGTGCTGGGGGCGCGGTTCGTGATCCTGACCAACGGCCTGCGGCACTACTGCTGCGAGTACCGCGACGGCAAATACGTCCAGTTGTCGGGATTCCCCGATTTCTCGGCCCTATAAATTCTTGAAATTCGATTCGATGTAGTGCTGGAAACTCTCCTTGTAGTTTTCGCCGATGGGGACGTATTCCGTATCGCTGAGGAATACGCGGCCGCGGACATAGCCTTTGATGCAACGCAGGTTGACGATATAGGAACGGTGCACGCGCATGAACATATCCGACGGGAGTGCCGCCTCCATGTTCTTGAGCCGGAAAAGCGTGGTGATCGTCGTGCCGTCGGCAAGGTGCATCCGCACGTACTCCCCTTCGCTTTCCAGGTGCACGATGTCGCTGATCTTGACCAGCGAAACCTTGTAATCCGCTTTCACGGAGATGTATTCCTTGTCTTTGGGCAGTGCTTCGGGAGTGGCTTCGGGTTCCCCCGCACGCTGGTTGTGGCGCAGTTCGTAGAGCGAATTGGCTTTCCCCGCCGAGCGGCTGAAGTCGGCAAAGCTGAAGGGTTTGAGCAGGTAATCCACGGCGTCGAGCTTGAACCCTTCGACAGCGTATTCCGAGTAGGCCGTCGTGAAAATCACCATCGGCCTGTCGACCAGCGAGCGGACGAACTCCACGCCGCTCAGGTCGGGCATGTTGATGTCGACGAATATCAGGTCTACATGCTGCGAAGCCAGTAACTGCTGGGCTTCGAGCGCGTTGTTGCACGTCGCGGTAAGTTCCAGGTACGGGATTTTCTCGATGTAGCTTTTCAGTTGGCGTAGGGCCAGCGGTTCATCGTCTATGGCGATACATTTAAGCATTGAGGGTAGGTATTACGAGTTTTACGGTATAGGTCTCTTTGGTCTCTTCGATATCGAGCGAATAATTTTTCGGGCCGTAGATCAGCGAGAGGCGTTTGCGGACGTTCTCCAGTCCGATTCCGGCGTTGTGCTTCTCCGCCTGCGGGCTGTGGAGGCTGTTGCCGATGGTGCTGACGACCTTGCCGTCGGCGTAGTCGATCCGCATGTGGATGAACGACGGTTTGCTGTAACTCACGCCGTGCTTGAAGGCGTTTTCCACGAAAACGATCAGCAACAGCGGCGGGATGGAAACCTGGGGCGGCAGGTCGTGCGGGTATTCCACGCGAATGTCCACGGCGTCGGTGTAGCGGATGCGCATCAGCCCGATGTAATTCTGTACGAACTGGATGTCCCTGTTCAGGGAGATGATCTCGTGTCCCGATTCATAGAGCACGTAGCGCATCATCTTCGAAAGCTCGATCACGGCGTTCTTGGCCGACTCGGTGTCGATGTCGATCAGCGCGTGGATGTTGTTGAGCGTGTTCATGAAGAAATGGGGGTTTATCTGGTATTTCAGATAGTCCATTTCGGCTTCCAGGTTCTGGCGTTTGAGTTCCTCCATCTGCTGTTCGTCGCGCATCGACTGGTAGATGAGCTTGATACCCGTGTTGGCCCCCGTCATGAAGAACCCCAGCACGACGTTCCAGTACATTTCCAGGTTCGAGAACGAAGCTTTCCGGTAGGCGTCGAACGCTTCGGGGTCGCCGTGGGGGAGGAAGCGGTCGGTGAGGTGTTCTTCGTATATGTTCACCAGCCAGAATACGGCGATGATGAGTGCAAGGTCGCAGAGCAGGTATGTTTTGTACTTGCGGCGCAGCATGAGCCGCGGGGCGAGGACGGAATTATGGATGATGAAGATAATGAAATAGGGGGCTATCTGCCGCCATGCGATGAGTACGTTTTCGAAACTGATGTGCAGTTCCGACATCATCTGCGAATTGAGCACCGGCACCAGGATGATGGCTGCCCACACCATTACGTAGAGCAGGTTTTCTCCGACGGTTTGTTTGCGGGTCATTTTCATGCCGTAAAGATAATAAAAAAAGTTACCCGGTGCTCCCGGGTAGCTTTCGTAAAAAAAGCAGGTAACCGAACTATTAGTGACGCCTCATTGTTGGAATGGATTCAGTGACTATGAAGAATTTGGGATAGAGAATCCAAGTGGTTACCTGCTGAGCCTTTATGTGTGTGTTTATTTGTTCAGTAGCGACGGACTGTATAAATAACGTTTGATACTCCGTTTTGGTGTCTTTTCGAACTCCGTCGGATAAATTATTATTTCCGACACCCGTTCGTATGCCGCCAGGAGCGAGTTCAGCTCCGTGAGGTTGTTCTGCATGATCTGCGGCAGGTCGTTCTTGTCCACGCCTTCCGCCTCGGCCTGTTCGTAGTCGGGGACGACCATCGCTTTGAGCTTGCCGTTGCCCGAGTCGAGTATCAGGGATTCGAGTACGAGGTACATGTTGTTGAGCTTGTCCTCGATCTCCTCGGGATAGATGTTTTGCCCGCTTCCGGAGAGGATCATCGTCTTCGAGCGTCCGCGGATGTAGAGCGTCCCGTCCGGATCCATCGTGCCCATGTCGCCCGTGTGGAGCCAGCCGTTGCGGACGGTCGCCGCCGTCGCATCGGGATTTTTCCAGTAGCCGGCCATGACGTTCTCGCCCCGGATGACGATTTCACCCTTTTGGCCGCGCGGCAGCTCTCGCCCCTCTTCGTCAAGGATTTTCAGGTCGAGCGGTTCGAGAATCTTGCCCGACGATCCGAACTTGTGCCAGTGGTACTTGGGCGAATTGGTCGAAATGACGGGTGTAGCTTCCGAAAGTCCGTATCCCTGGAACATCGGGATCCCGATGGCATAGAAAAAGCGTTGCAGCTCCGAATCGAGCAGTGCGCCGCCCCCGACGAAAAACTCCAGGCTGCCGCCGAATGCCTCCCGCACCTTGCGGAACAGCGCCGCGTCGAAGAGTTTTACCAGCGGCCAGAGCACTATGCGCCAGCCGTGTCCCTTGCTGTACCCGTCCCTGTTGTAGACATAGGCCGTGCGGAGCGCGAAATTGAAGAGCCGTTCCGTGAAACGCCCCTTGGCGCGGATCGAGGATTCGATGTTCTTGCGGAAATTCTTGGCCAGCGCCGGTACCGACAGCAGGAAATGCGGCCGCACCTCGCGGATGTTCTGCGGAATGTTCTTCAGCGTTTCCATCGGCGTGGCTCCCACCTGCACGGTTGCGACCGTCGCCCCGCATGCGATCATGATATAAAACCCCACGACATGCGCGAAGCAGTGATCCAGCGGCAGGATGATGAGCGTCCGGTAGTATGGCGGGATGTCGATGCGCGAGAGCGACTGTTCGACGTTGGCCGTGTAGTTGCGGTGCGTCAGCACGACGCCTTTTGGGGCGGCCGTGGTGCCCGACGTGTAGGTGATCGTCGCGTAGTCGTCGTTGCGGATCGAACGGCCGATTGCGAGGAACTCCTCCCTATTTGCCGCCAGGTAGTCGCGGCCCATGCGCCGGAGCGTCCCGAGCGCCGTCTCGCCCGCTTCGAGCGGCGTGTGGCCGATGACGATGATATGCTCCACCTGCGGCAGCTCCGCGCGTATGCGCCGGATCTTGGAGAGCTGGTATTTCGATACGAACAGCGCCCTGACTTCGGCATGGCGCATACGGAACAGCAGGTCGTTCGACTCTTCGAGTTTCACCGACAGCGGCACGCTGACCGCCCCGGCATAGAAGACGCCCAGTTCCGAAGTGATCCATGCATTGCACCCCTCCGAGAGTATCGCCACTTTGTCCCCGGGGCGTATGCCCGCCGCGGCCAGCCCCGCGCCGGTCTCGAGCGCCTGCTCCCTGGTCTCGGCATAGGTCGTGGGTTCGAATGCCCGGTGTTTTTTCTCCAGCAGGAATGTCTTTGCCCCGTACTTTACGACGGAGTCCTCGAAAAGGTCGATGATGGTCTTCTTCATGGTCTGTTCCCGGTTAATCCATTTTCAAAACGGCGAGGAATGCCGACTGCGGCACCTCCACGTTGCCTATCTGACGCATGCGTTTCTTGCCTTTCTTCTGTTTTTCGAGCAGCTTGCGCTTGCGCGATATGTCGCCGCCGTAGCATTTGGCCGTCACGTCCTTGCGCACGGCCTTCACTGTTTCGCGGGCTATGATCTTGGCGCCGATCGCGGCCTGTATGGCGATGTCGAACTGCTGGCGCGGGATCAGCTCCTTGAGTTTCTCGCACATCTTGCGCCCGAAATCATAGGCATGGTCGGTATAGGTCAGCGACGAGAGCGCGTCGACCGGCTCGCCGTTGAGCAGGATGTCCAGCTTGACGAGCTTCGAAGGCTGGTAGCCCGTGCGGTGGTAGTCGAACGAGGCATAGCCTTTCGAAATGCTTTTGAGCTTGTCGTAGAAGTCGAAAACGATCTCCGAGAGGGGCATGTCGAAATTCACCTCCACGCGATCCTGCGTGATGAAGGTCTGGTTCTTCATCACGCCGCGCTTGTCGATGCATAGCTTGATGACGTTGCCCAGGAATTCCGCCTTGGTGATGATCTGCGCCAGGATATAGGGCTCCTCGATTTTGGCGATCTTCGTCACCTCGGGCAGCCCCGAGGGATTGTGCACCTCCACCACGTCGCCCTGCGTCGTGGTGATGCGGTACGAGACGTTGGGCACGGTGGTGATCACGTCCATGTCGAACTCGCGGTAGAGCCGCTCCTGGATGATCTCCATGTGCAGCAGCCCGAGGAACCCGCAGCGGAACCCGAAGCCGAGCGCCAGCGAGCTTTCGGGCTCGAACGTCAGCGAGGCGTCGTTGAGCTGCAGTTTTTCGAGCGAGGCGCGCAGATCTTCGTACTGGTCGGCCTCCACGGGGTAGACGCCCGCGAAGACCATTGGCTTCACGTCCTCGAAGCCCGCGATGGCTTCCTTCGCCGGGGCGGTCACCGAGGTGATCGTGTCGCCCACCTTGACGTCCGAAGAGGTCTTGATGCCCGAGCAGATATACCCCACGTCGCCCGCCCTGATTTCCGTGCGGGGCTGCATCTTGAGTTTCAGCACGCCCACCTCGTCGGCGTCGTACTGGCTGCCCGTATTGAAGAACTTCACGTGGTCGCCCTTGCGGAGTGTGCCGTTGAATACGCGGTAATAGGCGATGATGCCGCGGAAGGGGTTGAACACCGAGTCGAAGATCAGCGCCTGCAACGGGGCGTTCTCGTCGCCCTGCGGCGCCGGTATGCGCCCCACGATGGCCTCCAGCACCTCTTCCACGCCGAGCCCCGTCTTGCCCGAGGCCAGCAGGATATCCTCGTCCTTGCAGCCGATCAGGTCGATCACCTGGTCTTTCACCTCGTCGATCATGGCCGAATCCATGTCGATCTTGTTCAGCACGGGGATGATCTCCAGGTCGTGCCCCACGGCCAGGTAGAGGTTCGATATGGTCTGCGCCTGAATGCCCTGCGTGGCGTCGACGACCAACAACGCGCCTTCGCACGAGGCGATGGCGCGCGACACTTCGTACGAGAAGTCGACGTGTCCCGGGGTGTCGATCAGGTTGAGCGTATATTGCTGCCCGTCGCGGGCGGTGTATTCCATCTGTATCGCGTGGCTTTTGATCGTGATGCCCTTTTCGCGTTCGAGCTCCATGTCGTCGAGCACCTGCGCCTGCATTTCGCGCTGGTTCAGGGTGTTGGTCTTTTCGAGCAGGCGGTCTGCCAGCGTGCTCTTGCCGTGGTCGATGTGGGCTATGATGCAGAAGTTGCGGATGTTTTTCATAAATCGCATAAAAATGTGTGCAAATATACGAAATATTTTGGATTTACGGAAGGTGCGGCCGCCCTCGGGCCGTAAATGCGCCGGAGCGGAATTTTTCCTATCTTTGCGGTCTCAAATACCGTTTCCGCACATGAATGCCGTTTTGAAATACGCTTCGCTCGTCAAGTTCGCCCATACGGTCTTCGCCATGCCCTTTGCCATGGTGGGCTTCGTCTACGGGCTCCGTTACGCCCCGCTGCATAACCCCCGCTGGCCGTACATCGTCCTCGTGCAGGTCATCCTGTGCATGGTCTTCGCCCGCAATGCCGCCATGGGTTTCAACCGCTGGGCCGATCGCCGCATCGACGCCGAGAACCCGCGTACGGCCGGGCGCGAAATACCCGCAGGCAAAATCCCGGCGCGGCATGCGCTGTGGTTCGTGGCCGTCAATGCCCTGCTCTTCATCCTCACCGCCGCGACGATCAACCGCCTCGCGGCCATCCTGTCGCCCGTGGCGTTGTCCGTCATCCTCGTTTACAGCTATTGCAAGCGCTTCACGCCGCTGGCGCACCTCGTGCTGGGGCTTTCGCTCGGCATCGCCCCCGTCGGGGCTTTTATCGCGGTGGCCGGGCACGTCGTCTTCGACGGGCACGTCGTCGTCGAACCGTTCATCCTCGCCCTGCTGGTGACGACCTGGTGCGGGGGCTTCGACATCATCTACGCGTTGCAGGACGCCGAATTCGATCGTCGGCACGGCCTGCATTCCATCCCCGCGCGTTTTTCGGCGCGTTCGGCGCTGGGCGTCAGCTGCGGCCTGCATGCGGTGAGCATTGCCGCCCTCGGCTGGTTCATGACCTACTGCCCCGGTTCGGTGTGGCTCTGGCTCGGGGCGGGTGTTTTCACGGGGCTGCTGGTGCTCGAACACCTGCTCGTCACGCCCGCGCGGCAGCGCAATATCGGCATCGCCTTCGGGACGCTCAACGGCCTGGCGAGCCTCTCGCTCGCTGCGGGCGTGATCGTGGATTTGCTCAAATAAACCAAATCGCTTATATTTGCAACTTCAACAGGTTAAAAGTTAGGTAAAATGCTAAGCAGACAAATTGCACAAAAGCTTCGGGGCTACGAAACCCCCTTCTATCTTTATGATACGGCGTTGCTGCGCCAGACCCTCGAAAGCGTCGTCTACGAGTCGAAAAAATACGGTTACAAGGTGCACTACGCCATCAAGGCCAACTACGACGACCACCTGTTGGCGATCATCCGCGAATACGGGCTGGGTATCGACTGTGCCAGCGGCAACGAGCTCCGCAAGGCCATCGAGGCGGGCTTCGACCCCAAGGGTATCGTCTATGCCGGTGTGGGCAAGCGCGACAAGGAGCTGCGCTACGCCATCGAGCAGGATATCCTGGCCATCAACTGCGAGTCGATCGAGGAGCTGGAGCTGGTCGATGCCCTGGCCGGGGAGGCCGGGCGCGTAGCCGACGTGGCGCTGCGCATCAACCCCGACATCGACCCCAAGACCAACCACTGCATCGATACGGGGCAGGCCGACAGCAAATTCGGCATTTCATATGAAGAGGTACTCGAGCACGCCAAGGAGATCCGCGCGCTCAAGCATATCAATATAATCGGCCTGCACCTGCATATCGGGTCGCAGATCCGCGAGCTGCACGTCTTCGAGAACATGTGCAACAAAGTCAACGTCATCGTCGAGAACCTCGAAAAGCTGGGGTGTTCGTTCCGTTTCGTCGACGTGGGCGGCGGCCTGGGCGTCAACTACGACGTGCCCGAGAACGAACCGATCCCCAATTTCGCTTCGCTGTTCTCGATCGTGCACAACCACCTCTCGGTCGGCGACCGCGAAGTGCATTTCGAATTCGGCCGCTCGATCGTCGCCGAATGCGGCGAGCTGATTACGAAGGTGCTCTTCAACAAGACCACCGCCACGGGCCGCAAGCTGGTGATCGTCGATGCCTCGATGACCGAGTTGATCCGTCCGGCGCTCTACGGCTCGTACCACAACATCGAGAACATCACCTCCGAAGACGAGGCGCGCGACAAATATACCATCGTGGGCACGGCCTGCGAATCGACCGACGTGTTCGACGAGAACGTCACCCTGCGCCGCACGCACCGGGGCGACCTGCTTACGATCAAGTCGGCCGGAGCCTACGGCATGTCGATGGCTTCGCGTTACAACCTCCACGACCTGCCCGGCGCCGTTTACAGCGACGAGATTCAATAATCGGTTTTTCCCGATACCGGAACCGTTGGAAGGACATTCCCCCGAATCGCCATTTGAAAACGGTGGTGGTTCAGGGGAATTCTCCGTTCGGACAACATCGCAGACGCCGTAATGCAAACCCTGCGGGTTGCCGGTCTTGCCGACTCCGAATTCCATGAACCTCATTTCCGCCGAACTTACATTATGTGGCTGACCCTTGCATTCACATCCGCCGCGCTGCTGGGTTTCTACGACGTGGCTAAGAAAAAGTCGCTCACCGGCAATGCCGTACTGCCCGTGCTGCTGCTCAACACCCTCTTTTCGTCACTCGTCTTCCTTCCGGCGCTCCTCTCGGCCGAATGCGGACTCGGGTGGTTCGAAGGTACGGTGCTGGAGGCGTCGCCCGGTACGCTCCATGCCCATGGGCTGGTGGTGCTCAAATCCGTCATCGTCCTTACGTCCTGGATCTTCGGCTATTTCGGCATGAAGCACCTTCCCATCACCATCGTGGGGCCGATCAATGCCACGCGCCCCGTCATGGTGCTCGTCGGGGCCATGCTCGTCTTCGGCGAGCGGCTGAACGCCTGCCAGTGGGCCGGCGTCTTACTGGCACTCGTGTCGCTCTTCATGCTGAGCCGTTCGAGCCGCCGCGAAGGGGTCGACTTCGCGCACAACGTCTGGATACTCTGCATCGCCCTGGCCGCCGTCATGGGTGCCGTCAGCGGGCTGTACGACAAATATATCATGGCGCGCCTCGACCCGGTCTTCGTGCAAAGCTGGTACAACCTTTACCAATTCTTCATGATGGCCGTCCTGACCGCCGTGGTATGGTGGCCGAAGCGGCACGCCTCCACGCCTTTCCACTGGAGCTGGGCCATCCCGCTGATCTCGGTATTCCTGTCGCTGGCCGACTTCGCCTACCTCATGGCCCTGCGCGATCCCGACGCCATGATCTCCGTCGTGTCGATGGTGCGCCGCGGCTCGGTCGTGGTTTCGTTCGCCTGCGGTGCCCTGCTCTTCCGCGAACGGAACCTGCGTGCCAAGGCCGTCGACCTCATCCTCATCCTGGTCGGCATGGTCTTCCTGTGGCTCGGGTCGCGGTAGCCTGCATCCCGAGTGCTGCTGACGATGTGCGTTGCGTCGTTTTCCGCCTCTCTTCTCCCGTCCGCAATACATTCCGGCACGGACGGCTCGGGAAATGAAAAAGGATGCCCGCCCGAAGGCCGGCATCCTTTTCGGTCGTTCCGTCCGTCAGATGATCTTGCTTAACTGGCTGACCGTCTTTGCGATCTCGTCGTCGCCCGGCACGTAGTCCCGCAGCGCCCCGGCCAGGTACTGCTCGTAGGCGTAAAGGTCGATCACGCCGTTGCCCGAGAGGTTGAACAGGATGGTTTTCGACACGCCTTCCTCCTTGGCTTTCAGCGCTTCGCGGATCGTCGCGGCGATGGCGTGCGTCGACTCCGGAGCCGGGATGATGCCCTCGGTCTTGGCGAAGAGGATGCCGGCCGCGAGGGTCTCGGTCTGCGGCAGCGACCGGGCTTCGACCAGCCCGTCCTTCAACAGCTGGCTCACGATCGAACCCGCCCCGTGGTAGCGCAGGCCGCCCGCATGGATGTCCGACGGCTGGAAGTCGTGTCCCAGCGTATACATCGGCAGCAGCGGCGTGAACCCGGCCACATCCCCGAAATCGTACTGGAACGTGCCGCGCGTGAGTTTCGGGCAGCTCGACGGCTCGACGGCCACGATGCGGATATTCCTGCCTTCGACAAGGTTCCTGCGCAGGAACGGGAAGCCCAGTCCTGCGAAATTGCTGCCGCCGCCGAAGCAGCCGATCACCACGTCCGGCTCGGCGCCGGCCATCTCCATCTGTGCGACCGCCTCCTGCCCGATGACGGTCTGGTGCAGGATCACGTGGTTCAGCACGCTGCCCAGGCAGTAGCGGGTGTCCTCCGGGTGTTGCAGAGCCATCTCCACGGCCTCCGAGATCGCCAGCCCGAGGCTTCCCGAGCAGTCGGGGTCGCGTTCGAGCGCCGCGCGGCCCGAGGCGGTGATTGTGCTGGGCGACGCGATGCACTCGGCGCCCCACGTGTTCATCATCAGCCGCCGGTAGGGTTTCTGTTCGTAGCTGACCTTCACCATGAAAACCTGCACGTCGAGCCCGAAGTGCTTGGCTGCGAAGGCGATGGCCGCGCCCCACTGCCCGGCGCCCGTTTCGGTCGTCAGGTGGCGTATGCCCTGCTTGTAGTTGTAGTAGGCCTGCGGCACGGCGGTGTTGGGCTTGTGCGATCCGGCGGGCGATACGCTTTCGTTCTTGAAATAGATCTTTGCCGGGGTGCCGAGGGCTTTTTCCAGTCCCGTGGCGCGCACCAGCGGCGAAGGCCGCCATATCTTGTAGATCTCCTGCACCTCTTCGGGGATGTCGATGAAACGCTCCGTCGACATCTCCTGGTCGATCAGTTCTTCGGCGAAGATGGCGCTCATCTGCTCCTTCGTCACGGGCTGCTTGGTCGCGGGATGCAGCGGCGGCAGCGGTTTGTTGGGCATGTCGGCCACGATGTTGTACCATTGTGTGGGCATCTGACGCTCGGTCAGGCAGAATTTCTTTGTTTCCATGTTTTTTTTGTCTATTTCTGTGTTCGGTAAAAT
>OMAW01000786.1_pt1 | contig 14818 bp, 9 predicted proteins | sample 1644731 | NCBI WGS metagenome assembly OMAW01 (sample SAMEA103958133, study PRJEB25191) | human gut metagenome | biome: human-associated habitat [ENVO:00009003]; feature: intestine environment [ENVO:2100002]; material: feces | place: Germany | collected 2013/2015 | reverse complement strand
CGCCCGAATTTTTTCGGGCGACAGCACCTCACCTTTGACAAGGGAGGCAAGGGTGATGGTGCAAAGCAAGGCAAGGGTGTTGGCGATTTTCGGGGGATAGTACGGGTTTGGGAGGGTTGGTAAAGCAGTATCACCTTTAGTTCCCTTGCCAAAGTGAACTTCTGTTGCAGTGCAAAGCACTGACCAATTATTAAGAAATCGTTGCATCGAGTACCGCCTTCCCACAAAAGCCCCGCAAATAAGATTTTTAACAAGCCTATTCCTCCCCCATATCGCAAATTCTCATTTCCGCTATTGTAATTTCACTCGGATTGGTGTATAATAAATAATGTATATTTATATACTGAAATTTCTATCGGAAGGAATGTAAAAAACATGACTATCACAAAGGATTCAATAATCGGCGATATTTTAGACGCATACGGAGAGGTAACAGCCCCCTTCTTTCTTGAAATGGGTATGCACTGCTTAGGCTGCCCTGCGTCAAGAGGTGAAACTGTGGCACAGGCGTGCGATGTTCACGGTGTTGATGCGGACGAACTGGTTAAGAAGCTGAACGAGGCTGTCGGCAACTGATGCACGAGCCGATACTCTCGCCAAGACTTGCGGCGGCGGCAGGAATGGTACGTAAAGGCGGAGAGATTTGCGATGTCGGTACGGATCACGCCCTGCTCCCCTGCAGGCTCTATCTTGACGGTGAAAGAAAGCTCACGGCGGCGGATATAAACGAAGGTCCTTTGCTTTCGGCAAAACAGACGGTAATGCACTACATAGGAAAAGAAGATGCTGTGCGTCTTGTGCTGTCGGACGGACTTGAAAAAATAGATTATGCCGACGATGTGATAATCGCAGGTATGGGCGGCGAACTTATAGCAAGGATAGTTCTCGGTTGCCGGTTCTTAAGCCATGATACACATTTTATCCTCCAGCCTATGACAAAGGCTGAGATATTAAGAAAAGAACTGTACAAAAACGGCTTTTATATAGAAAAAGAACTTACCGCAAGGGAAAACGACAGAAATTACGTTATTATGTCGGTGTACTATGACGGCGAGAGCCGTGAGATAACCGACGCTTTTGCATATTCCGGAAAGGTAACGGATAAGGAGTATCTGAGCTTGGTGTGCCGTAAGCTAAGACATGCAGGAGAATGCTGCTCATCGTCCGATACGGCAAAAAGCGAGAAGCTGTGCAATAACGCACAGGAAATAGAAAATATAATAACAACATTATGATTTTTTGGGGTGAAGGTTATGAAAGTAAGCGCTATCTACGATTTTCTGAATGAATACGCACCGTTTTCGGTGCAGGATAAGTTTGATAACAGCGGATTTCTTGTCGGCGATATGAATGCCTCGGTTAAGGGTATATGCCTTTGCCTTGACATAACCAACGATGTGATAAAAGAGGCAGTGGCGAACAAAGCAAATCTTATAATATCGCATCACCCTGTTATTTTCGATCCGCTGAAAAGCGTTACGGAGGGTATGCCGGTTTACGAGCTTATCAAGAATAAGCTGAACGCTGTATGCGTTCATACCAATGCGGATATGACCAAAAACGGCGTTACCGATATTATGCTCGACCTGCTCGAATTTGAGCGCTCCGACAAGATACTTGAACCCGTTATGCCCGATGGAACAGGCTACGGTAAAATATGCGAACTGCCTATTGCCACTCACGCCAAGGCTCTTGCTGAGTGTTGCAAGAAAGCGTTTGACTGCACGGTGGTACGCTATACCGAAACAGACAGACCGATAAAGCGTGTAGCCGTCTGTTCCGGTGCAGGCGGAAGCACATTACCGCTTGCCGTTTTCGCAGGCTGTGACGCTCTTATAACGGGCGATATAAAGCACGATGTGTGGATAGACGCTGTCAACAGGGATTTCTGCCTTATTGACGCAGGTCACTTCCACACGGAAAATATACTTTGCAATTATCTTTGCGGTGTTCTTAGCCGCAAATTCCACAATACACAGATATTTGTCGCACAGAGCAGTAAAGACCCCTGCTCATATATAATTTAACGTGTGACGGAAAGGACTGCCGATGTCACTTGACGGCACTTTTCTTCACTGCGTGGTATCTGAAATGCTGTCGGCAGGGCTTGTCGGCGGAAGAATAGACAAGATCTATCAGCCCTCCCGTGAGGAGATAATTATTTCGATACGCAGTGCAGGAAAGCACAATAAGATACTGATAAGCTCAAATTCAATGTCGGCACGGGTGTGTATGACAGAGCGTGCGGCGGAAAATCCGTCCGCCCCTCCTATGTTCTGTATGCTTCTCAGAAAGCACCTCAGCGGAGGAAAGCTGCTCGATATAACGCAGGACGGACTTGAGCGTATAATAAACTTTGATTTTGAGTGCATGAACGAAATAGGCGATATGGTAGTAAACCGCCTTACCGCCGAAATAATGGGCAGGCACAGCAATATAATACTTATGGCAAAAAAGGACGGCGTGTACCGTGTTACTGACAGCATAAAGCGTATCACGGACGATGTTTCCTCGGTAAGACGTATACTTCCGAATATCGTATACGAAACACCGCCGAGAGATCTGACCCGTGTAAACTTCCTTATTTGTTCCGACAGCGAGTTTATAAACGCTGTAAAACAGGGCGAGGGAAAACGGCTGTCAAAGCACCTGACCGCCTGTCTTGAGGGCATATCCCCCGTATTTGCGAGGGAGTGCGCTTATTATTCGTGCAGGGATACCGATTTTGCGGTTGACGATATGACGGATGATAACTATGACCGCCTGCTGTTTTTTATAAAACGTGCAAGAGAATATGTTACAGATAAAAACGGTTTTACGATTCTGCGTGACCTGAACGGCGCATACAAGGATTTCTGCTTTATGCCGATAGAGCAATACGGCACGCAGATGCTTGTATCCCACGCAGACGGCGCAAACGCACTTCTGGATATATTCTACGGCAGTAAAGCAGAAAACGAACGTATGAAACAGCGTTCAAGGGATTTGCTGAAAATGCTGATGAACACCTATGAGCGAATAGCAAGAAAGCTGGAGCTTCAGAAGGGCGAGCTTGCACAGTGCGGAGAAAGGGAGGTATTCCGAGTCCGTGGCGATGTTGTAAGTGCGAACATATACCGTATGGAAAAAGGTATGACCGAGCTTACCGCCGAGGATTACAGCACGGGCGAAACCGTGACCGTTCCGCTCGACGTAAGGCTTACCCCCTCGCAGAACGCCCAGAAATACTATGCGGAATACAAGAAGCTCGAAAAAGCCGAAAAAATGCTTACAAAGCTGATAGCAGACGGCGAAAACGAGCTTATATATATCGACAGCGTATTCGATGCCGCATCCCGTGCCACCTCTAATGCGGAGATAAGCGAGATAAAGCAGGAATTAGCGGCAAACGGCTATATCCACACGAATACCGTCAATAAAAAGACACAGGTAAAACCGAAACCTCCTATGCACTTTGTGACCGATGACGGTTACGATGTGTATATAGGCAGGAACAACATACAGAATGACAAGCTGACCGTAAAAACCGCCGAGCCGGACGATATGTGGCTTCATACGAAGAATATAGCAGGCTCGCACGTCATAATAAAGGCGAAGAACGGCGAAATATCGGACAATGCCATTCTGCAGGCGGCAAGCCTTGCGGCATACTGCTCAAAGGCGCAGAACAGCACAAAAGTGCCTGTTGACTACACACGGATAAGATTTGTGAAGAAGCCCAACGGCGCAAAGCCGGGTATGGTGATATTCACAAACAATTACACGGTGCTTGTAGACCCCGATGAACAGCTTTTCGCAAGGGTAGAGGCGTGAAAATAATCGGGTAATCAAAGAAAGGATAAAAATAAAATGAAGAAAGAACTCGCAAAGACCTATTCTCCTAAGGATTTTGAGGACAGGCTTTATCACGAATGGGAGGAAAAGAAGTACTTCCACGCAGAAATAGACCCCAAGAAGAAGCCCTATACGATAGTTATCCCCCCTCCGAACATAACCGGACAGCTTCATATGGGACACGCTCTTGACAACACATTACAGGATATTCTTATCCGCTATAAGAGAATGCAGGGCTACAGCGCACTGTGGCTGCCCGGCACAGACCACGCTTCTATCGCTACAGAGGCAAAGATAGTAAACGCTATGAAGGAAGAGGGTCTTACCAAGGACGATGTAGGCAGAGATGGCTTCCTCGAGCGTGCGTGGGAATGGAAAAAGGTTTACGGCGGACGTATCGTTCAGCAGTTAAAGAAGCTCGGCTCGTCTTGCGACTGGGACAGAGAACGTTTCACTCTTGATGAGGGCTGTTCAAAGGCCGTACAGAAGGTATTCATAGACCTTTACAACAAGGGTCTTATCTATCACGGCGAAAGAATTATCAACTGGTGTCCGAACTGTAAGACATCAATTTCCGATATTGAATGCGAATATGAAGAGCAGGACAGCTTCTTCTGGCATATCAATTATCCTCTTTCTGACGGAAGCGGCAGTGTAGAGATAGCTACAACACGTCCCGAAACACTGCTCGGTGACAGCGCTTTAGCCGTTAACCCCGATGACGAAAGATACAAGAGCATAGTAGGCAAGACAGTAAAGCTTCCTCTTACCGACAGAGAGATTCCCGTTATTGCCGATGAATATGTTGATATGAAATTCGGTACAGGCGTAGTTAAGATTACACCTGCACACGACCCTAACGACTTTGAGGTAGGCAAGCGCCACAACTTACCGATAATCCATATGATGAACGACGATGCTACTATTATGGACGGTATCGGCGGCAAGTACGCAGGCATGGACAGATATGAAGCAAGAAAGGCTATGGTAGCCGACCTTGAAGCACAGGGCTTACTCGTAAAGGTTGAACCTCATAAGCACAATGTAGGCTGCTGTCAGCGTTGCGGCACTACCGTTGAACCGAGAGCAAGCTATCAGTGGTTCGTATCTATGAAACAGCTTGCACAGCCCGCTATAGACGTAGTAAAGAGCGGTGAGCTGAGATATATCCCTCAGAGATTTGAAAACGGCTATCTTTACTGGATGGAAAATATCCGTGACTGGTGCATTTCACGTCAGCTGTGGTGGGGTCACAGAATACCTGCTTACTACTGTCAGAATAAAGAGTGCGGACACACAGAGATTACCCTTGACGGCATAGACACCTGCCCCAAGTGCGGCGCACCTATGAAGCAGGACGAGGATACTCTTGACACTTGGTTCTCATCTGCATTATGGCCGTTCTCAACGCTCGGCTGGCCTGAAAAGACAGCAGATCTTGAGTATTTCTATCCTACAAATACGCTTGTTACAGGCTATGATATAATTCCGTTCTGGGTTGCAAGAATGATATTCAGCGGACTTGAGCATACAGGTCAGAAGCCGTTCAAGGATGTACTTATACACGGTCTTGTCCGTGACGAACTGGGCAGAAAGATGAGTAAGTCGCTCGGCAACGGCGTAGATCCGCTTGAGGTCATCGACAAGTACGGTGCTGACGCACTGCGTCTTACTCTTGTTACAGGTAACGCACCCGGTAACGATATGCGCTGGACAGAAACAAAGGTCACAAATTCCCGTAACTTTGCAAACAAGCTGTGGAATGCTTCAAGATATATTCTTATGAATCTTCCTGAGGATATGCAAGGCGCAGTTCTCCCCGAAAATCTTCCCATCGAGGATAAGTGGATATTATCACTGTACAACGACCTTATAAAGAACGTTACGTCAAATCTCGACAGCTACGAGCTTGGTGTTGCGGTACAGAATCTGTTCGACTTTATCTGGGATGTTTACTGCGACTGGTATATCGAGCTTACGAAGCCCCGTATCGCAGAGGGCGGAGAAACAGCCCGTGCCGCTCAGAACGTACTCGTTTACGTTATGCAGGGCATCTTAAAGCTGTTACACCCCTTTATGCCGTTCATCACAGAAGAAATATGGCAGTCAATGCCCATTGTTGCTGATAAGGACAACAACCCCGAAAGCATAATGATTTCGGCTTGGCCGGTATATGATGAAAAGCTTCACTTTGCGGCTGAACAGACAGACTTCACAAAGGTCGTTGACGCTATCCGTGCTATCCGTGTACAGCGCAACGAACTTAACGTACCGCCGTCTAAGAAGGTCACAATGTATATCGAAACAGCCGAAACGGCACTGTTCGAGGGCGCAAAGGCATTCTTCGAGCGTCTTGCAGGCGCGGGCGAGTTGACTGTATCAGAAAAGGCAGAAACAAGCGACGATATGGTAACAATCGTTACCGCAAACGCAAGAGTATTTATGCCTATGGGCGAGCTTGTTGACAAGGAAAAGGAACTTGCAAGACTTGAAAAGGAGCGCAAGGCGGCTCAGAAGGACATAGACTTCCTTTCGGGTAAGCTGAGCAATCAGGGCTTCCTGTCAAAAGCACCCGCACAGCAGATTGAAAACGAGCGTGTAAAGCTTGCTAAGGCACAGGAAAAGATGGAAAAGATAATGCTTTCTATCGAGAAGATGAAGTAATAAGTCGGTTATAGTTTTCACATATCCCCCGGTTTTTATGACCGGGGGATTTTTGTGTATTCGGTAACAATGCACAAAGGTTCAAGGTATTTGTGTGAAAAGTATACAAATTTGTATTTTTAGTGTTGAAAATATGAGCTTAGGCATGTTATTATCAGATTAAGGAAACTCTGTCGACAAGGAGATAAAGAAAAATCTGCCGGATTATCAGGTGTGCCAAGAGTAGGCTGGAGTGACTGGGGTACTTGTAGAACGCTTTTGAAATTTAAACAAAAAAATTTGCTCAACAATCACGGAATAACACTAAAAGGTAGATAATTTCGGCAAGTATTGAAATGCGTGATCTTATGTGTCAGAGTGACGAAGTGCCGGTGTATTGCACTCAATTTGCAGGAAAAAGGAGGAACCTATTATGAAAAAAATCACAGCACTGTTTCCTTTAACTCTCGCTTTATCTTTGGTTATGCTTATTACGTCTTGCTCTCAGAGCAACGAGTACAGTTCCGACAGTACAGAAAGTCAATATGAATTTGAGGACAAATATGATGTTGTTATGTACGGCAAGTATCTGCCAACCGACATTGCAGATATAAATAAGCCCGAACAGTTGATAGACGATAGCCTTAATTCCGAGTTTGATCCCAAGTCTGTTCATCAAATAGATTTTTGCGGTAAAACGTTTAATATAAAGTATAAAGACGATAAATACGCAAACGGCGTATATGATTATTATATGTACAGCTATTCTGTAACCGACACCGATACAGATGCATATGAATTTGTACTTTCATCAGACGGCGGAAAATTCGCTTCTGCGTCTATGATAGGTGCGGATGTTGAAACATTGACGGATGTGGGTACGGAAAAACGCACCGAAAAGGTGAAAAAATTTGCTGAAAGCCTTATAGATCTTGGTAAGTACCGTTTTGACGGAGAAGAAAAGACCGTTTTGGGAACACATTATTATGAAGGAAGCGAGCCGTTTGACGAGGTAAGATATATATATAGGTTTATCAAATACAGCTCGGATATAAAAACCGATGAAATGTTATATATATTGGCAGATATTGAGGGTACTGTGGAGGATGTTACTAAGGTATATATCGGTGAGTTCAACAATGACAGCGTAAACACCTTTGATATTGAACATTCCGTGGAAGCTGCAAAAGACAAAATCAAGTCTGTGGATAATAAGGATGTGTACACAGTTACACAGATTGATGAACCGATCCTTTGCAAATACCGTGGAAAAAATGCACTGAAAGTCAATTTTAAATATGATAATACGACCGATAGCGATTATATTTCGCATGAAGATGGTATGGTAATTATAGTGCCCAAAGAATAGCAGAAACACCGCCGTGATGTAAATTCATCACGGCGGCGAGCTTTATTATATTGTATTCGATTCTGCCATAGCTTATTAATAATGCCGAAATTGTCATCGCTAAACCCTGACCGTTCCGCTATCCCTCAAAAATCTGCAACGTTATTAAAGGGCGGAATTTGCCGCGGCTCACAGCCGCAAGGTCGGAATTTGCAGCGGCTGCCATCCGCCGCAAAACCTGCATAGCACCATCGCTAAACCCCGACCGTTCCGCCACCCCACAAAAATCCGCAACATTATCAAAGGTCGGAATTTGCTGTGCCCCACGGGTATTATTATAAACAAAAAGCACCTTCGCTAAACTCCGACCGTTTCACTATCCCACAAAAATCCGCAACATTATCAAAGGTCGGAATTTGCCGCGCCCCACGGGCGCTTACAGTTGGTCGGCTAAGCTGTAGATGAGTTTTTCTGTCTTTTCCCAGCCAAGACAGGGGTCGGTTATCGACTTGCCGTAAACCGCATCGTCTGTGCTTTGGCTTCCGTCCTCAATGTAGCTTTCAATCATAAGTCCCTTGACAAATCCCTCAAGATCCTTGCTGTGACGGCGGCTGTGAAGAATTTCATTTGCGATTCTTACCTGTTCAAGATACTTCTTACCCGAATTTGAGTGGTTTGTATCCACTATGACCGCCATATTCTGAAGATTTTTCTTGCAGTACAGCTCGTACAGCAGTGACAGATCCTCATAGTGATAGTTCGGGATAGTCTGACCGTGCTTGTTTACAGCACCTCTCAGTATAGCGTGCGCAAGCGGATTTCCGCTTGTGACAGTTTCCCAGCCCCTGTATATGAATGTATGGCTTGCCTGTGCCGCACGGATAGAGTTCAGCATAACGGACATATCGCCTGCCGTGGGGTTCTTCATACCGACAGGGATATCCATTCCGCTTGATGTAAGCCTGTGCTGCTGATCCTCGACCGAGCGAGCGCCGATAGCAACATAAGACAAAAGATCGGACAGATAACGGTAGTTTTCAGGGTAGAGCATTTCATCCGCACAGGTAAATCCCGTCTGCTCGATAGCCTTTGTATGAAGGCTTCTTACCTTGATAAGTCCCTCAAGCATATCCTCTTTCTTTGTCGGGTCGGGCTGATGTATCATGCCCTTATAGCCTTCTCCTGTTGTACGGGGCTTGTTCGTATATATTCTGGGAATTATCAATATCTTATCCTTTACCTGCTCCTGAACGGGTACCAGCCTTGAAATATAGTCAAGGACAGGCTCTTCCTTATCGGCAGAACAAGGTCCGATTATAAGTAAAAACTTGTTGCTCTTTCCCGTGAATACATCGGCTATTTCCTTGTCACGCTGTTTCTTTGTTTCCACTATCTTGTCCGACAGAGGATACAGTTCCTTTATCTCCTTGGGAGTTGGGAGCTTTCTTATCATGTTCATACTCATCGCTTTTCTTTCCTTCCTATTGCGTATCTTAGTTATACATCACACCCGGAATTTTATGAGTTCCGTATAATCAAAAACCGCCCTCAGATTATTCCTAATCTGAGGGCGGATATATATATCCACGGTACCACCTCAATTCACCGTACAGGTGCACAGCACTGGTATACGGTCTTTAAAGCTGTAACGGGCTTACCCGAATGGCTTACAGGCTCTGCGCTTTCGGCTCATCTCTCCGGAATGAATTCAGGCTTTATATTCTGTCGGCTCGCACCTAATCCGACTCTCTGTGAGAAATCTGCCGCCTTACTTTTTTCCATCTGCGATTTGTGGTGTATATTCGGTTTAATACCCGTTTTTCGGGTACAATGTAAGTATACCACGGCACTCGGTATTTGTCAATAGATTTTTGCTCAATTTAAAGTGGAAAAGCGTTAAAGCGGAAGATTTTTCTGAAAAATGCGTATAAAACGGAAAATAACGTTAAAACTACAAATGCAGTAAAGCATAACTTGAAAGGAAAAAGCTATGGATAAGATAACTACCGGAAAGATAAAAAAGTTTTTCAAGGGCAAAGGTTTTGCTGGAGCGTTATGTCTGAGCGTTGTTGCTATAGGAATATCAACATATCTGACCTACGACAGCACATTAAAGACAATAGCCGACGAAGAACCTCAAAAGCCCGATTCTGCCGTATCGGCAGAGCAGGTGGACAACACGCAGAGCGGTATACCTAAGGACGAAACCTCAAAGAGCGAAACCGACAGCTCAGCCGCACCTGCAAATAACTTTGTCAGAAGCACAGCAAAGCGTGTAATGCCGATTGAGAATGAAGTTATATGGGAATACAGCAACGGTGAGCTTGTAAAGAGCGAAACTCTCGGCGTATGGAAGACCCACGACGGAATGGACATCGCCGCATCGGTCGGAACGGATGTAAAAGCCGCCTGCACGGGCAAGGTCAAGGAGATAAAGGACGATCCGCTGTGGGGGATATGCGTTGTGATAGATCACGGCGACGGCTACGAAACGCATTACTACGGGCTTGACAAGTCGCTTGAGGTCAAAGAGGGAAGCAATGTCGAATCCGGTCAGAAGATAGGCGTTACAGGGACTATCGAATGCGAGTCGAAGCTGGCACCTCATCTTCACTTTGCAGTAAAGCAAAACGGAAAGTGGATATCTCCAAAAGAGTATATCAACGGTTAAGATTAATCGGGTACGGCACAGTACCCGATTTTTTCTGTTGCAGTGCAAAGCATCGCAAACTTTAGTGCAGTTTTTGAAAGTTTGGTGCGAGAAAAGGACAGCTAAAATATAATAATACAAAAAGCGGTCACAGCATAACACTGTAACCGCTTTATTCATTAATTATTGCTTTGTGTAACTACACCGGTAACGGAGGTTGAGCCAAGATCAATACGTCAGAACGGCGGAATTTGAAGTGTCACTTTGACACCCGCCGTTTCGCTACGTTCAGCATAACAATATTATTGCCAAAGGCGGAATTACCGGTGGCGTTGCCACCTTAGACGGTGGGTTTCTGGCGTACCTTTATGTGTACTTCACGCAGCTGCTGTTCGGTTACCTCTGTAGGTGCGCCGAGCAGGAGATCCTGTGCGTTAGAGTTCATCGGGAATGCGATAACCTCTCTTATGCTCTCGTCGCCTGTGAGGAGCATTATCATACGGTCAACACCGGGCGCCATACCTGCGTGGGGCGGAGCGCCGTACTGGAACGCATTGTAAAGAGCGCCGAACTTCTCGGCAACGTCCTGCTCTGTGTAGCCGGCAATCTCGAAAGCCTTTATCATTATCTCAAGATCGTGGTTTCTTACAGCACCGCTTGAAAGCTCAACACCGTTGCAGACAATATCGTACTGGTATGCAAGTATGTCAAGCGGATTCTTTGTCATCAGCGCTTCAAGACCGCCCTGCGGCATTGAGAAGGGGTTGTGAGTGAATATAGTCTTGCCTGTTTCCTCGTCCTCCTCGTACATCGGGAAGTCAACGATAAAGCACATTTCGTATCTGTCATAGTCAATCATATCCATACGCTTTGCCACTTCTGTACGAATCTGACCTGCAAACTTGGGAGCCATCTTCTTGTTGTCGGCTATGAAGTAAAGAACATCGCCCACTTCAAGAGCGCATCTGTTCTTAAGCTCTTCTCTCTGCTCGTCATTCAGGAACTTGTCGATAGGACCGAGATACTTGAAGTTCTCGTCTACCTTGACATATCCGAGACCCTTCATGCCGATTTCCTTAGCGAATGCCTCCATCTTCTCAAAGAAGCCCTTTGACTGACTTGCCATACCGGGAACTCTGATGCCTCTTACGCACTTGTTTGCGAAAGGCTTGAAGTCGCTGTCAACGAATAAGTCGGACAGCTCTGTTATAATAAGAGGGTTACGCAAGTCGGGCTTGTCTGTGCCGTACTTCAGCATTGACTCGGCGTAGGGGATACGCTTGAAGGGTGCGGGAGATACGGGCTTACCGCCGAACTTTTCAAATACAGCGGATAAAACCTCTTCTGCGTTTGCAAAAACGTCTTCCTGTGTTGCAAATGCCATTTCAAAGTCAAGCTGATAGAATTCACCGGGTGAACGGTCCGCTCTTGCGTCTTCGTCACGGAAACATGGTGCTATCTGGAAATACTTATCAAAGCCGGATACCATAAGCAGCTGCTTGAATATCTGCGGTGCCTGCGGCAGAGCGTAGAACTTTCCGTGGTGCTTACGGCTGGGGATAAGGTAATCTCTTGCTCCCTCGGGTGAGCTTGTTGAAAGGATGGGAGTCTGTATTTCAAGGAATCCCATCTCGGTCATCTTACTGCGTAAGAACGAGATGACCTGTGAACGCAGTACGATGTTGTTGTGCATTCTCTTGTTACGCAAATCGAGATAACGGTACTTTAAGCGTATATCTTCCTTTGTTTCTGTCGAGGTGGGAACTTCAAACGGGAGCTGTTCAACAGTTACCTTGCCCAGTACCTCAAGACTTTCGGCTACTATCTCGACAGTGCCTGTGGATATCTTATCGTTGTAAGTACCCTCTGCTCTCTTTATTACCGTACCGCCTATTGTAACGGCACACTCCTTGTTTACGCCCTCAAGAAGACCCTCGTTCTTCTGGAATGTAATCTGCACATAGCCGTAATGGTCACGCAGATCTATAAACTTGATTCCTCCGTGGTCACGGATGTTCTCTACCCAGCCTGCAACACGAACGGTCTTGCCGATGTCGTTTTCGCTCAGCATTTCACAGGTGTGAGTGCGGTACTTGTTCTCTAAAAACATTTCTTTCTTGCCTTTCTTTCTTTATAATCAGCCCTTGAGCTTTTCTTCAAGCATTGCCTTTATACTTGCGGGTGAAGCCGCTCCCTTGAGTGCCTTGTTGCACTGTCCCATAAGGAAGCCGAACACCTTTGTTTCACCGCTTCTGTACTGCTCGACAGCCTTAGGATTAGCCTCCATTATGCCGTTTATCGTCTTTTCAAGCAGTGCGTTGTCTTCCTTTATCCACAGCTGCTGTTCTTCAGCGATAGTTTCGGGCTTCTTGCCTGTTTCGAGCATTTCACGAAGGATAATCTTACGGTTATCCTTTGATATTTTGCCGTTTTCGGCAAGCTCTATCAGCTTTGCTAAATCCTCTGCGGTAAATTTCATATTATCAAGATCAAGCTCACCGAGATTTATTCTTCTCATAAGCTCAACCACTATGAACGTGCCTATAGGCTTGGGATTATTATATGCCTTCAGCGCATTTTCAAACAGGTCGCTGACACGCTTTGAATCTGTCAGCACCTTTGCGTCAGCCGCAGAAATGCCGTATTCTCCTGTGTAACGTGCCACTCTCTGCTCGGGCATTTCGGGAATGTCAGCCTTGATAGCCGCAAGTTCTTCTTCCGTAAAGATTATCGGCGGTATATCGGGGTCGGGGAAATAACGGTAATCGTGAGCGTCCTCCTTGGAACGAAGCGAGCTTGTTTCGCCCGTAGCGTCATTGAAGTGAAGCGTTTCCTGTACTACTCTTTCACCGTTCTCGATAAGCTCTGTCTGGCGGTATATCTCGTATTCGATGGCTCTTTGTATAGCCTTTGTGGAGTTAAGGTTCTTTACCTCTGTTCTTGTTCCGAGCTTGTCTGAATCCTTTTCGGCAAGCGAAATATTAACGTCACATCTCATAGAACCCTGTTCAAGCTTACCGTCGCATACACCTGCGTACTGGAGCATAAGTCTTATCTTCTCAAAGAACGCTATGACCTCGGCGGCCGAATGGAAATCAGGCTCGGTAACTATCTCGATAAGCGGAATGCCACAACGGTTATAGTCTGCAAGGCTGACACGCTCGATGTCGTCGTGAACCAGCTTTCCTGCATCTTCTTCAAGATGTATACGGTTTATTCTCATCGTCTTCTGCTCGCCGTCAACCGTTACGTCAACGTGGCCGCCCAGACACACAGGGCGGGGCATCTGCGAAATCTGATATGCTTTGGGCAGGTCGGGGTAGAAATAATTCTTTCTGTCCCACTTTGTAAAGCGTGATATTTCGCAGTTCATGATGTAGCCTGCTTTTATAATGTACTCAACAGCCTTTGAGTTAAGCACGGGGAGCGTTCCGGGAAGTCCGGAGCAGACAGGACAGCATCTTGAGTTAGGCTCGCCGCCGAACTCAGCCGAGCAGGTGCAGAACACCTTTGAGTTTGTGAGAAGCTCTGCGTGTATTTCAAGTCCTATGGTAGGATATAATTTCATATTGTTACCGTCCCTTCTTAAACCTCGCTGTAACGTCTTTCAAACGTCTTTTCAAAGGCGTCTGCCGTCTGTATCAGCGTAGCCTCGTCCCACTTTCTGCCGACAAGCGACATTCCTATGGGCATACCGTCTGCGTTATATCCGCAGGGTACGGAGATCGCCGGGAGCGATGCGATGTTTACCGTTACGGTGCATATATCTGCAAGATACATCTTTACAGGGTCGGTTTCCTGCTCGCCTATCTTATATGCTACTGTAGGAGCGGTAGGTGTCAGAATAACGTCCGCATTCTCAAATATCTCGTTATATTCCTTTATAATCTGCTGTTTTAATGCCAGCGCCTTTAAATAGTATGCGTCATAGTAACCGCTTGAAAGTGCGTAGTTACCGAGAAGTATACGGCGTTTTACCTCATCACCGAAGCCTCTTGTACGGCTGTCACGAATCATTTCGTCAAAGGTTCTGCCCTCGCCCCGAAGTCCATATTTGATGCCGTCAAAGCGTGAAAGGTTGGATGCCGCCTCGGCACTTGCCACAAGGTAGTAAGCCGATACAGCGTACTTAAGGCTCTTCATCGAGCAGTCAACGAGCGTTGCGCCCATTTCTTCGTATTTCTTAGCCGCCTCAAGAACCGCATTCTTCACTTCATCGTCTGTGCTGTCTGCGAAGAATTCTTTGGGGAGCGCTATCTTCATGCCCTTTATATCCTTGCCGACCTTGGCGTTGAAGTCCTCGGCGGGCTTGTTTGCGCTTGTTGCATCACGGCTGTCCTTGC
>OMAW01000782.1_pt1 | contig 14914 bp, 12 predicted proteins | sample 1644731 | NCBI WGS metagenome assembly OMAW01 (sample SAMEA103958133, study PRJEB25191) | human gut metagenome | biome: human-associated habitat [ENVO:00009003]; feature: intestine environment [ENVO:2100002]; material: feces | place: Germany | collected 2013/2015 | reverse complement strand
AAGGGACTTCACCTCCGGAGAGTACGCCTGCACGGCACTTGCGGCGTCTGAGGCATCCGCCGGCGGCAGTGCGTCGCGCCAATGAATGGAGTCCATGAGCGCCGTCAGCAGAAAAATCGCCAGTACGGCAGCCGAGGCTGCTGCAGAAGGCCTCGCAAAAACCATGCGCCAGCGGCGTGCCAATTCCGGCGATCGGCGAACATGACGGACGGCCAATATGAGGAGGACGAAAAGCCCCCACGCAACAAAGTCAGTCGGAAGGAAAACAGGAAGCATGACGAATTGAGCGGTGTTCTGACGAGTCCTGAGAGAGCCTTGAGCGCATCAAGCGAGTCGGATGCGCGGATCCACCCAGGCATAAACGATATCGGTAGCAATCAAGCCGATGATGTAGGCGAAGGTGCCGAGAAAAACCATCGTGCGTACGACGGAAAAGTCCTGTGCCCCCAAAGCGTCGATCGTATAGCTCCCCAGACCGGGAATGCCGAAGAAGCTTTCCATAATGAGGCTTCCCATAAAAAGCATTGGAATCACCGCTACCGACGAGGTGATGATGGGAAGCGCAGCATTTCGGAGCACATGACGCCGCAGTACTGCGCCTTCAGATAACCCCTTGGCGCGTGCCGTACGAACATAGTCGCGGCCGATTTCCTCGAGAAACATCGCTCGATAAAGGAGCGTATCGCTGCCCAAACGCGAAAAGAGCGCAATCAGCACCGGCAGCACCAAGAATGCCGTGCATCCCCAGCCGTCCGCCCATCCTGAAATGGGGAAAAGCCGCATCAGCTTTGAAAAGAGCCACTGGCCCACAATGATGTAAAAGAGCGAGGAAATGGACATCAGAAAGACAGAGAGCCCAATGGCTGCCGCCTCCACCGCCCCAGCCCCAGCTAGGACCACCACCCCAGTGGTGATGATGTCCCCAATAGCCACCGCCGCCATAGAAGCCACCCCAGTAGCCACCCCAGTAGCCACCATACCAGCCGCCCCATGAACCCGGGTAATATCCCCAGCCATAGTAAGGACGATTCCATCCCCAACCATAGTTCCATCCCCAACCGTAAGAGTTGTAACGCCAATCCCACCAAAGAGGATTACTGAATGTCGGGAAAGCATAAGCATACATGCCATCAGTATATACATTCCAGTCCCATGAATTAGGTCCGTAAACTACATCCCAATATAGAGGACTGCTAATGCTGATAGCAAAACGCGGATTACGGAAACGGATTATGCGTTCGGCATATTCATAGTCATCCTGTGTACCATTGAATTCACCAGTTACCCATTCTCCATCCAAATCCGGCTGATCTTTCTCTTTTATGTATAAGGTATCGTTATCCAATACGAATTCATTATCCTTTGCATCATAACGACGGTTATATTCATCTACATCCCGTGTGTTTCCCTTACGGTCCTGAACAACAACAGTAGTGCCCGGTGATGTATAGATGTTGGTCGTGACTTGCTTTTTCGGTTCCTTCTTCACTGGAGTCGTTTCTTTCTTCTCCTGCTTGTCTTTAGAAGGTACGAAATAAAGGTCGTCATCAACGCTTTGTGCCATCAAGCCTATAGGGAGGCATAAAGCAATTAGCAAGAAATAAACAATCTTTTTCATATCATCTCGGTTTATGTAATTACTTAAACTTATTCACATTACAAAGATAAGGAAGAGATTTACCACTTAGGGGAGATTTTCCCCAAACGATTATAGGGAAATCCCTATTTTCACGACTTTTATGAAGGGGAAAGATTATTTTGTTATATCAAGACTGCCGCAATCAGTCTATCAAACAAATGGAATAGTAAACTGTACATATTCCTCATTTACAATCCAGGCTCCTCCGAAATGCTCCACAAGCATACGATTCATTTCACTTTGAATCACAATGTTCTGTACAGGAGAAGTGGTGATAAAAATAGAATTATATACAGTAACCATAATCTCATTCTTAACCATATTCGTTTCTATCAGAATTCTCAATGGCTCACGTGGTACCTCATCAACTGGAATAAACACTGTCTTCATAAGTCTGAACAACCAGTTTCCATCATAACGAATCAAGTAATTAACACCTTGTTCCAATTTATTATTTATCTGTAACTCTTTATTAACAGAAGCCGTCCCGATAGCTTCTTCCAGATAAGTATTAAAATACAACTCCGCTGTCTGAAACTTCATCATACCTGCTTCTAAACGGGATAGATCGAGTATATCATTTATTAATTGAGATAATTCTGTAGCCGTTTTAGATATAACACCTGCGGCGCGGTTCTTCTGCTCATCAGTGAATTCTTTATCAGAAGCCAATGCCAGAGAGCAGTCCACAACTTCCGTCAACGGTTCCCGTATCGCATTATTCATATTAGAAATAAATGATTCCTTTACCTTATTTACCTTTTCTACTTCCTGGGCTATTCGTCGCATTTTTCTTTCTGACTTGCGCAGTTCTCTGTTGATACGATATTTAAGAATGGAAAAAATTAATAAAACAATAATGATCACCGCCATCAAAATTAATACGGACATGCTTATATAATAACGGAAACGTAAAGTCTGCAACTGGATTTTCTCTGTAGCATGGGTATTCCGAATAAAATTGACCTGCTTGTTGTATATCGAAACAGAAATTGAATCATTAGCCTTTAATGCCTTTTCATACAGCGGCAAGGCACGTTCGTAATCTTCCATATCCAGAAAAATATCAGCTTTATCGAGTAATGCATTATTATAATAAGAATAGTCAACTTTTCGATAACCGATAATAAGAGAATCCACACAGGCTATCGCCTCATCCCATTGCTCCGTTGCCGCATAATAGGCTTTATTTATCTCGTAGTATCTCAATTTATTAACAAAATATCTGTCAGAATAATATTTATCGGTCAACTGAATATACTTCTTTGCATTTGGCAAATCTCCCATTGCAAAATAATATTCGGCATAAGATACATATAAATAAAAAAAATCAAGATGCAACATTTGCTCCATATCCGGTTGCCTGCGAATCTCATTCTGAATGATTCTCTCCCGTTCCTGTATGCATTTCAACAGACCGGGATAATCTTTAAGCAGTTTATATACCATTATCAGGCTATTATTTATATCAGCAGATATTGTATAATCATTAAATTCCAGAGATTGAGCATAAGCCTTTTCCAGCATATCACCAGCTTGTTTCACTCTACCGGTCACACGATAAGCTCATGCTATACTTTGGTATGCCAATACAATGCCTTTATTATTCTTCAATGCCTGAGCTTCGTGCAACATATCCGTAGCTCGGTCTTCAAGCTCTTCAAAACTCTCATTCAATACTAATAAATCAATGTCACATTGTTCTCCCAAAAAGACTAAATCGTAATACTTTTCTTTCTTAGCTAAAGGCACCAATAAATCAAGCCACTTTCGAAGTTCTTCCCGATTATTCTCATTGAAGCATATATAAATATGATATAGGTAGGCACGACATTTATAAAGATTATCCTTTTGAGACTCGGCTTCTTTCAATAGTTCGTCAACATATTGTTTTCTAACGATTGGTTCCGGTTTGCAAACATCAACCAGTTCGCATAACGTTTTCAATCGTAAAGTATCATGTCCCGTTGATTCCAACTTTTGCATCAATATTTCTTTCGCACTGCTATCACCTGCGTATACATACGCCACCCCCCCAAGGAACATCCAAGATAACAATAATATTATTTTATTCATTCTCATGGCTATCATTTTCTAACGGATGTGTAAATACAAATCTTGCACCGGAGGTATATTTCGGATCAATCCAGATTTTCCCTTTCAGGTGTTCCACAATAAACCGACAAAGAGAAAGTCCGATTCCACTACCCTGAATTCCCTCATGTAACTTCTCAAAACGAGAAAAGATAGCAGGCTGCTTATCCAAAGGAATACCACACCCCGTATCCTCCACAGTAAAGACAGCCTCTTGCTTTTCGGTATCGATATCAAGCAAAAGGGCAATGGTCCCTTCGGAGTAAATTTCGTAGCATTAATCAACAGATTAATCAGAACTTGCTGCAAACGGGTACTATCTGTTTTTAAAACCAATTCATTCAACGATGTATGAAATACAATTTCTGCTGAAGTCCGCTTTACTTTTTCAATCGTTTCTATGGTTCTTTGACATAAGGCTACAACTTCGTGCCGTTCTAAGTTAAATGACATATTGTTCTCCTCTTGTTCGGACAATTCCATCACATCATTGATTAGTTTATGCAATAATTGTGCATTTTGCCTGATACTATCTCCACACATTTGCCTTGTCTCATCATCAATTGCATCTCCCATAGACGAAAGAACTTCCGAAAACCCGACAATAGCATTCAACGGTGTCCGGATTTCATGCGTCATGTTTGAGAGGAACATACTTTTAGATAAAATAGACCGCTTAGCTCTCTCATTTGCTTCAGACAATCTTACGCGTGACTTGTCTAATTCCTTATTATTTCTTTTAATCACTACAATTAATATTCCGATGATAACAAGCACAATGAGAGTATAACATATGATCCGTGCCAACAGCCCGTCATATACCTCCGCATTCTCCAATTTCATACGATCGGCTATATACGTTGAACGTATGGAATCCAAAGCTTCTGCAAAACGTTCCGTTTCTAAAGAGCGATTCAACTCCTTCACCTCATGATAAAGCACAGCGGCCTGTTGCAAGTCTTCTAAAATATGCAACAAAGCTCCTTTCGACTGCAAAGCATTCTTATATTCATATAGATTCCCTCTTTCTTTTGTAGCTACAATCAGGGAATCATATAAAGTAACTGCCTTCGTATAGTTTTTCTGAAAAAGATAATAGCTGATATATAAATCCAGTGATAATTCGGACAAGTACTCATTTGTTCTTTGCAAGTTCGTCGCCTTTTCCCAATATTTCTCAACCAATTCTTTATTTCCAACCTGAATATATCCTAGTGTGCGATACGACTGGATATAGAATTCAAAGTCTTCTTTCCCTATTAAATTTTGAGGGAGAAGCCTCTCGGCTATATCCAGATACTCCATTGCCTTCTCCACCTCATTCATTTTCAAATAAGCATAAATCTGCTGAATAACTAAGCGAAGCTTTATAAAGGCATCATTATTATTTTGTAATTCTGCTTCGGCTGACAGAAACGTCTCAACTGCCAATGCATAAAGCCCTGTATGCATATAAGTATCCCCAATAGCCTGCAATGACAAGGCTCTTCCCCGTGATGAATTTAACAGTTTAGCCTTTTCATACATCTCCTGCGCCTGAACAATCGCCTCGCCTGTTCCTCCTTTCAGACAGGTAGCATTGACTTTTATCTGTGCCGCCAGGAATGCAGTATTCCAATCTTCTGACTCCCAAGCTTCCTGTTCTACCTCCGCACATAATGCCAAGATAGAATCTTTCCATACGGAAGTAGTGGAATAAATCAGATTACGATTTGAGAGAGATAATAAATGAGGTAGTTTATGAATGGATTGGGCATTGACAGCATTCCCTAAACCCGTAAATAAATACGTAGCCAAGCCCAATAATAATACGAATGTTCTTTTGTTCATGTTTCTTTATCAAACAGGTTCTGCCTATCGACCGTTCACACAAAGATACAAAAAAACAATAGCAGCATATACTTAACACAATTACTTAGCTAATAATTCGTTTTTTGAGTATCTTTGCACATTATTCAGAATAAAGAAAGATTATGAAATACTTTGAATTTGTATTCCGTACACATCCCTGCACCGAAACGGTGAACGATGTATTGGCAGCCGTCCTTGGTGAAGCCGGATTTGAGAGTTTTATGGAATGTGAAGGCGGACTTACCGCATATATTCAACAATCCTTGTGTGACGAAACAAGTATTAAAAATGCTATCGCAGACTTTCCACTGCCCGATACAGAAATCACCTATACTTACACTGAGGCAGAAGACAAGGACTGGAATGAAGAATGGGAAAAGAATTTCTTCCAACCGATTGTTATCGGAGACCGGTGTGTAATTCACAGTACATTCCACCATGATGTTCCGAAAGCAGAATATGATATTGTAATAAACCCGCAAATGGCTTTCGGCACAGGACATCATGAAACGACAAGCCTCATCATCGAAGAGTTGCTGGACAGCGAACTAAAAGACAAATCCCTGCTGGACATGGGTTGCGGAACTTCGATCCTTGCCATACTTGCACGCATGAGAGGTGCCCGTCCCTGTACTGCCATCGATATTGATGAATGGTGTGTACGCAACTCTATTGAAAACATCGAACTGAACGGTGTAAACGAAATTGCAGTTTCGCAAGGAGATGCTTCATCACTTGTCGGTAAAGGTCCTTTTGATGTGATTATCGCTAACATTAACCGGAACATTCTGCTGAACGACATGAGACACTACATTGCCTGTATGCATCCGGGGTCCGAACTCTATATGAGTGGGTTCTACATAGATGATATTCATGCTATCCGAGAAGAGGCAGAAAAAAATGGGCTGGTTTTCGTCCATTATAAGGAGAAAAATCGCTGGGCAGAGGTTAAGTTCGTCTGCAAAGGTTAGCTATTTGCAATTTATCTTTAAGACATTTTTATCAGTCTCAGACTATAAAATACAGGAGATGCTGATTTTGTACAGTACCACATACCCATCTTGTCACACAAGAGATGTTCATCTGATACTGCACGAGATCAGCATCTCTTGCAATATGTCCCTCAATACTAAAAAAGGAGTATAGCGATATCACCGCAGCTATCTTATTATTTTTTCAATCACATAGCACAGGCAACATCATTCAAATTCCTTCTTTACCTGTTCACACCATTCCCTGATTCTCTTTTCCGCCTGCTCAGACTGATTATCCAGATCTACCACCAAGCCACACCACCGATCTCCGCGCAGTGCCCGGGAACGTTCAAAAGTATATCCTTCGGAAGAAGTAAAACCGACCAATGTGGCCCCATCTCCTTCAAATACCTCGGCAAGCAGTCCGATGCCATCTGCAAAGTTTTCGGGATAACGTATCTGATCACCCAATCCGAAGATGGCAACTTTTTTCCCTTTTAGATTCAGCGTCCTAAGTTCCGGCAAGAGTTCATCCCAATAGGTTGGGAGTTCCCCATCAAACCAGGTAGAAGCGCCTACTATAAAACAATCATATGCTGTAAAATCATTCTGCCACGCCTGTTCTATAGCAACAACCTCTAGCTTATCTTTTCCAAATTCTTTCTGAATCTTCTCTGCCACCCAAGTAGTCTTATCAGCTTTGGTGGCATAAAACAAACCAATCTTTTTCATAAACTATACCTCCATTTTATTCGATTAATATTCCAGCACCTTTTTGGCAGCTTCATATATTTTCGCTTCATCCGGCAAAATTTCTTTCTCCAGAATAGGATTAAAGCCAACCGGAGTGAAAGTAGAACCGACACGTTGTACCGGACCATCCAAATACCGGAACATTTCCGAACCAATCATGGCTGCCAGCTCTGCCCCAAAGCCTGAAAACACTTTATCTTCGTGAACAACCAATGCCTTGCTAGTCTTCTTCACTGATTCAAAAATCGCCTCTTTATCTAATGGCATCAACGAACGGATATCGATGACTTCAACTTTCCATCCTCCTTCTTTTTCCAGCCGTTCAGCCGCATGTAGACAAAAATGAGTAGTATTACCATAAGTTATAATACTCAAATCTGTTCCTTCACGGCGAACACGTGCCTTTCCGAAAGGAACTTCAAAATCCTCGGGAACAACGGCAGCTGCTTCTACCGAATTATATAATGCCTTCGGTTCCAAAAACAGCGTAAATCCTTTAGAACGCATACTGGTACGCAACAGTCCGGCTGCATCATCAGCAAAAGAAGGACAAACGATACGTGCACCTGGCAAGGTAGTCAGTGCACCTTCTATATTTTGAGAATGATATAATCCACCACCGATATATCCTCCGGAAGCCAGTCGCAAAGTAATATTCGGTGCAAACTTACCATTGCTGCGCCAATATTCATGTGTACACTCTACATATTGTTCTACAGCAGGCCAGAAGTAGTCGGCAAATTCCGCCCCTTCTATCACCACGTGAATTTTAGGGTCGAAGCGACTCATTCCGTTGGCCGTACCTACAATATAATCTTCGGCAATAGGTGCACTGAACACACGTGCTTCACCGAACTCCTGCTGCATCCCTTTGGTCACATTAAAAACTCCCCCTTTTTCTCTGTTTGCTACGTCCTGTCCCCAAATAAAGGTATCCGGATTATGTCGGAACTCAGCTTTTAAAGTTTCATTAATAGCATTTACAAGGAAAGTTTTCTCCCCTTCTTCCTGATGAGTCCCCTCTTTATACTTCTGAGGTTGATAAGGTTCGGGCATCACAAAGTCATAAATACTCTTAGGATCGGGATCAGGAGCTGCCAACGCTTTACGATTGGCAGCAGACAGTTCTTTTTTAGCCTCGACTTCAATTTGTTGCAATTCCTCTTCCGTCAAACGTTTGTAACGTAATAACATCCGTCGGAATTTCATCAAAGGATCTGCCTCTTTCACATATTCCAGTTCATCTTCATCCCTGTATAAGGTATGTTTATCTGAATTGGAGTGAGAACCGATACGAACACAATTGGCTTGTACTATCACTGGATTACGGGTGTTGATCGCATATTCACGAGCTTCGCTCATAGCATTCATAGAATCAAAAACATCTTTTCCGTTGCAGTAGATGATTTTCAAATTCTTAAAGCCGGAAAAGTTTTCGGCAACTTTACGGTTGGCAGTTTGTTCCGATTTAGGTACGGAAATGCCATATCCGTTATCCTGAATAACAAAGATCACCGGAAGACGTTCCAGACTGGCTCCATTAATAGCTTCGTAAACAAATCCTTCGGAAGTGGCGGATTCGCCGTGTGAAGTTATTGCCACTCCTTTGTGACCATAATATACCATTGCTCTCGCTACACCAGCTGCATGCAGGTCATGTGTGCCGGTAGCAGAAGAAATGTTCTCAATATGCCACTCCGGTTTGGCAAAGTGATTGGACATATGGCGACCGCCACTACCCGGATCAGTCGCTTTTGAAATACCGTTCAATATGACCTCTTCGGCTGTCATTCCGGCAGAAAGTACAGTCAGCATATCACGGTAATAAGGAAACAGAAAGTCCTCTCCAAGTGTGAAAACCTGACCAATAGCCAGCTGGATTCCATCATGCCCGGCATAAGGAGCATGGTAAGACCAGCCTAGTGATTGTAACAGATAAGATGGTGCCTTTTCGTCCAAAGCACGCCCTAGTGTCATCAGATGATACCATTTTTTCAGGGTTTCTACATCTGTTGTCTTTATATCATATTTCTTTTTCATGGTTAATGCAATTCTTAATGAATAAAATAATCAAGTATCAACCTTCCCAGTTCTCCAGATAATCGGCGATAAAATGCAGGAAGTTGCCCCCCAGCATACCATCTACCACACGGTGATCGTAAGAAAGAGACAGGTACATTTTATGACGGATGGCAATTGTATCTCCTTCCGGTGTCTCTATGACAGCCGGTTTCTTCTCAATGTATCCCACTCCCAAGATAGCTACCTGAGGCTGATTTATGATCGGTGTGCCGAAAAGGCTCTTAAAAGTACCGAAATTGGTAATAGTAAATGTACCTCCATCAATATCTTCAGGCATTAATTTGTTGTCACGCGCTTTGATTGCCAATGAATCGATGGCAACAGCCAATCCGTTAAGATTCAAATGATCGGCATCATGTACCACAGGAACAATCAAGTTACCATCATTCAAAGAAACAGCAATGCCCACATTAATATGCTTCTTAAACAGGATATTGTAGCCGTCGACCGATACATTTACCTGAGGATAGGTGGACAGTGCTTTTGCTACAGCCTCTGTTATTACAGGCATATATGTCAACTTCACTCCTTCGCGGCGGAAGAAAGCATCTTTATTCTTTTCACGCCAGCGAACCAGTTTAGTAACATCGACCTCCACAACATTGGTTACGTGCGGAGATACTTTCTTTGACATAACCATATGATCTGCAATGATACGGCGAACCCGGTCCATTTCTTTCACCTCCACTCCCGGAATGTTGGACGCCGCGAATGATACAACAGCAGCGGGTGCTGTTGTTACAGGTGCAACACTTGCAGATACAGCAGGTGCACTGCCTACCGGTGATGCCGTTTTTGGAGACGATGCAGAGGGCACAGACGGTGCAGGCTCCGGCGTTCCGGAAAGTCCTCTTTTCTTTCTATCAATATAATCTTTGATATCTTTCTTACTCAACCGCCCTTCGTATCCTGTACCTTGTATGGAATCCAGTTCCTCTTTCGGAATTTTAGCTTCCCGTGCCAACTGAATGACAACAGGAGAATACCAGCGTTCCTCTTTTGTCTCAATAGATTCCTGATTTCCCTTCTGAATCTCAGACTCTGCAAATACTTTTTCATGAGAATCACTAACATTCTCCTGAGAAGAATCATCTTCCTCTCCTCCCATATCCACAACAGCAACCACAGTACCAACAGCAACCGTATCACCTTCTTTAAATAGAATTTCCACTACTTTCCCGGCTACCGGAGAAGGAATTTCCGCACTGACTTTTGCAGTATTTACTTCGAAGAGAACATCGTCTTCCTGAATGATATCCCCCACTTTTACAGACCAAGAAACAATAGTCCCTTCGGTTATACTCTCGCCCAACTTGGGCATTTTTATTTCGAATCTTGACATAGACAGTAAATTTATTATTCAACCTTGATATATTAAAACAACCCGCTGAAATAGAAAGTTTTAAGTTAAAGTATTTTTAACCGGACTTCAGCGGCTGAATATCCATTCGTCCCGGATATATTTTTCTTTCCGAAGTTTGTCAATAACCCCTAGCTCCCATTCATTGAAAGCAACAGCCGATTGCCCCTTACTAAAATATTGGAAAACAGTCTTTTTGAAATCCTCAATCGTCTCCATAGGCAAGTAGTTGGAAATATTAGTGACCGCACTTCGGACAGAAGGAACGGCATATACAGGCACTGATTCTTTTTCTTCTATTTTTCCTTCCGGATTTAAAACCTTATTCAATATGGTCATATCCGTATCATAGAGTAAAGTACAATGATACAGAACTCTATTTTTATATACACATTGAGCACTCCCCGATATCTTCAAGCCATGCAGATAGATGCCCAGTCGTTCATCTCCTTCGGCAGTTAAGCCAATTGAAACGAAAAATTCCAATACGCGATGAAGATATGTCTTGAAATCAGGCAGACGGGACACTGTCTCAATAAAAGTCAAATTGACATTGCCCAAATCATGATATACCGTTCCTCCTCCCGAAAATCGACGGGCAATATGAATCTGTTGCAGTTCCGCCCACTCCCGGTCCACTTCCGACTGTACACGTTGATGTTTGCCCATCACCACAGAAGGCGTATCCTGCCAAAGCATAAAAACATCATCAGCTCCCTGCTTCAACAGATATTCTTCTGCCGCCAAATGGAAGTAAATATCGGTGAAAGGACTATGAATACAACGAACCATAATGTATACTCCTTATTCTTTCAAAAGAATTACTTATGAGAAGAGTAGCTCATGGTAAATCTCCCCAACCGTAGGATGTGGAAATACACTCTTCTGGAATTCTTCGATTGTATATCCCTTCTGGATAGCAATACCGGCTATAACAATCAGTTCTGATGCAGGATTCCCGATTATATGACAACCTATGATATGCCCTTCCTCATCCTGAATCAACTTGCAGATACCATTCCCCTGTTCATTCTCCGCAACAAACCGGCCGGAATATGCCATCGGTAGTTTAGTAACCCGATAAGGTAGCCCCAATTGAATCAATTCCTCTTCCGTCTTACCCACTCCGGCTACTTCCGGATTTGTATAAACGACTCCCGGAACACAATGATAGTTCATCTGATCTTCCACTCCTAAAATGTGGTTGACAGCTACTTCCGCTTCACGAATTGCCGTATGTGCCAGCAAGGAATACCCCGTAATATCTCCACAAGCGTATACCCTCGGGTGAGAAGTCAATAAATGTTCATCAACTTTTACCCCATTCCGATAAAGTTCTATATTCAGTTTATCCAGTCCGACTTTGTCCAAATTTGCCTTACGCCCTACGCTAAGCAATATCTTTTCCGCTTCAATCGTTGAGGACTTTCCTTCTTTTTCAATCACAACTCCACCAAGCTTCACTTCCACCACTTTAGTATTCAAATAGAAAGTGACTCCGCGCTTTGCATATTCCGAGCGAAGCATACCGCTGGTTTCCTTATCCATTACACCCAAAATCTCCGGCATCATTTCAACGACATGTACCTTCACCCCCATACTGTTAAAGAATGAGGCAAACTCCATACCGATTACTCCGCCACCAATAATCACCAATGTTTTGGGAAGTTCTTTTATCTCCAGTGCCTCTCGGGAAGTCCAGTAACTAACCTCTGACAATCCGGGTATCGGAGGAATTACTGTATCAGAACCGGTGCAAACCAATAAATATTTGACCTCGTACTTTTCTCCATCGCAAGCAATCCGAATCAGTCCGCCGGATTCTCCTTCTATCACCGCTTCTTTTTCTACAATCGTCACACCATAAGAATTAACAGTCATCTTCACTCCACCTGTCAACATCTTCACTGTTTTATCTTTCCGGCTCATGATTTTGGATAAGTCAAAGGAAGGAGACTCCGCTGAGATTCCATATTTGGAAGCAGTCTTAATGCTATCCAGTATTTTAGCAGAATATAGCAATGTTTTAGTAGGAATACATCCTTCATTCAGACACACTCCTCCTATTGCCTTTTTTTCAAACAAAACGGCTTTTAGTCCGTTAGCTCCCGCCCTTTCGGCAGCTGTATAACCAGCAGGGCCACCACCAATAATAGCTATATCAAATTTCATAATCGTATCTTTTTAGTAATAATACGATTATAACAAATGAAAGAAGAGATTAGTTGTATGACAAGAAACGTACCCGCTACTTAATTGTCAACTTTTTGAGTTCCTCTAAGGTCCCGTTGAATACATTGAGGTCTACATCCTCTTTAATACCCGGTACGTTTCCAACGTCCGTATGTTGCCAGAAATGCCATTTACCCTGATATTTCACTGAATCGACATAATAGTGGGCAATCCAGTAAGGATAAGCATTAAAAATAGAATCGTCCAGATAACGGGTCTTGAATTTATAAGAAGTATAAAGAATGGGCTTCACTCCATAATGGGATTCTATACGATCCAGCCAACGCTTAATGCCTTGCTGCAATTCTTTTTTCTCTTTTCGTCCGGTCACTTCCACATCGAGTACCGGGGGCAGGTCACCGGAATCCAGTTTAACTGTGCGGATAAAGAAATCCGCTTGTTTCAAAGCATCTGTACCGGGAATATAGAAATGATAAGCGCCACGAATAAAACCATGATTACGTGCGTTTACAAAATTGGCTTCGAATGTAGTATCGTTATGATCTCCTCCTTCAGTCGCTTTCATAAAGATGAAATGCAAAGGAGTAGCCGTCTGCTTATTTTGTAAAAGTCTTCCCCAGTCTATTTTTCCTTGATAATGAGAAATGTCAATCCCATGAATGTCATATCCGGAAGGAATGCAGACTCCGTATTCCTTCATGCCATTGCAAGGTTTCCACCGATAGGCATAAGGACGAAGAAAGAAATAATAGAAAATGACGGAGAAACAACCGATAATCACCACAGCCAATAAATTGCGAAGCCAGCCGGACATCGAATAACCATGCTTCATCGGTGCCTTTTTCTGGGCACGGGAAGGTTTGGAAGAAGAAACGGTCCCCTTTTTTCTGGTAGTGGCAACTGTTCTTTTCTTTTGGACAGCAGAAATCGGATTATTACGTGACGACATTTGTTTTGATGAATAAATATATGAAAGATAGGCACGGATTACACGGATTACACAGTTTTAGCATACTATTTCTTAAAACCGTGTTAATCTGCGTAATCCGTGCCTGAATAACTCTTCATCACAACGTTGCTTGATACAACAACTCTGTGAAGTTTACTTATTTAGCTTGTTCCAGTTGCAAAGTTTTAGTTGCCTGGTCGCAAACTTCCGTAGGACCAAAGTACTGGATCGGACCCGGATATACATAATCCGTTTCAACAGCCCAACGGTCACGTTGTGCAGCGAATGCTTTAAAAGGAGCACCATCCAGTTTCACCAATGCCTTCTGGATAACCGGTTTCATTTCACCGTGACGGCGTTCCATATTCATCATCATCGTGATAGGCACACCACCGGCAATCCATTCAGCAGCAGGAGCAGTTGTGTTACGTACAGAAGACATATAGCCAGTCTTACCGTCGGCAATCAACATAGAAGCTGTGTAACCCAAAGAATAGCAGTAATCAGCATCGAAGTTTGACGGAGCGGCGCAACGTCCTTCGTAACCGAAGAAGTGGTGCTGAGCAGCAAACTTACCTACGTATTTGCCATCTTCTTTCCATGCAGCCAATTTGGTAGCTACCATTTCAGACAACAGTTTTTCTGTTTCGATCAGTGATACCTGAACGTTTCCGTGCGGGTCACGATCCAGTGTCAACTGGCGAGCTACACCTTCCGGCAGACTTGCGTAGATAGCAGAGTTTTCCGGAGACAACTTACGGATGATATAATCACGCTGGTGAGACTTCTTAATCTGAGAGAACTCTTCTGCATTAGCAGCCAGGAAGTCGTTCAACTCAGCAATCAGACGCTTCATTGCCGGAATAAATTCAACCAATCCTTCCGGGATCAGCACTGTACCGAAGTTATTTCCCTGTGCAGCACGGTCGGCCACCACTTTAGCGATAGATGTCACTACATCATCCAGAGACATATCTTTTGCTTCTACTTCTTCAGAAACAATACATACGTTAGGCTGT
>OMAW01000756.1_pt1 | contig 15143 bp, 6 predicted proteins | sample 1644731 | NCBI WGS metagenome assembly OMAW01 (sample SAMEA103958133, study PRJEB25191) | human gut metagenome | biome: human-associated habitat [ENVO:00009003]; feature: intestine environment [ENVO:2100002]; material: feces | place: Germany | collected 2013/2015 | reverse complement strand
TCACAACAAACTACATATTTGGCATCTGCCAAAACTTGTAAAGGGAGTGGATGGACAGGATATTCGCCGTTGGCAAGTATCACGGCTTCGTGTGTATAGTGTTCGTTTATCATTGTATGCTCATTAATTTTTTCCATTTGAAGTAGCCAAAGATAGCTATAATGGAGTAAAGTCCGTACAATACGGAGGTGAAATAGAGATCTTTATAAATATATAGTCCGCAACAGACGATGTCGACAAGAATCCAGGCAAACCATTGCTCAATGTATTTGCGTGCCAGCATCCACATTCCGACAATGCTCAACGCTGTTGTGAAGCTGTCCAGCCACGGAACGTTACTGTCTGTGTATTCGATAAGTATCCAGGCAATGCCGACGAAAGACACGATAAACACTAGAAGCAGTGGCAGGTAACATTTCCATGGGGTATGTACAATCGGAAGGTCTTTCGGTTTCTCTGTCGTTTGCCCGTCAGTTGTCAGTTGGCTTTTCTTTTTCCGGTGTCCCCACATCCAGAAGAACCATCCGTAGATGGCAGCTATCAGATAGTAAATGTTGATGCCGAAGTCGGCATACAGTCCTGCGTCGTAATAAACAAAGATATAAATGGCCGGCATGATGATGCCCGCCAGCCACAGATAGATACTGGCGCGATACTCCAGCCACAGGTAGATAATGCCAATAAACGTACCGAATATCTCCAGATAATTCATTTCCATATTTGCTTATTTATTCGTTCTCTACGCCGGCATTACCCGGATCAGATTCTATGGGTATGTTCTCAGCCTGTCATGTTAGGGCACCCCTATTGCGTGAATCGGCGGTAAAATTACGAATTTAGCAGAAGGAAAACAAGGAATCATGTAAAAACAAGTCTTCCGTTAAAAAACGAAGAGGAGATTTCAACGGCATTTTTGTGATGCCGTGAAATCTCCTCTTCTACTCATTTGTCGTGTATTATAAAACTTCTTTTTCTTTAGTCAGTTGCTCTTCATATATCGTGTTACCGATTGTATATTTGAGGCTGAACTTTTTGGCGGTTGTGTTGTAGGTACTTTCTCCTGAGTCGACAATTGCCGGTCCGTTTTCAGCATCCCATGCTTTGACCGAAACTTTCTTCACATCATTAGTGCCTTCCACTATCTGATCCGTGATGGTCAGTTCTATTGTACCCGTTTGGATATCAGCCTTCTCGTCGCTCTCGTTGTTCATGGCATAGAATAGTCTGACGGTGTTGACTCCGGTAGGCTTAATCGTTTTAGGCTTCTGAATCGTCTTCGGAGTTTCTCCTTCTAAAGTGGTATGTCCACTCATCTGGTAATTGCCCGAATAGTCATTCTTTAATTTTAATAGAACCAACATTTTACACCCGGATGTACTTATCGGATATCCTGTTGTACTTTCTATTTCGACGGGGATGACGTATGACTGGTCAATCTTCAGACTTGCTGTCTTTATCAACACAGGAACTTCGGCGGAAATACCTTCAGCGTGCTTGATTACCGTATTCTCCAAAGAAGGAATGGAATATAAATCAGTATCCAGTGATTTATAATATTTGTCCTCATTCAGAACGGTCCAGTATTTTTTATTGTAAATATCTACCAACTCTTCGTTGATCTTCATTTTTACGTTCACATCTCGGTCTAATGCTAATGTACCGGAACTGCTGACCGTGAAATAAGTTTTCACTTCTTCGTTACTGTAACTTACTTCTGTGGTCCATACTCGGTTGTAAGCACCGATCAGGTAGATTTCTTTCTGATATTGTTCTTTGTCAAGCAGGTCTTTTTCACAAGAAGTGATGGAGAGCGTTAATAAAGAACAGACCACTAGTTTGTATATTGATCTCATTATATGTTCAATTTTATATGATTAATAATCAGTTATATGATGGAAAGGGGAAAGTTACCAATCTCCGAATCCGTCCCATCCTGGATTTTGTTTCAGTTTGGCATTTTTATCCAATACGGCTCTCGGAATAGGATAGAAGTACATCTTCCTGTCAAAGCTGCGTAATGCATACTTATGAACTACATTGACAACAGTATAGAATTGGTCTCTTTCGGTCGTCTTCTTGGTAACGTCCATACCTTGTACCGGTTTGTTTTCTTCTGTTTCTGCTAGTCCCCAACGACGCAGGTCATGATATCTTCTTCCTTCGCACGCAAATTCGATCATACGTTCGCGGATGATTAACTGACGCATCTTCACTTGATCGGCGGCATCGGCAAGGGTGATGCCCGGCAATCCGGCACGGTAACGAATCATGTTGAAGTAGTACATGATTTCCTCCGGATTATACAAAACATGATAAGTGGTGTTATCTGCCGCTTCCGTATATTCCGGTTTTCCTTTCAGTTCATTCAATGCTTCTACATAGTTCAACAGTATTTCCGCATATCTGAATACAGGGAATGTTTTCGGTTTTATTTTAGCACCTGTATGACTGGTACAGTTATCCTCCGGATGGATATATTTCTTTAGAGTATATCCCGTTAAGTTATAGTCTTCTGGATTGGCAGCCTGTTTTGCACAGTTGCCATTCACGTAATATCCTGCTGTAAAGTTAGTCACGTTGGGAGCTTCGGTTCCTGTTACCGAAGTTGCGGGCCAGAAACATTCACAGAATCCGATAGATGCGTAGAAACGCGGTTCGCGGTCCAGATACATTTTGGCAACGGTTGGTCTCAGCTCATATCCTGTGGCGATGGTAGGTACAGTACCCGCTTCTTCATAATAATCAGGTTGTTGCACATAATCTTCTCCATCTTTCATGTAGTAGGCATCTATGAGTTTCTGAGTGATTCCTAAGCCGTTCCATCCTCCCAGTTTCAACGGGAAGGCGATTGAAATGATGTTGTTGTTCAAGGGAGTAGCATAAATAAGTTCAGGGTTTTTCACAGCCAGTGCTTCTCCATTGAACATGTCTATATACGAATGGTAAGGATCGATTCCTCCTACTCCTAACGGAAATTCCGCTTGTGACGCCTGAGAGGATGCATACGTGTTTTCATCGCTGGGTACAGTGTATAATGAGTAAATACCGCTATCGATAATTCTCTTGGAGGCAGCAGCTGATTTCGCCCATTTCACCGGGTCATATTGCTGGGCTATCATGTTTCGTCCGTCGGAAGTGGTCCAGTCGGCATAATATTGATTGCCGTTGTACCACTTGGAAGCTTGGTAAAGCCGGACACGTGACATGAGGGCGGCTGCCGCATATTTGGTAGGACGTTCGAACTGAGTGCTCGGGCGCGTCGGGTCCAGTAGACTGTAAGCTTCTTCGAGGTCTTTGCAGATATATTCCACACATTCATCGTACGTGTTACGTTCGAATGACAAGTTTTCAATGTTTTCATCTACCGACAGCGGCTCTTCGGGAAGGATGACTGCCGGTCCGTAAAGCTCCAACAGATAGAAATAGAAGGAAGCTCTCATGAAATGAGTCAAACCCATAATTTCACGTCTGTCCAATCCTTTCAGGTCTTTGCATTCATCGATGCGGGTGAAGATAGTGTTACACTTACGGATACCTTTGTAGTATTGTCCCCACATGTTGTAGTAAGAATCGTTCTGCGTAATTTTGTCTGCATACAAGTAGGTACCGGCGTACTCAGCTTTCTGCCATGACAGAAGGACTTCATCTACCGCAGTCTCGTAAGGACCGTAGGAACCGGAAAACAAGTTGCCTTGAGCGGGCATTAATGCCGCAGTTCCCCACACATAACGCTCCAGATAATCTTGTCTGGCAAAGATGGAGTCGAGTGGAGTCAGGTCGTTAAAGTATTCATCAACTGCCAGATAGTTGCATGAAGTCAGCATGAACGGGATGATTCCCAGTGTCGTGCATAGAATATGAAGGCTTTTCTTTAATATCTTTTTCATAATAGTTTTCAATTAGAACGTAGCTGTTAACTGTAAAGAGAAGGTACGCTGTAGCGGATATACGGCGCCGTTTTTAGATGCCTGTCCCGGATCCCATAGTTTCACTGAATCCCATACTGCCAGATTCTGTCCGACAAATTGCAGATTCATATCACTGATGCCCACTGTCCTTAGTACTTTATTCGTTCCGATACGATAGGAAATATCCAATGATTTCCAACGCAGGTAAGAACCATCTGCCAGCCAGAAAGTAGAAGCACGGTTATTGTTCTTATTCTCTCCGTAAGTCAGGCGCGGGAAACGTGCATTCGGGTTTTCTGTAGAAGGATCCCCTGAATACCATGCCGGTGTCCAACGATTCTTCGGGTCGTTTACGATGGATAGAATGTTGCCGACTTCTCCGCCTGAGAAGGGATAGAATCCGGAACCGCCGTATAAGAAGTTAACTTTGGCTGCTCCAGTGAATAAAGCACTGATAGTCCATCTTTTATATCTGTACTCCAGTGCAAAACCGTATTGAATTTGCGGTACATTGGAGTGTGCAATAGGAACAATATCGTCATCGTCAATTTTTCCGTCAGCGTTCACGTCTTTATAGCGGATATCTCCGGGGCGTACTTCGCCGTATGTCTGTTTCGGGCTTCGGTTGATTTCATCCTGATTTTGAAATAAGCCTAATGCAACCAAACCGCGCATAACACCATAATTTACATCGCTATACGATTGGTAAGGGTAGCGCACCGCATCTTGGTCCCAATGTACAACTTTGCTGACAGCATATGTCATGTTGGCACGCACCGTGAAAGAGTTGTCTTCGTTTATTTTCTGGTTCAGGTAAATGTTACCATCTATACCGCTACTGCGCATACGTCCTACGTTGGTATATGGGTTGGTCACGACGCCTACTTCCGAAGGCATCATTTTTCTTTCCTGAAAAATATTATCACGAGTGTCTCTGAAGATATCTACCGTTCCACCTATTTTATCATTGAGAAATTGGAAGTCGATACCCAGGTTATATTTCTTGGCTACCTCCCAATGTAAGTTGTTGGCTCCGATTTGTTTTTCTGTCAATCCATTGGAACCCCAACGACTACCACCTCCAAAGTTAATCAACGTCAGATATGGGAACCGACGTCCACCACCGATCTGATCGTTACCAACTTCACCATAAGAAGCTCTGATCTTCAAAAAGTTGAGCCATCCTGCATGATTCTGCATAAATTCGTATTGGGTCGGGATCCATCCTAAGGCTATTGCAGGGAACAAACCGAATTGTTTGCCCGGTTCAAAGTTTTCGGAACCGGTGTATCCTACGTTTCCTTCTATCAGATAAGCATCTTTATAAGAGTAAGTAGCTCTGGCAGATAATGCTTGATAACGTTTGGGAATAGATGAAATTTCATCATTTGCTTCGGTGGTTTCGGTGCTTTGCATATAGTAATGTATCAAACCGGTTACACGGTGTTCCTGATTGAAAAGTCTTTCATAGGCAAGTTGCGATTCGAAGTAATATCTCCGGTCACTGGCAGCACTCTTGGCGAATTGAATGTTGCTGGCTGATACCGTACGTTGTGTCATTAATGAACCGTCATTGTAACGGCCAAAGGCCTTGTATAGGTCCGGCATTTTGGAGCGGACTACGTTGTGTATATTGTTATTGTTATACGAGAACATTCCTCTGGCAGTCAAACCCTTGATCCATTTTCCGAAGTCTTGACGTAAGGTGAAATTGATGTTCATAGTGGTCCGGTTTCCCTTTTTAAATCCGGTATGGTTCAACAAGATATATGGTGAGATTTTTTCTCCGTTTTTCCCATAAGCAGGAAGCATTCCATTGGAATAACGTAAAGGCACCGTCAGGGGAGTCAGATAGGCTTGTGCGGCCCAGAGTGCGTCATTGTTAGTTCCGAATCCCGGTGCTCTGTCTTCTACAATAGCTCCGTCCATAGCCAATCCCATGATCGTCGATGAAGTTAGATTCATGTCTACCTTTGCGCGGAAATTATATTTAGCCCATTTGACATTCGTGTTGTATTTGTTAACTTTGTCTTGCTTGAAGATAGCATCTTTGAATGTACCTCCTACACTGACAAAATATCTGGCAACTTTTCCACCACCGGATACATTTAAATAGTGCTGATGATTAATAGTTACATCTTTCAGTATCTCTTTTTGCCAGTTAACGTTTGGATATAAGTCATTGTCCAGTCCTGCTTTAATAATCTCCAGTTCTGTCGGGCTATAAAGAGGGTCCATATTGCTTACCACTCGGGCTTCGTTTGCCAAGCTGGCATAATCGTATGCTTCCAGATATTCGGGCATACGGGGGGAATAAGAGAGAGTCATACTGCTTTTCCAGGTTACCTTGGTGCGACCTTCCTGACCGGAACGGGTCGTTACCAAAACAACGCCATTTGCACCACGTACACCATAAACGGCTGTTGCCGAAGCATCTTTCAAGATAGAGAAGCTCTCAATATCCGACGGGTCGAGGTCGTTGAGGTTTCCTTCAATACCGTCAATCAAAACCAGCGCAGACTGGTTGGCACCAAATGTGCTGATACCGCGAATCCAGAACTCAGAAACATCCTGCCCCGGTTCGCCGCTTCGGTCAACGGCTATAATACCGGGAACCACACCTCCCAGCATATTGGCTACGGAAGTTGACGGAGCACTGATGGCAGCCGGATTGACACTGGTGACAGCACCTACCACGCTGACTTTACGTTGTGTTCCCATACCTACAACAACTACTTCGTCCAATGATTCTGAGTCGGGCTCCAGAGATATACGCATCTTCTTATCGGTTTGAGCAACCACTATTTCTTTGCTTTTATATCCCATAAATGAAACAATCAGCGTTGTTTTTGGAGCTAATGATTTCATACTGAAGTTACCATCCATATCTGTTATAGTTCCGGTTTTTTCTTTCCCTTTTACAGATATGTTTGCACCCGGGAGCGGATCACCATGTTCATCTAACACGATTCCGGCAATTTGAATTGGTTCTTGTTGGGCCCATATCCCTTGTGTTGCATTTCCTGCCAATAGCAGAAAGAAACACAGGGTTAATTTAAAATATAGTGTTTTCATTTCTATTCCTTATTAATTATTCAATAGCAAGTTTTCTGATGCAGTGGTTGTTTTGATCTGCAATGTAAAGAAATTCATTTTTGTCCAAATATACACCCCAAGGCTGATCGAATTGGGCTTCCAAAGGATCCCCGTCTTTGTATCCTTTCCCGCTACCTGCTATCGTGGTCACGATATTTAACTTGGTGTCAACTTTACGAATCCGATGGTTATTAACATCCGCTATATATAAATTGCCTTCTTTATCAATAGCAATTCCACGCGGCTCATTGAATTGTGCTTCTTGTACATCTCCGTCCCGGAAGCCTGCGCCTGCACCGGGAATATATTCTTCAATGTCTCCGTCTAGAGCTGGCCAACCGTCCGTATCGCGTGTGAGCTTAAAGCGATAAACTGCACTCTTACTATGCAACACACAATAAACATACTTATCAACCGGATTGTAAGCACATAAACCATTGGAGCCTACATTATAGAGTGTACCGATTCGTTTTGCTTTGTTGGGATTTAAGGTTCTTTTATTCTTATCAAAAGGTTGTGTCCACAATTGTCCTGTGTTTTGGCGGTATATCACAAAAGTAGAATCTACAGGGTCGAGAACAACACTATGCATCCATCCTCCGTTGGCTAAAAGCTGTCCCATTTTATCAGCCACCCAGCTCACATTAGCATCGAATAAGAAACAACCGAAGTTGGCATTATCGCATGGACCAAATAGTTGTTTCTTTTCTTTATCGATAAATAAAGGTTGGTCGATTACCATGCCATCCAGTAAAGTGATGGTTTTATTTTGTTCGATGGATGATAAACGCGTTCTTCCATCAGAGTCGAATATGAATACATTGTCATCATTGTCTACAGCTACATACCTTGGAGTATTGAATGTGGTCTCGCCGAGAGTTCCGTCTTTATTGCCACCTTCTTTGGCTTTTCCTACTACTGTAGATACGGAAGAAGTTACAATATATTTGAATGTTTTTTCAGCATTGCTGAGTTCAGCTTCTTTTCCGGCAATCTCCACCCGTACATGGCTTTCTCCTCCGGCTTGCTTGGGCACTTGGGCATAAATAACATCAGGCTTGACACCTAAAACCAATGCCTCCCGTTCATTACCTACTTCATCCTTGAAGTAAACTTTCACTTGGCTTTTGTCTTCTCCGAAATTGGAACCTTTAACAATGAATTTGGTTCGTATGCCACCGGAATCGGGCATAAACTCTGTAAACTTGACTGGTTGATTAGGATCGAAAGCTGTGCTTTTCTTGTCTTCATTACAACCTACTATTAGTAGCAGGAAGCCGAAAACCATCCAGATTAGATTAAATGATTTACGCATGTTTTTCTATAAGATTTTATTAGTTTGAAAAAAGGTCTTTTTAGGCTTTCTATTTAAATAAGGTTTAATAGATTCTAATTGATTTCAATTTGACTTAAGGGCTTTTGGCTTTTTCTCTCATGTGATTAATTGTTTTAAATATTACAGATTCAAAGGTGTAAATGGCTATATATAATTGTGAAGCACACTTTCCGTTCGGTTTTCAGGATACAAACTTAGGGGATTTCAAGGAATCAGGAGCATATGCTTTTATTCATCCATGTATATCTTTTCATTCAAAATTGCTTTTTTTATCATTTGCTTCGCCTTTCTGTTATAATATTGATTATTTTTGTGACACTTAAACTAATATGAATATATAATGAAGCGAACCGTTCGATATACCGTCCTTGTTTTGATTGCTATTATAAATTCTTTAGTTATTACTACTTCTCTCTATGCTGTTCTGCCTTATAATGAACTTCATCAGTTGAATATGAGTAATGGCTTGGTAGATAACATCATTACTTGTATCTATCAAGATCAAGATCGTTTTATGTGGTTTGGATCCAGTAATGGGCTGAGTCGATATGACGGGAAGCAGATTCGCAATTTTAGTGTAGACAATGCGAGGATGTATGTTTCCGATATAAAAGAGACTTCTGATGATAAATTGTGGGTAATAGCTAATGAGTATTTATATTGTTTTGATCGACGGAAAGAGAAATTTGTTCTTCCGTCTTTTCAGGATGGAAAAAAGGCCATTTCTGTAAGTGCTATGGAAATAACGGGGGATTCACTTTTTTGGATAGTAAAAGGCGGACAATTGCAATGCTTGAAACGACATTATAAATTAGTGAAAGGTGACTTACAAATAGAGATGACCGTCGAAGCAGGCTATCCGTTTTTTTTAGATGAGGGGGAATCTTTTTCGAATTTATGTGCTTCACAAGACGGGCATTTCTTGTATTTGGTTACCGATAAGGGAAATTTGTTGTTCTTTGATAAGATTGCAGGTAAAGTGGTCCGGAAGTTCAAATACTCTATTAATCCTAGTGCTAATGCTACTACTATCATGAGTGAAGGGGAATATATTTGGGTTTCTTCTATAGTGGGTGGAGTAACTCGTCTGCATATTCCCACGGGAAAATCTGATTATTATCAGTATAATGAGGATGCCAGGTTGTCTTCTTTATCACATTCAGATGCGTATGGGGTGGTTGCGTTGGATAATGATTCTTACATTGCAGTAACCTGGAATGGATATACTCTGTTAGCTCCTGAAGAAAATGATCCTTCTAAGTTGTCGGCAACGCCTTATACGAATACCTCATTTTTGCAGTACCGGAATGTAGAGACAAGAATGATTTCTGTTTATTATGATAAAGAGGGAATACTATGGATCGGAACTAGAGGAGGAGGGATTGTCTATTTTGATTTTAGACAGCATTCTTATATGCAATATCACAGCAAAAAACATAATGAAATCTCTGCTCAGGTAGCTGACAAAGATGGTCGAATTTGGTTGGGCACTTACCATGAAGGAATTATGCGTAGTGACCAGCCTTATGCTAAATCGCGACCGCTGAACTTTTCTCCTGTGGGCAATCAAAAGGAAGTCCCGGTGTTTTGTGCAATCAAAGATTCATGTTCTAATTTATGGTTTGGAAATGCTTCCGGAAACTTGATTTGTTATGACTGGAGTTCCGATTCTTTCCATATATATCCGCTCAATCATTTAGGGAAAAAGGTAAACTCCTATATAGTGGCCTTAATGATTGACTCCCGTTATCGGTTTTGGGTATGCACTTCTGCCGGATTGTACTTATTTGATCATCAGACAGGTCATTTTGAATTATTCTCATTGCGTGAAGCCTTGAAAGAAGATGCAGAGCCATGGGTCACTGCTATTTGTGAAGATAAACAGCGGAATATCTGGATAGGGACAGCAAAAGGTATTGTACGATTATCACAGGTAAATGTTCGTCCATTAAAGATGGTTCATGGATATGAAGAAAAAGAAAATATAGGAGCTCGTGTAGTTAGTGCTTTACTGACTGGTACTGACGGAACTGTATATGTGGGTTATAAAAATGGATTTGGAATCATTCCTGTGGGCGAAGATAGGATAACGTCTTTTTATACAGTAAAAGATGGACTTTGTAATGATTGTATAGATTGTATAGCGGAAGATGAGAAGAATCGTATTTGGTTGGGGAGTATATCCGGTATCTCAAGATATAGCCGACAGCAACATGTCTTTTACAACTATTATATTTCTAGTAGCAATAAATCTGTGATGTTGTTTAAGAATACTTTATTTTGGGGAAATAATAAGAGTTTAACCTATTTTGAACCGGAAAAACTGACATCTGCCACCATTGCCAGCAAAACTCTTTTGACCGGATTGGAAGTAGATAATAAGCAAATCAATATAGGTGAGAAGATAAAAGGACAAGTTATTTTGAACTCTAATATTGCATCAGTTGATCATTTGGAATTGATCAATGCGAATCGGGATTTTTCTCTTCAATTTAATAATCTGGCTTTTTCGAAAGATTTGCAAAAATATAGTTATCGGTTATATCCATATCAGAAAGATTGGATTGTTTCTGAAGCAGGTAAGGTCTCGTTTACCAATTTATCTGCCGGTTATTATATTTTTGAAGTCAAAACATTATTTCCTAATAATACGGAAGGAGACATCACTGCATTGCCGATAACGATCCTTCCACATTGGAGTCAGACCTTCTGGTTTCGTTTGCTTTTGATTTTCTCGGTTCTATTTTTGATTGGTTATATTTTCTATAGTTTGTTGCGGCGACAGCGTCGTTTCAAAAAAATGATTCAGTTGAAGCATGAACTGACGATTGCTAATTTGGAGAGAAATGCAGAACGGCATATACGGGAAGAACGTGAGAACTTTTTTATGAATGCAGCTCATGAGCTAAGAACTCCTCTTACTTTGATACTTGCTCCTATACATGATATAATGAAGTCCATTACCCCATCGGATAATTGGTTTGATTCATTTAGCAGATTGCACAAGAATTGTCTTTCTCTACAGACATTGGTTGATCGTCTGCTATATGTACAGAAGATAGAGGGAGGCATGATAAAACTTTATCTGTCAGAATCGGATATAAAGGAGATTGTTAGGCGGGTGGCTAATCCTTTCCTGCAAATGGCTATGGTCAAGAAGCGAGAATTTTTAGTCCGGGTCGATACAGTACCTATGCATTTATGGGTGGATGTGGCGAAAATAGAATCAGCTGTTCAAAATTTGCTGTCAAATGCTTTTAAATATACTTCTCAGAATGGACGTATTGAACTGGCTGTGTCAGAGGCGGAAATTGACGGACGACCTTATTGCCTTGTTACAGTGTCTGATAATGGGGTGGGGATACCTGATGATTTGCAACAGTACGTGTTTGGTTCGTTTGTAACAGGAAAACGTGTCCCGCAATACTCCACATCAATAGGTCTTGGATTACATATTGTAAAGCATACGATGGGGTTGCATCATGGATTTGTAACGTTAACCAGTCGTGTTGGAGAAGGAAGCCGGTTCGTTCTGCACATTCCGGTGGGACTTTCTCATTTTGTCCCAGGAGAATATGAAATGGTACCTGATCCGGCGAAGGGAGATTTGTTGGAAGAGTATACGACAGAAGAACGTCCGATGGAAGAAGTAATAGAAGAAAAGAATGAGACTATGGAGGAGACCGTTAACAGAGTGAAAAATAATAAGGAATTTTTGTTGATCATAGAGGACCACGATGAGATGAGAGAATATTTATGCAGTCTATTTAAAGAAGATTATAATGTTATTGAGGCTGGAAATGGAGAAGAGGGGGTGGCTATGGCTGATAAATATATACCTAAATTAATCATTTCTGATATAATGATGCCGGTTAAGGATGGGTTTGAATGTAGTCGGGAGATTCGTGAAAATAAGCGGACTTTTCATATACCGGTTATCTTTTTAACAGCTAAAGCAGAGGATGCTGACCGGTTGAAAAGTTTACGAATTGGGGTAGATGACTATATAATGAAACCTTTTAATCCGGAGTTATTGAAAGAGAAGGTGAAAGCATTGATAGAACAGCGTGATCTGCTAAGAAAACTTTATGCGAAAACTCTAATGATGGATGAAGATGTACTGGAGTCTTCAGAAGATGTTCACGATGTTTTTATGCCTAAAATGCTTCAGATTATAGAAGAGAATTTGTCAAACCGGAATTTTACAATAAAAGTTCTGACAGATAAATTGAATATGAGCCAACCGACCCTTTATCGCAAGGTTAAACAGAAAACAGGTTTGTCGATTATAGAAGTGATTCATGGAGTACGGATGAGTAAAGCTGCATCTATTATCATGAGCAGGCGATATAGCAGTCTGACAGAAGTTGCGGAAATGGTAGGATATGATTCGATGATTTCCTTCCGTAAGCAGTTCGTTGCACAGTTTGGGGTGCTTCCTTCCAAATATATGGAAGAGAAAATGAGGAAATAAGAAGCCGCGTTCCATGTTGGCGGCTTCTGTACTATCTGTTTGAATTGTTATTGTTAAAAACGGAAAGACACATGTCCCATAACGTTTGTTCCCGCCTGAGCAGCATATCCGGCAGAATCTATTCTATGATTCACGTCCTTATCGTATGAACTGGATGCCCAGCCGTTATTCTCATATTCTTCGTTGAAGAGATTATAGACGGTCACACCCAAAGTGATTTCTTTCGCTACCTTGCGGGGCTTGAATGTATAAGCCAGATTCAGGTTGCTTACAAAATACTTATCCAGTGTCAATGCTTCTACTTCGGCGTTTGTCATGTATTGCTTACCGACAAACTGAGATTGAAGAGAGGCTTCGAATCCCTGATACGTAAAAGCGAAACGGTTGTTTAGCAGGAAATCTGGTGAAAAAGCGATTCGGGTACTTTTATGAGAAACGCTTGCGACATCCAATAAGTTCCAGTCATCATCGTATATGGGAATGTTTTCTACAAAATTTTTGATACGGTTTTTGCTCCATGTGGCATTGATATCCCACTGGAACCATTTGCACGGCTTGATGCCTAACATGAGTTCGATTCCCATCCGGTAACTGTCCGGAACGTTTTCAGTCAGAGCTTCACCGATATCATTTAGTGCACCGGTGAGGACAAGCTGGTCGGTATAATCCATGTAGTAAAAATTGGCACCTGCTGTCAGCCAATGAGTGGCAAAGGTATATCCGGCTTCGTAGTCGAGCAGCTTTTCGGCTTTCGGGTAGCTGTCCGGATTGCCATCGGTATAGTTGTTTCTTGTCGGTTCTTTTTGGGCAACGGAGAAAGAGGCATAGATGCGATGGTTGGAGTTGATATTCCAGTTCAGTCCGACTTTCGGGTTGAAGAAGTCGAATTTCTTGTCTATGGCGAGTGGTCGCAACGTGTTTTTATTCCAGTCGTATTTGTCATTTGCCCCGTCGATGGTGTAGTCTATATGCCGGTATTGGAGATCGGCATAGGCACTTAGGCCTTTGGTCAGGTCGTAAGTTGCTTTCAGGTAGATGTTGCCATCGGTTTTCTTCGATTGGTTACGATAGTATTCGTGTTCGGGAGATAATGCGCCGATGTAGTTCTTCACCCAGGTCACTCTTCCAAAGTTGCTGCCCCGGTACTGATTCAAGCCTCCGCCCAAGGAAGCTGTCAGCCGGTGGTTGGTATAATTGAGGGAGAATACACCTCCGCCAAACTTATTGTCCATTTTCTTTTGGCGGACCAGATCGCTTTTCGAAACTTCTTTTCCATCCATTGTAAATGGTTTCAGCCCGTATGTTACCAGATAGCTACTGTCTTTGTACTCTTCATAGTAGCCGTCTCCTTTGGTATAGTGCAAGGCTGCGTTCAGATTCCATGCGGTAGAGAAACTATGATTGAAAATAAGTTGATAGTTCTTTTGTAGATAATTATCTGTCTGGTCAGCATAATAATGTTTCTTTCCGTCGTCTCCTTTATACTCCCCACAGGAATTATAACGTCTTCCGAATTCCTGCATTTCCTCCTTGCTGGCGTAGTTCCACGCATGATAAGTCTTTTCTTTTCCGGCAAATGCGATGAGTTTGACAGATGTGTTTTCTGCAAAATATCCTCCTTGCAGATAGTACGAACTGAGATTGACTGAAGCACGGTCGATGTAACCGTCCGTACCGATATTGGAGAGGCGGGCATCGAATGTCCAGTGGTTGTTCAGCAGTCCGGTTCCCACTTTAACGGTTTCCTTGTGCGTGTTGAAAGAACCATAAGAACCGTTGAATTCTGCATACGGTTTCATAGATGCACCTTCGGTCTGCATATTGACACTGGCTCCGAATGCACCGGCTCCATTGGTCGATGTGCCTGCACCACGTTGTACCTGCATATCTTTTACAGAAGAAGAGAAGTCGGGCATATTTACCCAAAACAGGTTATGGCTCTCAGCGTCATTCATGGGGATACCATTGACGGTGATGTTGATACGTGTGCCATCCGTTCCGCGTACACGAAGTGTCGTATAACCGATTCCCGATCCCGCATCCGAGGTGGTGAGTGTGGAAGGAGTCATACTCAACAGGTAAGGGATATCCTGTCCGAAGTTCACCTTTTTAAGTTCGGCTTTGCCTATATTGGTAAATGCTACGGGAGTTTTTGCTGTAGCACGGGTGGATACTACCTGCACCTCTTGCAGGTTGATTACTTTCAGACTGTCTGATACTGCACTCGTTTGTGCATGGACAGGGAAGCCTGCGCCCAATAAGGCGACGGCCATCATCATATTTTTTTTCATCTTGCTTATTAATTGGTTCTCTACGCCGGCATTACCCG
>OMAW01000751.1_pt1 | contig 15244 bp, 7 predicted proteins | sample 1644731 | NCBI WGS metagenome assembly OMAW01 (sample SAMEA103958133, study PRJEB25191) | human gut metagenome | biome: human-associated habitat [ENVO:00009003]; feature: intestine environment [ENVO:2100002]; material: feces | place: Germany | collected 2013/2015 | reverse complement strand
GGATTGCTAACTCATTTACAAATAAATTATTAAAAAAAATTAACACGGTTACAGCTATCTTTCAAATTAAGGTTGCCGGCTTACGATTTTTCGCACATAACGCTTGTGGTGATTACAATCTGCAATCGCCTTTTCGGGACATTTTTTGATTGTTTTGGGATTTTCCCCTGTGGGAAGGGGATGCAAGGGGTAAAAAAAGTGACTTAGGAGAGCCTTTTCGACGCATTCGGCATATCCGACGGCGTCCAGTCGGGGCACAGCAGGTTGATACGCTTGGAGAGGCGTTCCATCTCACTGCTGATGTGCGAATGGGTAATATTCGCATAGATCTGCGTCGTGCGTATATTCTTATGTCCAAGCAGTTTACTGATGGTTTCGATGGCTACTCCCTGCGAAAGGGTGATTGTCGTGGCGAACGTATGCCGGAAGCAATGGAACGTGATCTTTTTCTGGATACCCGCCTCGGCGACGATCTTGTCGAGGCATTTATTGCACCACCCGTTGCTCGGGAGTTCGAATATCCGTCCGGAACCCGATGCAGGCATGTATTTCAACAGGATATTGTAGGGCACGGTAAACAGCCGTACATTGACCTCAGACCCCGTTTTGCGGCGGGTCGTGTTGATCCACAGCTGTTTGTTTATTTCCTGGATATTCTGCGGCTCCAGGTCGCGGATGTCGACATAGGACAATCCGGTGAAGCAACTAAACAAAAACGTGTCCCTGACAAGTTGTAAGGTGACATCCTCGTTCTCATACTGCATCATTCGGTTTATTTCATCCATGGTCAGGTAGTTGCGTGTTACGAATTCGCTTTGTAATTTGTAATTTGCGAAGAGATCCTTGCCCATATATCCTTTGCTGCGGGCCAGCATGAGGATATGTTTCAGGGCGATCATGTAAATCCAGGTCGTGTTTTTTTTATACCCGGCTTCCTTTGCGATATATGCATGGAAGCCCGTGAGGAACTCCCTGTTGAGCTCCTTGAACATCAGGTCTTTCCTGTCGTATTTGTCCCATATATAGTTTGCCAGATGCTTGCAGACGCACCTATATTTATAATATGTGGTCTTGCTGCGGCTGATGCCGACCATACGGTTGAATTCTTCGTTGTGCTGCCTGAAAAAGGCGAGCACGGTCTCCTGACGGAGGTTGGCTCCGAAGTACATCTCTTTGACCATCAACGGGGTTACGAACGATTGTTCGTAGAATAACTTGTTGTAACACCTTTCGATGTGGTAGTGGATATTCGAAAGCTGTTCGTTGATCCTGCCTGCGGCATTGCTCCGCCCGGCGACACGCCCCATTCCGACATCCCAGTGTTCGGGTGCGACCGAGAGGCGCGTGGAAAACTGCGTCCGCTCCCCGTTGATCGTGATGCGTCCCATGATCGGGGCGTTCCCATTCCGGAGAGGCGCGTTTTTCTTGATGTAAAACAATACATTAAACGTGTTTCTCATTGCTCAAATAACCTTTTGTGTTTAACCTAATAACAATATGCAAACCGCATTAAAGGTAATGATTAAGTAACCCCCGAATAACGTATTATTCGGTCTAAATATCTTATTGTACAGATGTTAGCCTGTGCGAAGCGGTTACTTTGTAGTAACACTGCTACAATCCGACATGGCATTTATGGAGATTCAAATGCCTTTTAATCAGTCTATTACGTTTGGATTAGCCGATTTTGCGCCAGAAAAGACCTTGTGCGCTGAATATCAAGATATTATATTATTCAACGCACTTTGGCGGCTTTTTATTTTAAAAAACCAATTAAAATTAACGCTTATGGTAAGAAAAATTGTACTATCGTTAATTGCCGTTTTGGTATGCGGGTTATACGTATCCGCCCAGAACAGGCAGGTCTCCGGTACAGTTACCGATGCCGCCGGTGCTCCGGTGGCTGGAGCCACAGTCATGGTCGAGGGCCAGCATATCGGTACCACGACAGGTACGAACGGCACCATCTCGCTTGCAGCCCCTGCAAACGGGAAACTGGTCGTTTCGTTCATCGGGTATGACACCGAGACCGTCGCGATCGCCGGGCACACCCATGTTTCGGTGACGCTCAAGGAGAATGCACAGGCGATCGACAATGTAGTCATCACGGCCTTCGGTGAAATCAAGAAGAAGGATTTTACCGGTTCGATCGCATCGGTTTCGGCCGGTGAAATATCAAAGACCACCGTTGCTTCCGCTTCGCGAATGCTGGAAGGCGCCGTTACCGGTGTGCAGTCGTACAGCTCTACGGGACAGCCCGGTGACGACGCTTCGATCATCATCCGCGGTATCGGTTCGATCAACGGAACCCAGACCGCACTGATCGTCGTCGACGGCGTGCCTTATTCGTCGGCGCTTTCGACGATCAACCCGCTCGATATCGAGTCGATCGTCGTGTCGAAGGATGCCGCTGCCAATGCGCTGTACGGTTCGCGTGCCGCAAACGGCGTGGTTTTCGTCACCACGAAGAAGGGAACGCGCAACCAGAAGGCCAACATCATGTTCGAAGCCAAGTGGGGTTGGAACCAGCAGGGTATCAAAGAGCATGAGACCATGCAGAACCCCGGCGACTATTACGAATATGTATACGGCGGGCTTTATAACTACTTTGAGGCGAATAATCCGGGGGCGAGCCATGCTGCGCTTGCCAATGCGGCGAACTCCAACCTCATGCCCGTGCTCGGAAACTACATGGCCTACAAGATCCCGGACGGCACGACGCTGATCGACCCCGCCACGGGCAAGCTCAATTCCGACGCGAAACTGCTCTATGCCGACAACTACGACGACTACCTGTTCACCAAGCAGTTCCGTCAGGAATACACGCTGAGCATCAGCGGCGGCAACGACAAGATGGACTACTACGTTTCGGGCAGCTTCCTCGAAGACCCCTCGTACGTAATCATGTCGGGATTCAAGCGTTACTCGGGCCGCGCCGCCTTCAATGCACAGGCCACCAAGTGGCTGAAGGTCGGGACGAACCTTTCGTATTCGCGCCGCGACATCGACAGCCCCGGCTATTCGGGTGCCAACACGGGTAACGTGTTCCTGTGGACGATGTGGCAGAACCCCACCGTGCCGTACTACGCCCGCGACCTGGACGGTAACATCCGTTACAATGCCGACGGCACGAAGATGTACGAACAGGGCAACGGCACGACCCTTTCGCCCTACGGTGCGACGCAGGATCAGTTCAACTCGTTCAACAACTTCGCGCACCCCGTGCAGTCGATGAGCCGCGATATCAACAACTCGGTTCGCGACAACCTCTACGCCAATTTCTACGGCGAGATCGTATTCCTGAAGGATTTCAAGTTCACGGCCAACTTCACGCTGGACAACGTGTACCGGATGGATACCTTCTATTATAACAATGAATACGGTACGGCTGCCACGTCGACCAACAACGGTCTTGTCGAGAAGTACAACGACAACTATTTCTCGTACAATACCCAGCAGATGCTCAACTGGAACAAGACCATCAAGGAGCACCACAACTTCGACGTACTGATCGGCCACGAGTTCGGCAAGACCGACCAGCGTGTCGTGGACGCCTACAAGAAAAATATTTTCTACCCGGGCATCCCCGAACTGGGCAACGCCGTTTCGCAGTATAGCAACGGCTCGACCTCGAGCACCGTGGTGACCGCCATCGAAGGCTATTTCGCACGTGTGAACTATAACTACGCCGGCAAGTATTTCTTCTCGGGTTCGTACCGCTACGACGGATCGTCGCGCTTCAAGTACGACAAGTGGGGCCACTTCTGGTCTGTGGGCGCCGCATGGCGTATCAAGGGCGAGAGCTTCATGGACAACGCTACGTGGGTCGACGAACTGAAACTGCGCGTCAACTACGGTGTGGCCGGCAACCAGCTTTCGGCTTCGTATCCCTACACCAACCTCTGGACGATCGGGGAAACCAACGGCCAGATCGGCATTACGCAAGCCAGCACGGGTAACCGCAATCTTTCGTGGGAGCGCAACTACCAGATCGACCTGGGTATCGACTTCCGCCTGTGGAACCGTTTTTACGGTACGGTCGACTACTATAACCGCCGTACGCACGACCTGATCTGGAACCGCCCGACCCCGTCGTCGACGGGCCTTGCGAGCCGCCTGGAAAACGTCGGTATCCTGGCTAACCGCGGTTTCGAAATCGACCTGGGCGTGGACATCCTCAAGCATAAGGATCTCTACTGGAACTTCGCGGTCAACGCCTCGTTCGCACGCAACCGCCTGATCGACTATCCTTCGGAGCTGGGCAACCCGGCGTTGGGCGGCGACTACATCAGCGGTAGGTTCCTGCGCGGCAAAGGCAAGTCCTACTACAACCTCTACCTCTTCAAGTTTGCCGGCGTAGATCCCGAAACCGGCCAGGAGACGTTCTGGAAAGATGTCGTGGACGGCGAAGGCAAGGTTACGGGCCGTGAAAAGACCTTCAATATCAACGAAGCCACGCAGTATGAGATCGGCGATGCGCTGCCCGACGTGACGGGTGGTTTTCGCACCTCGTTCCGCTGGAAGAACTTCGATTTCATGCTGGCTGCGGCTTACCAGATCGGCGGCCGCCAGTGGGACGGCAACTCGGCCAACGTATATAGTCCGGGACGTGCCGGTTTTACGGCCTCGCAAGACCTCGTGGGCAACACCTGGACGCCGGAGCATACCAATGCCAAATTCCCCAAGCTGATGTTCAACGGCACCTGGAATTTCGTAGGTTCGAACTGCGACTACCTCTACCGCGATGCTTCCTACTTCAGCCTCAAGACGATCAACGTCGGCTATACGCTGCCCAAGCGCTGGACGTCGAAGATCTGCATCGAGTCGCTGCGTGTCTTCTTCGCCGCCGACAACCTCTACTTCACCTCCGCGCATACGGGCTTCGACCCGCGTACCGCTTACGCAGGACAGAACGCATTCGGGTTCCCGCAGGCGAAGACCTTTACTTTCGGTATTACGATGAACTTATAATAAACGAGATATTAGCGTATGAAAAACATAGTATATTACATCGCAATAGCTACGGTGCTCCTGTTCGCATCCTGTGCGAGCGAGCTCGACACCGAGCCTTCGGGCAGCCAGGTGTCGGATGAGCAGCTGGGCGAACTGATCAAGGAGAATGCCGACCTCGTGCTCGCCCCCATGATGCAGGGAGCCGTCAACTACATGCATACCGGCAACCGCCAGGCAACGACCAACGACCGCGGATTCATGGTCTGGAATCTGGGTATGGATTTGCAGGGCAACGATATGGTGCTCACGAAACTGACCAACTGGTTTGCCGACGAATATATGTTCGAAAGCATCCGCGCCCAGACCAATGCCTATACGGCAGACCGCTGGTACTGTTACTACAAGATCGTCTATCAGTCGAACCAGATCCTCGACCTGATCCCCGACGATGTTACGGGCAAGGCGCTGGTATATAAGGCTCAGGCGCTGACCTACCGCGCGCTGGCTTACTATTACCTGATGTGCGTTTACCAGGACGACTACATGCACGGCGGCAAGGATAAGGCGGGTGTCCCCCTCTATCTGACCGTCGAGGGTGCCAAGGGACGCACCCCGTCGACCGAGGTTTACAGCACGATCACGACCGATTTGCAGAACGCCATCGCGCTGTTCGAGCAGGAAGGCTACGATCCCAAGAGTTCGACGGCGGACATCGACCAGACGGTTGCGAACATGGTGCTGGCGCGCGTGGCGCTGACCACAGGCGATTACACCACGGCAGCCAATGCTGCCGGGGCGGTGATTTCGGCAGGCTACTCGCTCATGAACGAGGAGCAGTATACGACTTCGGGTTTCCAGAGCACCTCGCTTCCCGAGACCATCTGGGGCTACACGTGGGCTGCTTCCACGTCGCTCGGCAACCGTTCCTTCGCATCGTTCATGTCGATCACGGCCGTGGACAATGCCAACAACAAGGGTATCTACATGGCTATCGACGACCAGCTCTACAACCAGATCGCAGCTACCGACTACCGCAAGAAGAATTTCAATGCGACCGAGACCACGGTCGGGGAGTTCACCTATCCGGCCTATTCGAACGTCAAGTTCAACACCCCGACCTACGAGGCTGACGAAATCTACATGCGCCTGTCGGAGGCATACCTGCTGAAGGCCGAGGCCGAAGCCCGCGGCGGCAACAGTTCCGCAGCCCAGCAGACGCTTTACGACCTGGTGTCGAAGCGCGATTCGGGTTATGCAAAGTCCTCGAATACGGGCGAAGCACTGCTGAAGGAGATCTTCCTGCAGAGCCGTATCGAACTCTGGGGTGAGGGGCACGAATTCTTTACCAACAAGCGCTTCAACGTCGGTGTAGACCGTACGGCATCCTCCAACCACACGCACAAGCTGGTCAAGGCTGCCGGCAAGGAATTCACCTACCAGATTCCGCTGTCGATCGAGCTGAACAGCAATCCATACATCAATGCGGCCGACCAGAATCCGCTTTAGTGGTTAATACTTATTTTCTGGGCCCGGAAGTCGTGACGCTTCCGGGTTTTTTTATGCCCGTACCGTCCGGTGAGCAGTGTGCGTATTGATAGCCCCTCCCTGTCGCTGCCGGGATTCCGGCAGGGGGGCTTATGATGCCCGGGATAGCGTTACGGCATCCGGAGTATTGCCGCGATGCCCGGCGGAATTACCCGGATAAATCCTGATACGGGTTCCGGCAACTGTAATCCATACGGATTTTTTGGATTATATTGAGTCATATTATTCCATCCCGTTGATTTTCGGGGAATCGCAGGGCATTACCAGTCGTTTCCCGGTTATGTATTGGTAACTCAAGATATATGGCAAGTAGTCGTTAATATGCTGTAAATTAATTTTATACACCGCCCCCTCAGGTAACTTTCAAGTTACCGCGCCTTTTCAAAACCGGATCGCAATCTCGCGTTCAATCAACTATATATATGATATTCAGCATCTTATCAGAATCGTAAAATCCTGCTCACAGGCTGTTGGGTTTTTATTTTAAAAAACCAATTAAAATTAACGCTTATGGTAAGAAAAATTGTACTATCGTTAATTGCTGTTTTGGGGATTTGCGCCGTTGCAATGGCCCAGAACCAGCAGGTTTCCGGTACAGTTACCGACGCTGCCGGTGCTCCGGTAGCAGGTGCCACAGTCATGGTGGACGGAACGACGGTCGGAACGACGACGAGTGCTGACGGCGCTTACTCGATTTCTGTTCCCAGGGAGGGTGTTCTGCTGGTGACCTTCATCGGCTATGAGCCCCAGCGTATTGCTGTCGCCGGAAAAACCCGTGTGAACGTCGTGATGAAGGAGGATACGCAGGCGATCGACGACGTGATCGTGGTAGCATACGGTACGGCCAAAAAAGAGGCCTTTACGGGTTCTGCTTCCGTGATGAAGGCCGAGGATATCGGCAAGCGCCAGGTATCCAACATTTCGAACGCCCTGGCGGGTGCCGTGGCCGGTGTGCAGGCTGTTTCGTCGAACGGACAGCCGGGTGAGAGTGCCAAGATCCGTATCCGCGGTATCGGCTCCATGTCGGCGAGCAGTGCTCCGCTCTATATCGTGGACGGGGCCCCTTACGACGGGTCGCTCTCGTTCCTGAACAGTGCCGATATCGAGTCGATCACGGTGCTGAAGGATGCCGCCGCGTCGGCCATCTACGGTGCCCGCGGTGCCAACGGCGTCGTGCTGGTCACCACCAAGCGCGGCAAGTCGCAGGATGCGACCGTGACCTTCGACGCCAAGTGGGGTACCAACTCCCGCGGTGTGCCCAATTACGACGTGATTTCCGATCCGGGACTGTATTACGAACTGGGCTACAAAGCTTTGTACAACAGTAAGTTCTATGCCGGGAGCTCGGCGGCGGATTCGCGCGCGTTTGCCAACTCCGCCCTGTTCGACTCGACGAACGGCGGTACGGGTTACAACGTCTACACGCTTCCCGAAGGCCAGACGCTGATCGGTGCCAACGGCAAACTCAATCCCAACGCTAAACTGGGCTACTCCGACGGGCAGTATTACTACACCCCCGACGATTGGTACGACGAGCTGTTCGGCAGCGGCAACCTGCGCCAGGAGTACAACGTCTCCATCGCGGGTGCTTCGGAACGCCTCAACTACTACCTCTCGGCCGGTTACCTCGACGATTCGGGCATCATCAAGAATTCGGGCTTCACCCGTTATTCGACCCGTATGAAGGCCGATTACCAGGCCAAGAAGTGGCTGAAGGTCGGTGGCAATATCGGTTTCTCGCACGCTATTACCAACTCCCCTACGGGGCAGACCGACTGGGGTTCGTCGGGCAACCTGTTCTACCTGGCCAACATGATTGCCCCGATCTACCCGATGTATGTGCGCGATGCCGATAAGAAGATCATGTACGACGAACACGGCAATAAGATCTACGACTCGGGTGTGAATACCAACCAGATACGCTCGTTCTCGGGCGGTGCCAACCCCATGATCTCGATCGACCTGGATCGCCACCGCACCTATACTGATGCGATCAACGGCAACTGGTTTGCGACCGTGACGCCCGTCGAGGGGCTGAACGTCACGGCCAACATCAGTGCCAGCGCCATCAACCGCCGTGCGAACCACCTTTATAACTCCTACTACGGTTCCTATATCGGCAAAGGTTCGGTCTCCGTTGCGCAGTCGCGTACGTTCGGCGTCAACCAGCAGTACCTGGCTTCGTACAAGAGAACGTTCGCCCAGAAGCACAACTTCGACGTGCTGGTCGGCTTCGAGAACTATTCGCTGAAGATGCAGTACCTCTCGGGCAGCAACACCGACCTTTACAATCCCAATGTAGGGGAGCTGGACAACACGATCTATGAGACCCCGCAGGTTTCGTCCTACACCGATACCTATTTTACAATGGGTATTCTCTCGCGTGTGCAGTACGACTACGACGGCAAGTATTTCTTCTCGGCATCCTACCGCCGCGATGCTTCGTCGCGCTTCCATCCCGACCACCGCTGGGGTAACTTCGGTTCCGTGGGTGGTGCATGGCTGCTGACCAAGGAGAACTTCCTGAAGGATGTGAAGTGGCTCAACATGCTGAAACTGAAGGCTTCGTATGGTATCCAGGGTAACGACGACCTGCTCGATCCCAGCGGTTACAGCAACTACTATCCCTACCAGGATCAGTATTCGGTAGGCCGTGTCGACGGCGATTTCTCGTTGACGCTCAACTACAAGGGTAATAAGAACATTACGTGGGAGTCCTCGCACTCGCTCAACGTGGGTGTCGAGTTCGGCCTTTGGGACGACCGCCTGAGCGGTAGCGTCGAGTATTTCTCGCGCAAGACCTCGGACATGCTCTACTACAAACCCGTACCTCCTTCGCTGGGTTACTCGCGGCAGCCTATCAACGTGGGTTCGATGCGCAACGCCGGTGTCGAGATCCAGCTGTCCGCCGGGTTGCTGCGCTATAAGAATTTCTCGTGGGATCTGGATCTCAATATGACGCACTACAAGAACAAGATCCTCTCGCTCGACGGCGACGTGCCCGAGACGGGACTGGTTTACTCGATGGCGATCCGCGAGGTGGGCGGCTCGATGTACGACTCCTACCTGAAGACCTATGCGGGTGTCGATCCCAACACCGGTAAGTCGCTCTGGTACGTAGACCCCGACAACGGCGATTATTCGACCACGGATGTTTACGACAACGCCCGCCAGGCCCGCCAGGGCAGCACGCTGGCCAAGGTGAGCGGCGGCTTCGCCACTTCGCTGAGCTTCTACGGCGTGGATATCTCGGCACAGTTCGCTTACCAGCTCGGTGGCAAACTCTACGACAACACCTACCACGAATTGATGCACTACGGCGATAACCTGGGTATGAACTTCCACAAGGATGCCCTCAAGGCCTGGACGCCCGAGAACCCCAACACGAATGTCCCGCGCCTGAACTCGTCCGACGATTCGAACCAGAAATATTCGTCGCGCTTCCTCGTAAGCTCCGACTACCTTTCGGTCAACAATGTGACGGTAGGCTATACCCTTCCCAAGAAGTGGTCGAACAAGATCGGCCTGGGCAGCATCCGCATCTATTTCTCGGGTGACAACCTCGCCGTCTTCTCCGCCCGCGAAGGTCTCGACCCCCGCATCGTATTCGGCGGTACGGGTACTGCGGACAACACCTCCTATTCGGCCCTGCGTACCATTTCGGGCGGTATTAACCTGACGTTCTAATTTTGGCACAATCAAATAACAACGTGTATATGAAAGCAATCAATAAAATATGGGTATTTGCCCTGGGGACGGCGGTTATGGTCTCCTGCTCCGACCTCGATACGTTCCCCGAGAGCGGTATTGTGACCGAGGATCAGAAAAAGGAGGTCGTGGAGGACAACCCCGAACGTCTGCAGGCGGATATCAACACCCTGTCTTCGATCTTCACGAAGCTCCTGCCCAACTGGGCCGGAGGTAGCGCCACGCCTTTCCACAACGACTTCAGCTATCCTGCCGTATGTATCGCCACCGACGGCAACGGTGCCGACATGGTATCGGACAACAGCGACTACGAGTGGTTTTCGGTTGCGTTCGAGTATTCGGATCGCAACGCCAACTATGCCGTGCCCATGTTCACCTGGAATTTCTGCTACAAGCTGAACAAGCAGGCCAACGACATCCTGGCTACGATCCCCGCGGATACCGAAAACCAGACGCTTATCTACTACCGCGGCCAGGCTCTGGTGGCGCGTGCGTTCGCCAACTTCACGCTGGCGCAGCGTTTCCAGTTCACCTACAAGGGCAACGAGGACAAACCGACGGTACCCATCGTGACGTGGGACATGCCGGCCGAGCGTGCCGGTGCGAACCCCCGTGCCACTAATGCCGAGATCTACAAGCTGATCTACGACGATCTGACGCAGGCCATCGCCGACCTCGAGGGTTTCCAGCGCACGAGCAAGGCCGCCGCCGACCGGAACGTGGCTTACGGAATGCGTGCCCGCGTGAACCTGGTGATGAACAACTGGGGCGAAGCTGCCACCGATGCCGAAGCTGCCCTGAGCGGCTACACGTTCCTCTCCAAGGATGACGTGTCGGCTCCCGGTTTCAACAGTGCCAACTCCCCGTCGTGGATCTGGGCCGGCATCTACAAGGCTGCCGACACCCCCGCCAACTACCGCAATATCACCTGGGGCGGACACCTCTGCTCCTTTGCCCGCGGTTATACCACCAGCCAGGGTTTGTATAAGCGTATCAATTCGCTGCTTTACAACATGATCCCCGATACGGACGTGCGCAAGGGATGGTGGATCAACGCCAGCCTCGAATCGCCGCTGCTCGACCACATGGACTGGGACGGCGTGACCGGCTCGGCCATCAGCTCGCTGGCGATTCCCAATGTCAAGCGTGCCTTCCAGCCCTATACCAACGTGAAGTTCGCGCCTTATGAAAATAAGTGCGGTACGGACATCAACGCGGGCGACTGGTGTATCATGCGTGCCGAGGAGATGCTTCTCATCCAGGCCGAGGCCATGGCCATGGGCGGCAACCTCGGCGGCGGCAAGTCCCTGCTCGAGAATTGGGTCAAGACCTACCGCGATCCTTCGTATTCGTGCGCCGCCACGACTCCCGAGGCTTTCCAGAGCGAGATCTGGTGGCAGCGCCGCGTCGAGTTGTGGGGCGAGGGCCATGCCTATACCGACATCATGCGTCTGAAGAAGAACCTCGTGCGGTGCACGACGGACGGCAAGTCGGACTTCCCCGATGCCTGGGCGTTCAACATCGCGGCGACGGACGGTATCCTGCTGATGCGTATCCCCACCGGGGAGACCAACGCCAATGCGGCTATCGACCCTGTCAAGGATAACAACAACGAGGGTACGTTCCCTGTTAACGGCAGCGGAGCTGGTTTGACCGACGGATGCGTAGTTAAATAAGTTTTGAACCGGATAACATCGACAAAATATGAAAACACTCAAGAGTTTATTATATGTGTTCCTGGCGGCGTTCCTCTACGAGGAGGCCGCATTCCAGGCCAAATTCTTCGTCCCGGCGCGTGTGCTGTCGGGATTCGGCGCCATCTGTTTCACGCTCTACTCCATCGTCTCGATCCTCGAAAGCGGCGCGAGCAAGAAATAGCCCCGCTGCAAGGCCATAAAAAAAGCCACCTTCCCCGGGTGGCTTTTCTTATTGCCTTTATCGTCACATGGGTCAGAACAGGTGGCAAGCCACCGTCAGCCCGGCCATGACGATGGAGACCATCGACATCAGCTTGATAAGGATGTTGAGCGACGGGCCCGAAGTGTCCTTGAACGGGTCGCCGACGGTGTCGCCCACCACGGTGGCCTTGTGGCACTCGGAGCCTTTGCCGCCGAAATGCCCCTCCTCGACCATCTTCTTGGCATTGTCCCACGCGCCGCCCGCATTGGCCATGAACACGGCCAGCACGAAACCCGAGCTGAGGCCGCCGACCAGCAGGCCCATCACGCCGGCCACGCCGAACACGAGACCGACGGCTACCGGCACGACGATGGCCAGCAGGCTGGGGAACATCATCTCGCGCTGTGCACCGCGGGTCGAAATCTCCACGCAGCGGGCATAGTCCGGCGTGCCTTCGCCCGTGAGGATGCCCTTGATCTCGCGGAACTGGCGGCGCACCTCGTTCACCATGCTCTGCGCAGCACGTCCCACGGCGTTCATCGTCAGGCCGCAGAACAGGAACGACATCATGGCGCCGATGAAGATGCCGATCAGCACCGTCGGGTTCATCAGCGAGACCTGGTAATACTCCATGAAATCGAGGATCGAGGCCTTCTCGACCAGCTGCGAGGTGCCGTTGGGCAGGTCGAGCATCGTTATGCCGTTATGCAGCAACCCGATGCGGATCTCCTCGATGTAGGATGCCAGCAGCGCCAGTGCGGTCAGCGCCGCGGATCCGATGGCGAAGCCCTTGCCCGTGGCAGCGGTCGTATTGCCCAGCGCGTCCAGCGCATCGGTGCGCTTGCGCACCTCGGGGCCGAGGCCGCTCATTTCGGCATTGCCGCCCGCATTGTCAGCGATCGGGCCGTAGGCGTCCGTGGCGAGCGTGATGCCCAGCGTCGAGAGCATACCGACGGCGGCGATGCCGATGCCGTAGAGCCCCAGCGACATATTCATCGGAGCCATCATATTCTCCATGTCGAAGCCGATGGCGCACAGATAGGCGAGGATAATCGCGGCACCGATCGTCAGGACGGGGATGGCCGTCGAGATCATGCCCGACCCGACCCCGGCGATGATGACCGTGGCCGGCCCGGTCTGGGCGCTTCCGGCGATCTTCTGCGTCGGTTTATAAGAATGGGAGGTGAAGTATTCCGTGGCCTGCCCGATGACAATGCCCGCCACGAGGCCCGTGATGACCGAGAACGAGAGTCCGACCCAGTTCTCGACGCCCAGCAGGCAGAGGATGCCGAACGTGGCGGCGGCGATCAGCAGCGAGCTGAAATTGACGCCCACGCCCAGCGAACGGAGCAGTTCGCGCATCGTGGCGCCCTCACGGGTTCGCACGAGGAAGATGCCGATGATCGAGAGCACGATCCCCACGGCCGCGATCAGCATCGGCGCCAGCACGGCCTTGAGCTGCATCGCCATGCCGTCGGCCGTGGCGAACGCCGCCGCGCCCAGCGCCGCCGTGGCGAGCACCGAACCGCAATAGCTCTCATAGAGGTCGGCGCCCATGCCGGCCACGTCGCCCACGTTGTCGCCCACGTTGTCGGCGATGGTCGCGGGGTTGCGCGGGTCGTCCTCCGGAATCCCCGCCTCGACCTTACCCACCAGGTCGGCACCCACGTCGGCCGCCTTGGTATAGATACCGCCGCCGACGCGTGCGAAGAGCGCCTGCGTCGAGGCGCCCATGCCGAAGGTCAGCATCGTCGTGGTGATGACCACGAGTTTCTGCGGCCCCGACACCTCCACGAAGCGTTCGAGGATAATATACCAGAACGAGATGTCCAGCAGCCCGAGCCCCACGACCACGAGCCCCATCACGGCGCCGCTGCGGAAGGCGACCTTCAGGCCGCGGTCGAGCGACTGGCGTGCGGCGTTGGCCGTGCGTGCCGAGGCGTAGGTCGCGGTCTTCATGCCGAAATAACCGGCAAGCCCCGAAAAGAAACCGCCCGTCAGGAAGGCGAAGGGCACCCAGGGGTTCTGCACCCCGGCGCCGTAGGCCAGGTAGGCGAAGAACAACGCCAGGATGATGAATACGATCAGCACGACCTTGTACTGCTGGCGCAGGTAGGCCATGGCGCCCTTGCGCACGTGCTCGGCGATCTCGCGCATGCGCGGGGTACCTTCGTCCTCGCGCTTCATGCTGCGGTAAAATGCCCAGGCTACGGCCAGGGCAATGACAGCGGCGGCAGGGACGATCCAGAAAATCAAAGGAATGTTCATTTCGATAGAATTAAGGTTTTTAGAGTTTGTCGAATCGGTTATTAATACAAATATAATAATTTATCCCGATACTGTACTTTCCCGGACGGGCCGATATACAGCACAAAAAATCCCGGCACGGGCACGCCCCCCCCGGACAGCGCGAGGCCGGCGAGCAGAGGCCCGCAGCGTCGGGCTTCCGTGTCATTCCCGAAGGAAATCCGTATCGGCCGCAAACGGGCGGCGCTCCCGCGCCATGCGTGCAACGACACCCCGCAGCTTCGCCCCGCCCTGCGGCAACGAAAAACGGAAAGGAGCGAAGCCTTCGAAACGATTCGAATCTTCGCCCCTTCCCGTTTATGCGCCTGCGGCGTTCAGCGGATCACCGCACCGCTACGAGCCGAAGTTGTCGTAGAGGATATTCTCCGACGGCACTCCGAGGTCGTCCAGCATCTTGACCACCGACGCGATCATCATCGGGGGGCCGCACATGAGGTAGATGCAGTCCTCGGGCGCCTGGTGGTTCTTGAGGTAATTCTCATAGAGCACGTTATGCACGAAGCCCGGGGTGTATTTCACGCCTGCTGCATCCGCCTCGGGATCGGGACGGTCGAGCGCCAGGTTGAACTTGAAATTGGGGAACTCCTTTTCGATGGCATGGAACTCGTCCACATAGGGAGCCTCCTTCAGCGCACGGGCACCGTACCAGAACGACACGGGGCGCTTGGTCTTTTCGGTCTTGAACAGATGCATCAGGTGGCTGCGCATCGGGGCCATACCGGCACCGCCGCCGATGAAGATCAGCTCCTGCGTGTCGGGCAGGTTGTCCGGCAGGAAGAACTCGCCGTAGGGGCCCGAGATCGTCACCTTGTCGCCCGGCTTGCGGGAGAAG